>JAAUYK010082412.1_pt1 | contig 13606 bp, 11 predicted proteins | sample 7278021 | NCBI WGS metagenome assembly JAAUYK01 (sample SAMN14350223, study PRJNA611818) | marine sediment metagenome | isolation source: surface marine sediment (1.8m) | place: French Polynesia: Moorea | collected 2018-08
GCGACCAACGTCATTCAGGGGCTCGCGGTCTCCATGGAGGCGACCGCCATTCCAGCTGTCATCATCTGCGCGGCAATCATCATCACCTATCTGCTGGCCGGTCTGCTCGGCATCGCCGTCGCCGTGACCGCCATGCTCGCCCTGACCGGCGTGGTGGTCGCCCTCGACGCCTATGGTCCGGTGACCGACAACGCGGGCGGCATCGCCGAAATGGCCGAGCTGGACGAGGAGGTCCGCAATACGACCGACGCGCTGGACGCCGTGGGCAACACGACCAAGGCGGTGACCAAGGGCTACGCGATCGGCTCGGCCGGCCTCGGCGCCCTGGTGCTCTTCGCGGCCTATACGCAGGACCTCAACTTCTTCTCGAACGATCCCGGTCAGTTCCCCTACTTCGAGGGTGTCGAGGTCGACTTCTCGCTCTCCAACCCCTATGTCGTCGTCGGCCTCTTCATGGGCGGCCTGCTGCCCTTCCTGTTCGGCGCGCTCGGCATGACGGCGGTTGGACGCGCGGCCAGCTCCGTGGTCGTCGAGGTTCGTCGGCAGTTCAAGGAGATCCCCGGCATCATGGAGGGGACGGGCAAGCCCGAGTATGGCCGTTGCGTCGACATGCTGACCAAGGCGGCGACCAAGGAGATGATCGTCCCGTCGCTGTTGCCCGTCCTGGCGCCGATCGTGATGTACTTCGTCATCCTCCTCATTGCCGGCAAGTCCGCCGCCTTCTCGGCCGTGGGTGCGATGTTGCTGGGTGTCATCGTCACCGGTCTCTTCGTCGCGATTTCCATGACGGCGGGCGGCGGCGCCTGGGACAACGCTAAGAAGTACATCGAGGACGGCCAGCACGGCGGCAAGGGCTCGGAGGCCCACAAGGCCGCGGTGACCGGCGATACCGTCGGTGACCCCTACAAGGACACGGCGGGGCCCGCCGTCAACCCGATGATCAAGATCACCAACATCGTGGCGCTGCTCCTGCTCGCCGCGCTGGCGCACTAAAGTGAGCGGCCGCGGAGCCGCGAAGTGCTCACCGAACCCCGGGGCTCAGCTCCGGGGTTTTTTTCGTGTCGTGTCGGGGCGGGTGAGGCCTCGGATCAGGGCCGTGAGATCAGGGCCGCGAGCCGGGCGTGCCGAAACCTTCGGTCGGGAAGCGTCCCAGGTTGCCGAACAGCTGCTGGAGCAGGGTGAGGTCGCGCCCTTCGGTCGGCGTTATCCGATCGGTCGGGCTGATGTCGTTGGCGTCCGCCAGACTGAGGTTCCTGGTCTGCTGGACCACGCCGTTCTCATCGAAGCTGATGACGAGGATCCGGCGCTCCAGGACCGTGGGATTGAAAAAGGCGTACTGGTGGCTCCGGTGGCCGATGTAGAACCAGGTGTCGTCCTCGAAGGTCGACAGGGCCGAGGGCGAGCCGAGCAGGCTGACCACGTCCCGCCGCCGCTGCTCGCCCGGCCTGATCTCGGCCGCTACCTCTGGATCGATGAAGTTGCCGTGCACCTTGTCCTGGGCACAGCCACCCAGCAGCAGCCCCACGGTAAGCACGCACACCGCGCCGCAGGTCCGAGTGAATGAGGCCGTTCCGACTTTCAAGTTTCGAGCGCCCGTCCGTTAACCAAACCGGATTGATCCGGAACATCTAATATACCACGGTAATGATACGATTAAGCAGGACACGCGTAACAATTCAAGCGGTAGGTCACCAGCCTGCTATGATAATTCTGTCAATGCACGGTCGAGGAGGTCAGGTTTGGCTATTGCGAAGCTGTTCGGCAAGGCGGCGCCCGCCGATCCGGCCATGGATCTCTATGACGTGATCGTCCAGCAGGCACGGCAGCCCGAATTCTACCGGGTCTGCGGCGTCCCGGACACGGTCGACGGCCGCTTCGAACTGATCGCCCTTCACGTCTTTCTGGTTCTCCACCGGTTGAAGACGGACGGTGCCGCGAATACGCGCGACCTCGGCCAGGGGGTGTTCGACATCTTCGTGCAGGACATGGATGCCAGCCTCCGTGAAATGGGGGCGGGCGATCTCGGCGTGGGAAAGCGGGTCAAGGCGATGATCCGCGGTCTTTACGGCCGCATCGGCGCCTACGATGCGGCCTTGGGCGGCGAGCAGGAGCTTCTGGAACAGGCGCTGCAGCGTAATCTCTACGGCACTGTCAGCCCGAGCCGCCAAGACGTTGGACGGATGGCCGACTACATCAGGGGCGAGGTCGCGGCTCTCGGGCAGCGGCCGACCGCCGAGCTGGCCGCTGGCCAAGTGAGTTTCGGCCGGGTGCCGGCGTAGCTAGACGTAAAGATTGTAGGGGTCATCTAACTTCAACCCTGGATCGCGGACGCCAAGGGCTATTCGGCCCGTTTACGGGCGCGTGGCGGCGAGCGAGCGCTAGTGCCGAAAGCCGTTGACCCAGGCGATTCGCTTGCCTAATGTCGCGCCGCACGCCAAGAGGCAGAGTCGAGAATGGCGATTCATGCTCCGGCGCCGAATGAGTTTTCGCGCCGTATCAGGATCGACGACCTGGGAGACGAGACGACCGAGGAGATCGAGGCGACAGGGTCGGAACGCGACGCGCTGGCGCGTCGACTAGGTCTGGCCGCCGTCGAGGGTCTCTCCGCCCGGGTGGTTCTGCGCCGCCTTTCGAACGACGGGTTGATCCGGGTGAGTGGGAAGCTCTCGGCTACCGTCCGTCAGGTGTGTGTGGTTACGCTCGAGCCGGTGGTCAACACCGTCGAGCAGGAGTTCACGCAGCTCTTCGGAGCGGCGCCTGATGGGCAGCCGGTCGACGAAGTGCTGATCGACCTCGACGCCGAGGATCCGCCGGAGCCGGTTGTCGACGGCGGTGTGGACATCGGCGAAGTGGTCACGGAGCACTTGGCCTTGGCGCTGGATCCCTATCCCCGGCGCGAAGGTGCGAGAATGAGGGTCGGAGATTGGGCCGGCAGTGAGGGCGACAGTTCGCCCTTCGCCGTACTCAAGAGCTTGAAGGGAAGCAGCTAGGGGAACCATGGGTCGCGGCGATGCTTGCCGTTTCCCGCGATCTTAGCTAAAGAGCGGCTTCCTCCAGGTCGCGAACACGAGCTGTTTTGACACGGAAAGACGAGAACGATGGCTGTACCCAAGAAGAAGGTCTCGAAATCGCGACGCAACCAGCGGCGCGCGCACGACGCACTTCCGCCGGCGAGCTACGTCGAGTGTGCGAATTGCGGCGAATTGAAACGCCCTCATCATGTTTGTGGCGCTTGCGGCTATTATGATGGTCGCGAGGTGGTCGAGGCGGACGTCGCTTGACCTGACGGGCGGATCCGCGGCAGCGGAGTGCCTGCAATCAGGATCGGGAACATAACTCCTTGCGTGCCCAATTGACTTTGGCCCTGGATGCGATGGGCGGGGACCATGCCCCGCAGGTCGTGATCCGCGGCGCGAACATTGCCAGCCAGCGCTACCCGCAGTTGGAGTTCTTGCTGTTCGGCCGCGAACGCGAGATTGCGCCGCTGCTTTCGGGTATGAAGCGGCTGGCCAATGTCGCGCAGATCGTGCCCGCCGAAGAAGTGGTGGCAGGCGACGAGAAGCCCTCGATTGCGCTCCGCTCCGGACGCAATTCCTCGATGCGCCTGGCCATTGACGCGGTCCAGCAATCCAAGGCTCACGGCGTGGTTTCCGCCGGCAACACCGGTGCGCTGATGGCTATGTCGAAGTTCGTGCTGAAGACCCTGCCGGGTATCGACCGCCCGGCCATCGCCTCCTTCTTCCCGACCCTGAAAGGCGAATCGGTCATGCTCGACCTCGGCGCGAACGTCCACTGTGACGCCAAGAACTTGGTGGATTTCGCGGTCATGGGGACTGCCTTTGCCCGCACCGTGCTGGGCATCCACCAGCCGAGCTTCGGGCTGCTCAACGTCGGCTCGGAAGAGATGAAGGGGCATGAAGCGCTCCACGAGGCTGCCGCCATCTTGCGCGAATCGGACTTGGAAGGGCAGTTTGCCGGGTTCGTTGAAGGGGACGACATCGCCAAGGGCTCTGTTGACGTCGTCGTTACCGACGGTTTCACCGGGAACATCGCGCTGAAGAGCGCCGAGGGCACGGCCAAGTTGATCAACGAATACGTCAGGCGCACCTTCAAGTCCTCGCTGTTGGCCGGCATCGGCTACATCTTCGCGCGTACCGCGCTTAACAAGCTGCGCATGCGGGTCGACCCGCGGCGGTACAACGGGGCGGTCTTCCTCGGGCTCAACGGGATCGCGGTCAAGAGCCACGGCGGCACCGACGCCATTGGGTTCGCCAACGCCATAGGCGTGGCGGTCGACTTGGTGAATCAGGATTTCATCGAACGGACCCGGATGGTCAGCAGTTCGCTCAGCCAGCGTCCGGCGGCGGAGTAGGTGGCGGCCCCAGGATGACAATTCGTTCCCAGGTGGCCGGCTGTGGCGCCTATCTGCCGGCAGAAGTCCTCAGCAATGAAGATTTGGCGGCGAGAGTCGACACTTCGGACGAATGGATTCGTAAGCGCACCGGCATCCGCCAGCGGCACATTGCCGCCGAGGGGGAGCTGACATCGGACCTGGGCGTCGAGGCATCCACAGAGGCGCTGCGGCAGGCCGGCATCGCCGGCGAAGATCTCGATCTGATCGTCTGCGCGACCGCCACTCCCGACGAGACGTTTCCCGCCACGGCGACGCGCATACAGGCGCGCCTCGGCATGACCCAGGGCGCGGCCTTCGATGTGCAGGCGGTCTGCAGCGGCTTCATCTACGCCCTGGCCGTCGCCGATAACTTCATCCGCGCCGGCCAGTCGAAGAAGGCTCTTGTCGTGGGCGCCGAGACCTTCTCTCGGATCCTCGATTGGGAGGACCGCGGTACCTGCGTACTGTTCGGCGACGGCGCCGGCGCCGTCGTCCTGGCAGCGGGAGAGGGCAAGGGTGTGGCCGAAGACCGTGGCGTGCTCTCGACCCACGTCTACTCCGATGGCCGCCACCACGACGCGCTCTACGTTGACGGCGGCCCGTCCTCGACCCGCACCACCGGGCTGCTGCGGATGGCGTGACGCGAGGTCTATCGGCATGCCGTGGTTCGCATGAGCGAGGCGGTCGATGCCGCCCTGGCGGCCAACGGCCTCAAGCCGGAGAACATCGACTGGCTGGTGCCGCATCAGGCCAACCTTCGTATCATCGAATCGATGGCTCAGCGGCTCGATCTGCCCGAAGAGCAGGTCGTCATGACGGTGGACCGTCACGCCAATACCTCGGCCGCGTCGATCCCCTTGGCCCTGGCGGAGGCGGCGTCCGATGGCCGGATCCAGCCCGGCCACCTGGTCCTGGTCGAGGCCATGGGCGGCGGCTTCACCTGGGGATCCGCGCTGATCCGCTGGTAGAGTTCTCGAGGCGCGCGCGCCGAGGACACAATCAACCATTGAGAGCGTCATGGTTAATTGACCACCTCGCAAGCATGTTCTAACCTGTTGTGATAATTGGCATGGGAGGGCTCCATGACCGGACATACGGTCACGCGTGCGGATCTGAGCGAGGCGGTCTATCAAGAGGTCGGCCTTTCACGCAATGAATCGGCCGAGCTGGTCGAGTCCGTGCTGAGCGAGGTCTCCGGCGCGCTGGTACGCGGTGAGATGGTGAAGATCTCGTCGTTCGGCAGCTTCTCGGTCCGCCAGAAGGGCAAGCGCATCGGGCGCAACCCGAAGACCGGCGAAGAGGTGCCGATCCTGCCGCGTCGGGTCCTGGTGTTTCGCGCGTCTCATGTCTTGAAGAACCGCATCAACCAGACGCTGCTCACTTCTCCCGCCGAAGAGAGCTGAGACGGCCGGCCAATGGAGAAGCGCTCCGTCCGGGCCTCAGGCGGAACCGATGCATAGCGGAAAGTGATTGAACGGCCATGGCGACAACGCGACGCAATGCCAAATCCGACGCGGCTTTTCGCACGATCAGCGAGGTCTCGCAGCACCTCGAGGTGCCGCAGCATGTGCTGCGCTTCTGGGAGACCAAGTTCAACCAGGTCAAGCCGCTCAAACGAGGCGGCGGACGGCGCTACTACCGGCCCGAAGACATCCAGCTGCTTCAGCACATCCGCGATCTGCTCTACGCCGATGGCTATACGATCAAGGGGGTTCAACGCCTGCTTCGCGAGGGCGGACCACGGCAATCGGAGACCGCGGCGGTGGCCGCCCGCATCGAGGGGCGCAGCGGCCCCGCCGCCGGAACTGCGCCCGGCCTTTCCGCCGACCAGCGCCGCGAGCTCGAGGCGCTGCGCCGGGAACTGACCGAGCTGCGCGAAATGTTGCGCGCGGTGACGCAGCCCTCCTCATCGACGTCCGATTAGCGGACACCGTCGTCGATCACCTGCGACGTTGCCAGCCGGGGGCACCGTGTATATAGAAGAACAGCCGCCGCACGGTGGCAATCCCGGCGTCAGCCGGATTCCGGTCGGAGCGTAGCGCAGCCTGGTAGCGCACTTGTCTGGGGGACAAGGGGTCGTGGGTTCAAATCCCGCCGCTCCGACCATCTCATCCGCGATTGTGGAAGCTTCGACGCTCCTGGCTGCCCCGCCCGGCGCCACACCTTAACCTTGCCACCGCCGGTGCATCGATCGGGCCGGAACCGGACGGGTCGCTCGGCAACTTCAATAAATTGATCTATATCAATAGGTTGACCTGGAAAACCTCACACTGTCTTCGGTGCCCGCGGGGCTCCGAAGGACGGTTCATGGGTGCGCGGGTTAACTGAATCTTTCCAGTCCTCGTTGTTAATGACCCGGCAGTTTCAGGAGGCACGGCGGCCCTCGATTCCGTGACGCCCCGGCGCCCTTCCGAGACAATACAGGGGGTCGTTTTCCTATGTCGGAAAAGCTGGTCAAGACAGGCTACGTAACGTCGATTTCCGGTGCTCAGGTTACCGGGGTCCTGGTCCAGGATGCCACGGCAAAGCCTCTCCAGATCGGCGCGCTGGTCAAGGTGCTGACCTCGCAGTCGATCGCGTTCGGCGTGATCAACGGCCTGACGATCGAGAACCCCTCGACCCCGCCGGAGCCTACAGACAGGCGGCGAATCGAGGTCGATCTCTTCGGCGAGGCTCTGATTTCCGACAAGGACCTCGCGGTCGGCGGTGGCTTCTCGTTCCAGCGCGGTGTTTCCATCTACCCGGCTCTTGGCGCGCCGATCTATGAAGCGACCCGCAACGAACTGGCGCAGATCTATGCCAAGCCGAGTGCCACCAACATCGAGGTCGGCACGCTGCACCAGGATACCAGCCTGCCGGTTTACGTCATGAGCGACGAGCTTCTCGGCAAGCACTTCGCGGTTCTGGGCACGACCGGTTCCGGCAAGTCCTGCTCGCTGGCGGTCATCCTGCGGTCGGTCCTCGACCACCACCCCTGGGGCCACGTGCTCCTGCTCGATCCGCACAACGAGTACAGCCGCGCCTTCGGCGACCGGGCCGAGGTCATCACCCCGGACAATCTGCAACTGCCCTACTGGCTGCTCAACTTCGAGGAACTGGTCGAGGTTCTCTGCAGTCCCGACCGGGTGGCCAGGCAGGCGGAATCCGCGATTCTCAAGCAGGCCGTGGTCGAGGCGAAGCGCAACTTCATGGGCGAGAACGCCCAGGCCAACTTCGTGACCGTCGACACGCCGCTGCCCTATCAGCTGAGCAGCCTGTCTCATCTGATCCAGAAGGAAATGGGCGCCTTCGAGAAGGCCGAGCAATCGACCCCCTACCTTCGCCTGATCGCGCGGATCGAGAGCCTGCGAAGCGACAAGCGCTTCGCCTTTATGTTCTCGGGCCTCAAAGTGACCGACACCATGGCCGACGTGATCGCCCGGATCATGCGCATCCCGGTCGAGGACAAGCCTGTCACCATCTTCGACCTCTCCGGCGTTCCCTCGGAGATCGTCGAGGTCGTGGTCTCGCTGATGTGTCGCATGATCTTCGACTTCGCGATCTGGAGCCCGCGGGAAGACTCGATTCCTGTGCTCGTGGTCTGCGAAGAGGCGCACCGCTACATTCCGCGCGACCGCAACGACGCCTTCGAACCGACCCGCGACGCGATCTCGCGGATCGCCAAGGAGGGCCGGAAATACGGCGTGTCGCTCTGCCTGGTGACCCAGCGACCGTCGGAACTGGACGAAACAATTCTGTCTCAGTGCAACACGATCTTCGCCTTGCGTATGAGCAACGACAAGGACCAGGAGTTCGTCCGCAAGGTGCTGCCGGAAAGCGCCATGGGCATGCTGAATGCCCTGCCGGCTCTGCGCAGCCAGGAGGCTGTGGTCGTGGGTGAGGGCGTCACTCTCCCGCTCCGGCTGCGGTTCAAGAACCTCGCGGCCGACCAGCGACCGCAGAGCGATACCGCGGTCTTCTCGACCTCGTGGCAGTCCCAGGACCAGCCGGACTGGGATCTGATCTACGAAACCATCGAACGTTGGCGCCACCAGGTACGCTGAGTGCGCGCTCCGGCAATCGCTCGAGAATCCGTACCAGAAAAAAAGCGCCCGCGCCGGGCTGTGGCGCGGGCGGTTCAGGCGCCGCGTAATAGCGGCTGTAGGGAGGAGTCTAGGGAGCGTGAGGGGCTGATTTGAGCTCCAGACGGACAGCATCTCGGTACTCGGGGTCCCAGATCACACGGTCGAGATCGACCGGCGGCTGCTTGGGGGCTGAAGGGGACCGTTCCTGGCCGTCCTTGGCCGGGCGAAGGGTCCTCGGTGTGACCGCACGAGTCATGCCTGAATCCGCCTCTGCTTTTGCCTCTCATTCTGGAATTTAATTCGTCAATGAGACCGGCCCCGGGCGAACGCGGGGCGCTGATCCGGCGGAATCTGGGCAATTTCATGACGCTCCTCACGCTGCCGTGAGCGGCGCCGCCGTTCGAGCCGAGACGCGGCCCGTCGCTGTTCTCCATAAAATAAACCCTGAATTGAATTTCCCTCGCCGTATCACATCGCTCGACCGGCCCGCTGGCCGTTCGTCGGGCGTCCGCGCCGTATCAACAATCACAATGGCGCCGCCCGGCCGGGCGGGCCGTTTCGGCAGACTTTCCCGTCTCCTTTTCGCGGCAATTTATGGTTGATTAATGTTTTTCTTACTCAATACCTTTTTCCGGCAAGGCGCAGGGGTTTCCGTGTGACCAAAGGAAGGTCGTCCGATGTTAGCGTGCTTTTCTTCGGCGAGCGGAGCGGCGTAACGGTCCCAAGCCCGTTGCGGCCCGTTCGGCGATGCGTCACCGCGGTCCCTGCGTGGCGATGAAATCCTGATGGACGGCCCCAGGACAGATCACGACCGTGCCGGGGCGGGATGCCGGCCGTGTTGAGAAGCGGCGGAGTCGCGGCGGCGGTCCGCCTCGGTCTCGCCCACCTATGGGCGAGGGTGTTTCGGAGCAATCAGGAACCGGCGAATGGGCCAAGAGCCCAGGCCGGCCTCTCGGGCCTCCTCGAGTTGGCCTCCGAGGCGATAATCGTTTTCAACGATGAACAGCAGATCCTTGTCTTCAACAAGGGAGCCGAGGCGATTTTCGGCTACCGCGCCGAGGAAATACTGGGACGGTCACTCGAGATCCTTCTGCCGGACCGCTTCCACGAAAGCCACCGGGACCACCTACGCGAGTTCCGGGAAGCGAGCGAACCCAGTCGCCCGATGAAGCCCGGGGGCCGTATTGTCGGCCTGCGTCGCGACGGCGCCGAGTTCCCCGCCGAGGCCTCGATCGTCAAGCGGCAGGTGGGTGACGAGACGATCTTCACCGTCGTCTTGCGCGACGTCGGCGCGGAGAGCGGCACCGTTGGGGGGCATGGGGACCCTCGGCAGGAACTGGAGGCGCGGGTCGATATGCTGGAGGGTCTCCAGCGGCGCGTCGAGCATCAGGCGAGCGAGGCCAAGCTGTCGAACGACCTCTTGAGCGAGGCGGAAGCCCGTCTCAATGATGTCGTCGAGTGCATCTCCGAAGGCTTCGCACTATGGGATCCGGAAGACCGCTTGATTCTGTGCAACGAGAGGTTTCGCCGTCTCTACCCCGGACTCTACGATCTCTTGCGGCCGGGACTCCCCTTTGAAGAACTGGTTCGCGAGGGCCATACGCGCGGCGTCCTGACCGAGCCGGAAGGCGCGCCCGACGCGCCCGACGCGCCCGAGGCGCCGAGCGCGGTTCCCGATTACACGACCCTCGGTGCGTCGGGCCTTCAGTATGCCGATGGTCGCTGGGTTCGGGTCAGTTCTCGAACGACGAGCGCCGGCCACGTGGTCATGACGGTTTCCGATGTTTCCGACCGGGAGGAAACCGAAGCGACAATCCGCCGCATGGCCTTGGAGGACGCCCTGACGGCCTTGCCGAACCGGGCGCAGTTCCACATGAGGCTGAACGAGGCGATTGCGCAGAGCGAGAGGAGCGGGCGCGTGGTCGGGCTCATGCTGCTCGATCTCGATCGCTTCAAGAACGTGAACGATACCCTGGGGCATCCCGCCGGCGACGAGCTCTTGCGGCAGGTCTCGGTGCGGCTGCTCAGTTGCGCACGCCGGACGGATACCGTGGCCCGCCTGGGCGGCGACGAGTTCGCCGTGATCGTGACCAACTGTCTGGACAGCGAAGCGGTCACGCACCTGGCCGATCGCATGGTCAAGGAGATCGCGCGGCCTTTCTGGATCGACGAGCACGAGATCCATTCCGGGACCAGCATCGGCATTACGATCTACCCCCAGGATCACGGCGACACCCACCAACTGCTGTTGAACGCGGACCTCGCGCTCTACCGCGCGAAGGAGCTGGGGCGTGGCGCTTGGCAGGTCTACGACGAGGCGATGAACACCGCGGTCAAGGCGCAGCGGCAGCTCGAAAAGGATCTTCGCCTCGCGTTGCAGGGCGGGCAGTTCCACATTGTCTACCAACCGCGCTTTGAAATCGCCTCGCGCCGCATCGTCGGGGCCGAGGCGCTGCTTCGTTGGCGCCACCCGGAACGTGGCCTGATCCCGCCCTCCGAGTTTATTCCGGTGGCCGAGTCGGCGGGGCTGATCGTCTCGATCACCCAATGGCTGCTTCACGAGGTCTGCCAGCAGAACCGGGCCTGGCAGAAGCAGGGACTCCCGCCCATCTGCGTCTCGGTCAACCTCTCGCCCGTCCACTTCAAGCACCACGAACTGGTCGAGCAGGTCGAGGATGCGCTTCACAAGGCCGGGCTGGAGGCGCGCTACCTGGAGCTCGAGATCACGGAAGGCGCGGCGATGGCCGGCGGCGACGCGAGCCTGCGGATCTTGGAGTGCCTCAAGATGATCGGCGTCATGATGTCGATCGACGATTTCGGCACCGGCTACTCCTCGCTCGACCGACTCAAGAAGTTCCCGGTCGACCGCCTGAAGATCGATCAGTCCTTCGTCCGCGACATCATGACCGACGCTAACGACGCGGCGATCTGTTCGGCCGCGATTCGGCTCGGCCACAGCCTCAACATCGGCGTGATCGCCGAGGGCGTCGAGACGGAGGATCAGCTCCGCTGCCTGGAGGAGCAGGGCTGCGAGGAAGCCCAGGGCTTCCTGTTCAGCAAGCCGCTCGCGCCCGAGGCCTTCGCCGACTTCCTCCGGGCCAACACGGTCAAGCAGGAGACGCAGAAGCTCGAAACTTCCCGGCCGGAGCCCGCCCTCAAGCGCGCGGGCGGCGGGGAATAGACCCGGGGCCGTGTCGGCGGCGGGTCAGGCGAAGCCCGCCCCGCCTTGCCCGCCTTCGCCTCAAGGGCTAGAGATGGGTCGGTGCTTCACCTGAAAGATCGGCCCTCCGTTGCGTTCCGAACGGCTTTCCCTGGTCTTCTCGTGCCTCGGGCATGGCTACATGCACATGTTCACGGCCTTCTACTTTGTGGTCGTGTTGGCCCTCGAGGAGACCTGGTCGCTGCCCTATCACGAGCTGATCGAGCTTTGGACCCTGGGCGCGCTTCTGGTCGGACTCGGGGCGATACCGGCCGGTTGGCTCGCCGACCGCTGGTCGTCGACCGGCATGATGGTGGTCTACTTCATGGGCCTGGGGATCTCGGGCATTGTCTGCGGGCTGCTGGATCGGCCCGAGGCGCTGCTCTTCGGTCTCGCCGCGCTCGGCCTCTTCGCCTCGATCTACCATCCCGTCGGCATTGCCTGGCTCGTCCGCAGCGCCAAGAACCGGGGCACGGCGCTCGGGATCAACGGAATCTTCGGCAGCCTGGGGGTCGCCCTCGCGGGCCTGACCGCGGGCGGGCTGATCGATGCCTTCGGCTGGCGCGCCGCCTACATCGCGCCCGGGGTGGTCGTGCTCCTTACCGGCCTCGCCCTGCTGGCCTGCCTGGCACTCGGCCTGATCGTCGAGAACCGGCACGACCGCCACGTCGAACCGGCGCCATCGCGCCGGGACATGCTGCGCGTCTTCATGATCCTGGTGCTCACCATGTTGATCATGGGCCTGATCTTTCAGGCAACCCAGGCGGCCATGCCCAAGCTCTTCGACCTGCGCCTCGGCGACCTGGCGGGGCAGGGGACACTAGGGATCGGCGCGCTCGTTGCCGGGGTCTATGTTGCTGGCGGTCTCATGCAGGTCATCGGCGGTCGCCTGGCCGACCGCTACCCGCTGAAGCCGATCTACGTCATCGCGTGGTTCTGCCAGCTGCCGGTGCTGCTCGCGATGGCGATGCTTTCGGGCCTGCCGCTGGTCGCCGTCGCGGTCCTCGCGGTGGTGCTGACCTCTGCCGCGGTGCCGGCGGAGAACGTCTTGCTGGCCCGCTACACGCCGCAGCGCCACAGAAGTCTCGCCTTCGGCGTCAAGTTCGTGCTGTCGTTCGCCGCGGCGCCGCTGGCGATCAAGCTGGTCGCCTTCGTGCAGGCACAGACGGCCGAGTTCGTCTGGCTCTTCCTGAGCCTCGCCGGAGTCGCTCTCGTCGCCGCGTTCTCTGCCGTCTTGCTGCCGGGCGAGCGGCGGATCGGGCCCGCGCCCCAGCCCGCGGAATAGGAGGATCGCCAGCGGCGCTTCCTTCGATCTCTGCTCTAGCGTTCACCTTCGGCCTCGGCGTGCAGCCAGTCTCGGAGCGCCCGCGCCGCCTCGCTCGGTCCGGACTGCTCCGGCATCACGGTGAAGTAGGCGTCGGGTGCGGCGAGGCTGGCCTCGATCGGTCGGACCAGCGACCCGGCTGCGACCAACGGCTCGATCAGCCGGCGCCAGCCGAGGGCGACGCCCTGGCCCGCCTGCGCGGCCTGCATCAGGATCGTATAGTTGTTGAACCGGGGACCCGGGATCTTCACCGGCGGAGTGACGTCCTGGCTCTTGAGCCAGTCCCGCCAGGTCAGCCAGCTCGGCTCGCCCGCCTCCTGATGCAGCAGGGTCGCGTCCAGCAGATCGCCGGTCTCGTCCAACCGTGGACCGCCCTCCAGGTAAGCCGGATTGCAGACCGGAAAGACCTCCTCATCGAACAGCCGGTAGGCGTCCAGGCCGGGCCAGCGCCCGGCGCCGTAGCGCACCGCGATGTCGATGCCTTCGGCGCGGGGGTCGACCGCCGTGTCGGAGGCGATGAAACGGAGCTCCAGGTCGGGATGGGCCGACTTGAAACGATCTATCCTCGGCATCAGCCAGAAGGCCGCGAAGGCGATGGTCGTGCAGACCGTGATCTGGTGCCGGCC
>JAAUYK010081677.1_pt1 | contig 13598 bp, 10 predicted proteins | sample 7278021 | NCBI WGS metagenome assembly JAAUYK01 (sample SAMN14350223, study PRJNA611818) | marine sediment metagenome | isolation source: surface marine sediment (1.8m) | place: French Polynesia: Moorea | collected 2018-08
ACGACCCAGCAGATCAAGCTCGTCAGCACCGCCGACACGGGATACTTCTACATCACCAAGAAGAACGCGCGCACGATGACCGAGAAGCTCAACCTCAAGAAGTACGACCCGGTCGCGCGCAAGCACGTGCTGTTCAAGGAAGCCAAGATGAAGTGAGGCCGTTCCAGCCTCTCGTCATAAGCGGATCCGGCTTCGCCGGGACCGCCCGACCAAGCGGTTAAATGGTGTAAGCGGCCGTCCTCTGAGGCGGCCGTTCACGCGCCGGGATGAGCCGGGTCAGCCCCCGGCGACGGCGGCCTTGCCGGCGGCCGGCGGGCTGTCCAGCTCGGCCGAGCGGCTCTGATTGCGCCCGGAGCGCTTGGCCTCGTAGAGCGCCTTGTCCGCCCTGTCCAGCAGCGATTCGGCCAGTTCGTTGGGGTCGGTCGTGGTCGCGACACCGACCGAGATCGTGACGCTCAGAGGCTCTTCCCGCCCCTCGATCGCGTACTCCGTGCGCTGGATCACGTTGCGGACCCGCTCGGCGACCGAGAAAGCCTCGTCGGGCGTGGCGTTGGGCATGATCACCACGAACTCCTCACCGCCGTAGCGCGCCACGAGATCGAAGTCGCGCACGTTGTCGCTGACCTTCTGGGCGAGCTCGCGGAGCACCGTGTCGCCCGCGGCGTGTCCGTGGGTGTCGTTGATCTGCTTGAAGAAGTCGATGTCGAACAGCATCACCGAGACCGGTTTGGCCGACTGCTCGATCTCCATGATCTTGCGCTCGAGGTGCGAGTTCATGTAGCGCCGGTTGTAGATCCCGGTCAGGGAGTCGGTGAAGGCCATGGACACGCTGCTCTGCAGCATGCTGCGGAGCTTGCGGTGGTAGCGCCGGCGGCGGATCTGCGTCTTCGATCGGGCCAGCAGCTCGTTCCGATCGACCGGCTTGATCAGGTAGTCGTTCACGCCGAGATCCAGGCCCTTGGCGAGGTCCGGCAGGTCCATGTCGTCCAGCACCAGGAGAATCGGGACCTGACGGGTTTGTTCCTGGGAACGGAACTGCGAGCAGAGACGCAAGCCGTCGACGTCGCCGATCCGAAGGTTCACGATGATCAGGTCGTAGTCGTTCTGACGCCCCATGGCGAGCCCGTCGCCGGTCATCGAGACATGGTCGACCGCGTGTCCGCCCTGGGTGAGGAAGTCGGCGATCTTCTGGGCGGTGAACTTGTTCTCCTCGACCAGGAGGACGCGGGCGTTTTCGAACGCGTCCTCGTCGCCGAGGGACTCCTGGGAGAGCACCTCGGTGCCCGAGGTCGCCTGCCTCAGCCGCAGCTCGTCCATCATCATCTTGAGACGGACCAGGGAGCGGACCCGCGCGAACAGCGCGATGTCGTTGACCGGCTTGGAGAGAAAGTCGTCGGCCCCGGCTTCCAGACCGCGGACCCGGTCGGCGACGTCGCTCAGCGCGGTGACCATGACGACGGGGATGTGCCGCGTCTTGGCGTCCGCCTTGAGCGTACGGCAGACCTCGAAACCGTCCATGCCCGGCATCATGACGTCGAGCAGGATGAGGTCGGGCTTCTCCTTGGCGGCAATCTCGATCGCCGCAGCGCCGTCGAGCGCGGTCAGGATGTCGAAGTACTCGGCAGCGAGCTTCGCTTCGAGGAGCTTGACGTTCGGCAGAATGTCGTCGACTACGAGGATCCGCGCGGTCATGACCTGGCCCCAGCGATCGCCCTCGGCGACCTAGTTGAGGAAGCGCGCAACCGTTTGGAGAAAGTTGGTCACGGAAATGGGCTTGGCGATATAGGCTTCGCAGCCGCCCTCCCGGATCTTCTCTTCATCGCCCTTCATGGCGAAGGCGGTCACGGCAACAACCGGGATCGACTTCAGGCTATCGTCTTCCTTGATCCACTTCGTAACCTCGAGGCCGGAGACCTCGGGAAGCTGGATATCCATCAGGATCAAGTCAGGGCGATACTCGCGTGCCATCCGCAGCGCTTCCATCCCGTCCTTGGTTTGTAGGATATTGTAACCATGGGCTTCCAGCAGATCGTGGAAGAGCTTCATGTTCAGGTCGTTGTCCTCGACCACCATGACCGTCTTCGCGGCGCCGTTCGCGCTCGGCGACCCGTTGCTCGCCTTGGTGTTTTCTTGACCCGCCATCTCCGGAAACCCCTTGGCTATCACTATCCAGACGGATTGGCTGATTCCCGCACGACCGTTTCCAGCCGTCTTGTCCGGCCTTCAGACCGCTCCGCGGCGTCGGTCCCACTAACTGTGAGACTATCAAGTGTGGTACTTAACCAAAGTTAATATTTCGTTAGCAAATCCTGGAATGCCAGTATTCCGCGCTCCTGGGCGTTCCTCGCGGGACAAGAGGCGCTAGCCCGCCGTGCGTATCGGGATCGATCTCGGCGGCACCAAGATCGAGGCGGCCGCCCTAGGTCCCGACGGGACCATCCTGGACCGCAGGCGATGCGCCAGCCCGCGCGACGACTACGACGGGACTATTCTGGCCATCAGCCGGCTGGTGGCTGCCGTCGAGGCCTCGCTCGGCCGGAAGGGCAGCGTCGGCGTCGGCATTCCGGGCGCTTTGTCCCTCGCCACCGGGCAGGTCAAGAACGCCAACTCGACCTGGCTCATAGGCCGCCCCCTGGACCGGGATCTTTCCCGGGCCCTGGCGCGGCCGGTCCGGATCGCCAACGACGCCAACTGCTTCGCTCTTTCCGAAGCGGTCGACGGCGCGGCGGCGGGCTCCGACCCGGTGTTCGGCGTCATTCTCGGCACCGGTGTCGGCGGCGGCCTCGTCATCGGCGGCAGGCCGCTGACCGGCCACAACGCGATCGGCGGCGAGTGGGGGCACAACCCGCTGCCCTGGCCGCGGGACGAGGAACGTCCAGGCCCGTCCTGCTATTGCGGGCGCAGCGGCTGCATCGAAACCTTTCTGAGCGGGCCTGGTCTCGCCCGTGACTATGCTGAAGCCGCCGGCGCCGCACTGGCCCCGGCCGAGATCATCGCCCGCGCCGAACAGGGCGACGGGCCGGCTGAACAGGCGCTCGAACGCTACGAAGACCGGCTGGCGAGAGCGCTCGCCAGCGTGATCAACATCGTCGATCCGGCCGTCATCGTGCTCGGCGGCGGCTTGTCGAACCTGGCGCGGCTCTACCGCGGCCTGCCGCCGCGGCTGCCGGCCTACGTCTTCTCCGACCGAGTCGATACCCGCATCGTGCCGCCGCACTACGGTGATTCCAGCGGCGTGCGCGGCGCCGCCTGGCTGTGGCCGCCGGCTCGGCCGGAAGAGCCGTGACGACCCTCTGCCGCGACTGCCTGGCGCTAACCGAGGCGCCGGCCGCGCCGTCCCGGTGCGACGCCTGCGGCGGCGCCCGCCTGGTCAGCCACCCCGAGCTGGCAGAGCTCTCGACCGCCCACATTGACTGCGATGCCTTCTATGCCAGCGTCGAGAAGCGCGACCGTCCCGAGCTGCGCGACCGACCGGTGATCGTGGGCGGCGGCAGGCGCGGTGTCGTCTCGGCGGCCTGCTACACGGCCAGGATCTACGGCGTGCGCTCGGCCATGCCCATGTTCAAGGCGCTCAAGGCCTGCCCGGAGGCGGTCGTGCTGCCGCCCGACATGGCCAAGTACAGCGCCGAAGGCCGCGAGATCCGGGGCATGATGGAATCCCTGACCCCCCTAGTCGAGCCGATCTCGATCGACGAGGCCTTTCTCGACCTCGCCGGGACCGAGGCGCTGCACCACGGCCCGCCGGCGCGCAGCCTGGCCGCCCTGGCCCTCAGGGTCGAGCGCGAGCGCGGCCTGACGGTCTCGATCGGGCTGAGCTACAACAAGTTTCTCGCCAAAGTGGCTTCCGACCTGGACAAGCCGCGTGGCATGGCGGTGATCGGCCGGGCAGAGGCCCGGGCGTTTCTCGCCGACAAGCCGGTCGGTTTGATCTGGGGTGTCGGCGCCGCGCTCGGCAAGGCGCTCGCGCGCGACGGCATCGAGACGATCTCCGATCTCTGGGCCTTCGAGAAGAACGAACTGGTCCTGCGCTACGGCGCCATGGGCCGGCGCCTCTACCACTTCGCCCGCGGCGAGGACAGCCGCGACGTCGATCCCCGTGCCCCGGCCAAGAGTATCTCGGCGGAAACCACCTTCGACACCGACCTGACCGCCGAGGGCGATCTGGCGGCCCGTCTCTGGCCGCTCTGCGAGAAGGTGTCGCGCCGCGTCAAGCGCGCCGGGCTGGCGGGCCGCAGCCTGACCCTGAAGCTCAAGACCGCGGAGTTCCGAATCATCACGCGCAGCCGGCGCCTGGGCGACCCGACGAACCTCGCCGAGGTGCTCTACCGCGAGGCCCGGCCGGTTCTCGCCTGCGAAGCCGACGGCCGGCGCTTCCGGCTGATCGGGATCGGCGTGAGCGACCTCGTCGACGAGGCCCTAGCCGACCCGCCCGACCTGCTCGACCCCGAACGGGAACGCCGGGCCGAGATCGAGAAGGTGATCGACAAGGTGCGCGGGAAGATGGGCGACGGCGCGATCAAGAAGGGCCGCTCGCTCCGCCTGAAGTAGCGCGGGCCCGGTCGCCAGCCCCGCTCGCACTCATTCGCACTTCGGGTGCGCCAGCATCTCCAGCCGCTCCAGCCCGCCCGCGAGCACGAAGTCCCCGTAGTCGAAGCGCAGCTCGTCGACCACGCCATTGGCGTAGAGCCGCAAGACCTGTTGGTGCTCCGGATCGGGGCCGGTGGCCTCGGTCTCGAAGAAGGCCATCTCGAGCTGCCAGGACCGCAGGTCTTGCAGGCTCTGATAGGGCGAAGGCTTGCCGGCGCCAGGCGGCAGCGCTCCGGTGATTACCGCGTTCACGCCGAACAGGCCCCCGTCGTTGGTGCCATCGAAGACCTGCCGCCAGATAAGGAGTTCCTCGTCGACCGCGGCCTGCAGGAGCTCCCGGCTGTGCCGGGTCGGGAAGCGGGTCCCCGCCGGCAAGGACATCGGGGCACGGCCATCGGGTTCGGAGAAGGTCACCAGGCCGCTCTCCTCACCGACCTCGAGCTGGGCACGGCCACGGGTGAGACTGGACGGCGCCCCGGAGCCGAGGCGCTTCACCGCGAAGCGGTAGGTCAACCCGTCGTTCGATTCCCAGGCCTTGAGGGTCCAGCCGGTATCGAAGTTGTTGCCCTCGGAGTCGGCCAGGATCAGGAGCGTCTTCTGATTGACGGTCCAGCCGTCGCAGCCGGCGGTCCATTCGAACTCGATCCGGCCCTTGGCGCCGATGATCGTGCCGCCGTCGCGCGACTCCACGAGTTGCAGGCTGTAGACGGCCCGATGCGGAAGGATTTCGGGACCGGCGGCCTCCGCTGCGGTGACGGGACCGGCGGCGCCGCTCAGGCTCGCTGCGAGCAGGCAGGCCAAGACTAGATTACGCACGTGTTTCGCCCTTGCATGGTTGCTGCCTTATGTTGCTCTTATGTCCTGGTGTCGCAACAGCAAAACCGAGAGCGGGGCATAGTGGCCGATGATCCAGGCGGCTGCGCGGCCCCGCCGGCAGAGCAGGACCGATGAAGCTGCCCCGTACAATCCAGTTGGACCGCTCCGACCTGGAAGTCTTTCCCCGGGCCGCCGAACCGGGCGAGTGGGCCGTCTCCGGCGGCTTCGCTTTCGCCGATTGCGATCCCGCCGCGCTCGACCGTAAGGAGGCGCTCGCGCTGCGCAGCGGCTGGCTGGGCACGGAGAGCTTCGGCCGCTCGACACTGGCCGAGGTGGCGGAGATCGAAGAGGCCGACTTCTTCCAGATGGTCGAACGCCTGGCGGCGCACTTTGTTGCGCACTACGGCGCGCCGGACCTGGTCAGCGCCCTGCCGGTGGCGCGCGACGAGGTCGAGCACGCCGCCTCGCTCTGCGAGCACAGGGTCCACACCCTTCTGGCGGTCGAACGGGAGCTGACCGAGGACGGCCTGGTCGAACGGTTTCGCACCATCCGGCCCAGCCCCGAGCAGGATCACGCCCGGATCTGGGAGATCGTGGCCGAGGACGAGGCGTGAACCGCCCAGATTCCGAGGAACGTCAGGCCCGAGCCATGGAAACTCTGAGCCGGGCGCGGGCGCTTCATGAGCAGGGCGGCCTGCGCGAAGCGCGTCGCCTCTATCTCGACGTCCTGGCGGCCGACCCGGGCCACGCCGAGGCGCTCTACCATCTGGCGTCCCTGGCCCGACAGATGGACCGGCCGGACGTCGCCGCCCGGCGCCTGCAGGAAGCGCTGCAGCACCACCCCGATTTTATCGAGGCCCGCCTGCTGCTCGGCAACGTTCTGGTCGAGCAGCGCGCTTTCGCCGAGGCGGAGCGGACCTACCGGGCAGCGCTCGATCGGGCGCCGGACCATTCCGGGCTGTTGCTGAACCTCGGCAACCTTCTGCACGAGGGCGGCCGGGACGCGGAGGCCGAGCCCTTGCTGCGCCGCGCCGCCCGGCTGGACCCGGCACTTGCCGAGGCGGACAACAGCCTGGCCCTGCTGCTGCAGCGGCAGGGACGGGCCCACGAGGCCCTGGAATTCTACCGCTCGGCCGTGGCCAAGCGCCCCGGCTACGCCGCCGCGCACAACAACCTGGGCACGCTCTACCGCGAGCTCGGGCAGCTGGACGAAGCGGTCGCCCAGTACAGAGCGGCCCTCGCCCAGGGGGAATCGCTCGAGACGCGGGGCAATCTGGCGGCCCTCCTGGAGCGGGCCAACCGCCTGGACGAGGCGACGGTCGAGGCCGAGCGGGCGCTGTCCCTCGACCCCCGCGACCCGGCCGCGCGCGTCACCCTGGCCAAGCTGCGCGGCCGGCGCGGCGAGGTCGAGGCCGCGCGCCGGGACTACCGGGCCCTGCTCGCCGATCTCGGCCAGCCGGGTGAGGAACGTCAACTGCGGACCGTTGCGCGCGCCCACGCCGACCTCGGCAGACTGGAGGAAGAGGCCGGCGACTACGCCCGCGCCTTCGACCACTACACCCTGGCCAACCGGCTCAACTGCCGGTCCGCGCCGGGCTGGGAGGAGAACGCCGCGGCCTATCTTGACGCGATCCGCGCTCTCCAGGCCGGGGTCGAGACCCTGGCACCGGAGGCGCCCGAGACGCGCGGTGCGGACGGGAACGCGCCGATCTTCCTGGTCGGTTTTCCCCGCTCGGGCACCACCCTGCTCGCCCAGGCCCTCGCCGCCCTGCCGGGCGCGGTCCTGATGGACGAGAAGACCGCCCTCGACGAGGCGCGCCTCGCGCACCTCGGCGACGGCGGGCCTGAGGCCCTGGAGACCCAGTCCGAGGGGGCGCGGCAGAAGATCCGGCAGAGCTACTGGGCGGCCGCCGAGCGCCACCTGGGCGCGCCCCTGGACGGCCGCCGGCTGATCGACAAGATGCCGCTGAACCTGCTCAATCTCTGGCTGGTAGCGGCCGTGTTCCCGCACGCCAAGGTGCTGGTTTCGCTGCGCGATCCGCGCGACGTCTGCCTTTCCTGCTTCACCACCCTGTTCCGCCTGCGCGCGGGCACGGCGGATTTTCCGAGCCTGGAGCACACGATCCAGCTCTACCGGGCGGTCATGGACCTGTGGCAGGCCGAGCGGCGGCACCTGGCGCTGGAGTCGGCGGTCCATCGCTACGAGGACCTGGTTCAGGACTTCGAGGGCGAGCTTCGGCGCATTGCCGCCTTCCTCGGCCTGGCCTGGGACGACGCCGCGCTCGATCACGCCGCCTCGGCCCGCCGCCGCTTCGTGGTCTCGCCCAGCTACGACCAGGTCGTCCGTCCGCTCTACGGTTCCTCGATCGGCCGCTGGCGACACTTTGAAACGCAGCTGGCGCCCCAGATCGCCCCGCTCCGGCCCTATCTAGACGCCTTCGGCTACGACGCGCCCTGAGGGGGCGCGACCGTCAGCTGCGCGGCTTTAGGTTCTCCGGGTCGTAGAGCGGCTCGTAGCCGACGCCGGCCACCTGGACCGGGAAGGTCTCGCCGAAGTACTCGACCTGGAAATCCTTGCCTTTGACCGCGTGCTCGTGGGGCAGATAGCCGAGCGCGATGTTCTTGCCGACCGTCGGGCCGAAGGCGATCGAGGTGGTGAAGGAGCGGCGGCCCTCGGAATCGACCAGCGTCTCGCCGGTCTTCGGGCACATGATCGGCAGAACCCCGACGGGATAGCGCGCCACGCCCGCGGAATCCCGGTTGTCGGTCATGACCAGGGTGCAGAGCGTGGCCGGCTGGTGGTCGCGGGCGCGGTGTTCCAGATAGGCCGCCTTGCCGATGAAGTCCGCCTCCTTGACCTTGGGCCGCGCCAGGTCGGCCTCGAGCAGGTTGTACTCGGTCAGGAGGTCGGCGTTCTGCAGGCGCAGGCTCTTCTCCAGGCGCCGCGAGTTGGCGTAGGTCTCGACGCCGAAGGGCATGACGTCCCGGGCGCGCAGCGCGTCCCAGACGGCGAGGCCGTCCTCGTAGCGCATGTGCAGCTCCCAGCCCTGCTCGCCGACGTAGGAGATGCGGAAGGCGGTGACGTTCTTGCCGGCGATCTCGATCTCCTTGAGCGAGGCGAAGGGGAATTTCTCGTGAGTGAGGGCCTCGGGCTCCGTCACCACGGCCTGGAGCGTGGCCCGGGCGTTCGGGCCCCAGAGACCGATGGTTGTGTGGTCGGTCGAGACGTCGGCGATGGTCACGTCGTAGCCAAGGTCCTCGGCTATGCGCTTCATGTAGACGAAGTCGCGGTTGCCGGCGTCCGCGCCGTCGACGAAGCGGAAGCGGTCGGCCAGGCGGAACACCGTGAAGTCGGCCTTGACCATGCCGTGCTCGTCGAGGAAGTGGGTGTAGATCCCCTTGCCGACCTGGTTGTCGCCGCCGACCCTGGCGACGCAGAGGTACTCCATGAACTTGACGTGGTCCGGCCCGGTCACGTCGTAGAGCGCGAAGTGAGACAGGTTCACCATGCCCACGTTGGCGCTCATCTCCAGGTGCTCGGCGTTGGAGACGCGCCAGAAGTGGCGGTTGTCCCACTCGTTCTCGCGCACCGGCACCTGGTTGCCGTACTTCTGCAGCAGGTGCTCGTTGCTGGCGTAGCCGTGAGCCCGCTCCCAGCCGCCCAGCTCCATGAAGTAGCCGCCGAGCTCCTTCTCCCGCTCGTAAAAGGGGCTGCGCCGGATATCCCGGCCGCCGGCGAAGGGCTCGCGCGGATGAACCGCCGGATTGTAGATCTTCATCGCCGTTTCGGAACAGCGGGCGTGGATGAAGGCCGAGTCGGTCTGGAAGGGATAGAAACGGGCGTAGTCGATCTGGTGGTGGTCGATCCCGGTGCGTCCGTCGGTCATCCAGTCGGCGATCAGCTTGCCCATGCCCGGGCCGTCCTTGACCCAGATCGCCACGGCATACCAGAGGCCGCGCACTTTCTGGCTCTCGCCCATCGACGGGCCGCCGTCGGTCGTGACCTGGAGCAGGCCGTTGAAGGAGCGCTTCTCGTCGTAGCCCAGCTCGCCCAGGATCGGCGTCAGCTCCATGGCCTTCTCGAGCGCCTCCATGACCTGCTCCATCTCCAGGTCGCGCTGCGAGGGCGAGAGGCGCGCTTCCTCCTTCTCCAGGAGGTCGCGCGGATGGCAGAGCCGGGGCTCGGTCTGCTCGTAGTAGCCCCACTCGACCATGCCGCCTTCGGTGGTCTTGGGGTCGCCGGTGTCGCGCATGTAGGCGGAGTTGCCCTGGTCGCGCAGCAGCGGCCAGCCGATATCCTTGCCGGTGCCGGCGAACTCGTCGTAGGGCCCGAACCAGAGCAGCGGGTGGTCGACCGGCATGACCGGCAGGTCTTCGCCCGCCATCTCCGCGACCAGCCGCCCCCAGAGACCGGCGCAGACCACGACGTGGTCGGCCCGGATCGTGCCGCGCGGGGTCTCGACGCCCTTGATGCGGCCGCCCTCGATCAACAGTCCCGTGGCCGGCGTATTGGCAAAGGCGCGGAGCTTGCCGCTGTTCTCGGCCTCCTCGACCAGCTCGCCGGCGACCACCTGGGAGCGGGGCACGACCAGCCCGGCGTCGGGGTCCCACATGCCCCCCTGGACCAGGCTCTCCTCGATCAGCGGGAACTTCTCCTTGATCTCGGCCGGCCCCACGAGGTGGGCCCGGGTGCCGAAGGCCTTGCCCGAGGCGACCTTCCGCTTGATCTCGTCCATGCGGGCGTCGTCACCGACCCGGGCGACCTCGAGCCCGCCCACCTTGGCGTAGCGCCCCCGCTTCTCGAAGAAGTCGATCGAGTAGAGCGTCGTCCAGCAGGAAAGAAAATCGTGGCTGGTGGCGTAGCAGAAATCCGAGGCGTGGGAGGTCGAGCCGATGTCCGTCGGGATCGCGGACTTGTCGATGCCGACGATATCGTCCCAGCCCCGCTCGATCAGGTGGTGGGCCACGGACGCCCCGACGATGCCGCCGAGGCCAACGATCACGACCTTCGCTCTTTCGGGAAACTCTGCCATCGGTCTTCTCCCCAGCGGGGCCGGCGAGCCGCGCCCTCGAACCCTCATTCCGCCGCTAACAATGCACGCTTGGCCCGCCTTGTCGAGAGGACCCGGACAGCCCCGTGCCAAGGGTCGGCGAAGACGGAAATCGGCCGCCGCGCGAGGCGCCCCTTGCGTTGCGGACCGGCTTCGACTCGCCCTATCCTGGGGACCGAGGAGTCCGGACCCGGGACCGCCGTCACCGGGCTGCTCGCTGGAAGGCCCGCCAGCACTGCGGCGCGTCGTAGTTCAAGAGGCCCGAATGCCCGATACCCATGCCGCCGCGATCGAACCCTTCGACACCCGGACGCTGGAGGTCGATCCGCCGCACCAGCTCTATGTCGAGCAGGTCGGTAACCCGAAGGGCCTGCCCGCCGTGTTCCTGCACGGCGGCCCCGGCGGCGGCTGCCAGCCCCATCAGCGGCGCCTGTTCGATCCGCGGCGCTTTCGCACCGTGTTCTACGACCAGCGCGGCGCCGGCCGCAGCCGGCCGAAGCGCTGCCTCGAGGCGAACACGACGGCCCACCTGATCGCGGACCTGGAAACCATACGCCGGTCGCTCGGCATCGAGCGCTGGATGGTGGTCGGCGGCTCCTGGGGGTCGCTGCTCGGGACCGCCTACGCCCAGGCCCACCCGGAGCGGGTCAGCGGACTGGTCCTGCGCGCGGTCTTCCTGGGCACCCCCGAGGAGGTCGACTGGGCCCTGATCCGCGGACCGCAGATCTTCTACCCGGACCTATGGCGCGGCCTCTTGGCCCTGCTCCCGGAAGACGAGCGGGCCGCCCCCCTCGCCGCCCTCGGCCGCCGGCTCGAGGACCCCGATCCCACGGTGCACGGCCCGGCGGCCTGGGTCTGGCACGACTACGAGAGGACCCTGTCGATCCTGCGGCCGGGCGGCCTCGCGCTGCCGAGGTCGCTCGACGGCAACTCCCCGGTGCGCCGCCCCCTACCGGACAGCCCCTTCGTGGAATGGCACTACTTTCGGTCGGACTGCTTTCTCGAGCCCAACCAGTTGATCAAGGGGGCTTCCCGCTTGCGCGGCATCCCGGGCGCCATCGTCCAGGGCCGCTACGACCTGCTCTGCCCGCCCGAAACGGCGCGGGCACTGGCAGATACCTGGCCAGACGCGCGCCTGACCTTCGTCGAGGGCGCGGGACACGCGCTCGGCGAGCCGGTCGTCTGGCGCGGGCTCGGCGCGGCGATCAACGACCTGGCCCGGGAACTGGGCTGAGCGGGATCCGGCCGGGCGCAACGCCGCAGCATTAACCGATGATTTAAGGACGTAGGCGTACCAAGGTTCCCATTGCGTGAACGCGTCTCCTCGCGGGTCAGGTTCCCGAGCCGAAGCCGGCGGATCTCGGATCCCGGGGCGGCGTAGGATTATCGAAAGCCCGTGACCCGTGATTTCGACGGCAAACTGCGTCCCGCCCGACCCGCCGCAACCGGGCGCCGCGCATGAGTGACCACGCCTCCGCGCTGCTTGGCCTGCCGCTCGGTCTCGCCGAGAACGACCGGATCTATCTGCGCCCGATCGGCCTGCTGTCGGGACTCACGGCGGAGCGCGCGATCGCCCTGGGCCGCGCGTGGCGCCTCGCCGGCGGCTGCTTCGCGTTCTCCAGTTTCGAGCTCGCCTGGCGCCAGAACGGCGAGGTCGAGCGGCGCGTGATCGGCCGCAGCGACTTCGAGTGGTGGCAGCTGGCGCTGAGCCGCCCCTGGCCGAGCCGGCTGGAAGCGCGGCTCCATTTCCTCACCGCGCCGCGCACCGCGCCGGGCGGCGGCGTGCTCAAGCGTCCCCTGCTGATGGGCACCCTCAGCCTGACGCCCGACGAGGCGCCCGGCGGCGGCCGTTTTCAGGGCCTGGATGCGGCGCTCGGGCAGGCGAAGCGGCTGACCGGCGCCGGCGCGGACATCCTCGACATCGGCGCCAGGCTGCCCGGCCCCGGCGCTGCGGAGGCCGAGGCTGGGTGTGTCGAGCCGGTCCTGCGCGCCCTCGGCGAGACCGACCTGGTGCCGAACAGAACCCTGCTCTCGCTGGACACGCGGAGCGCCGCCGTCATGCGCCGCGGCCTCGCACGCGGCGCGGCGATGCTGAACGACACGAGCGCGCTCGCCGGCGACCCCGAAAGCCTGAGGGTCGCCGGCGATAGCGACGCCCATGTGGTGCTGGTCCACGCCCAGGGCGAGCCGGTCACGGCGGACCCGAAGCCCCGCCGGCGGGATATCGTCCTGGACACCTTCGACTTCTTGGAACGGCGCGTCTCGGCCTGCATCGCGGCCGGGATCCCGCACGAGCGCTTGATCGTCGACCCGGGTATCGGGCTCGGCAAGCGCGGCCGCGACAACCTGGCCATCTTGAACGCGCTGCCGCTCTTTCACGGCCTCGGCTGCCCGGTGCTGCTCGGGGTGCCGCGCAAGGGGCTGACCGGCGACCTCGACCGCGCCCACGCGCCCGGCCAGCGTCTGCCGGACTCCCTTACGACCGCCCTCCACGCTCTGGCCCAGGGCGTGCAGATCCTGCGCGTCGACGATGTCGCCGAGACCCGTCAGGCGCTCGACGTATGGGAGCGCTTGACCGGCTTCATAGGCTGAGAGGGTCTCCCGCCTGGTCGGGCTACTCGGACCCGTCCGGTAGCAGCACCTCGGGCCGCGCGGTCGCCGGCGTCTCCGGAATGTTGCCGTAGTTCCGGTAGACGAAGTCGGGCGGTCCGCGGCCGGACTCCCGGGCGGCGAGAGACAGCATGAGATCGTGGTGAGGCGACAGGCCGCACGCGGGATCGGTCTGGGCCGCGTCACCGGTGATCGCGAAGGCCTGGCAACGGCAGCCGCCCCAGTCCAACTCGCGGCGATCGCATGAGCGGCAGGGCTCGGGCATCCATTCCGTGCCACGGAAGCGCTCGAAGGCCGGCGACGATTCCCAGATCTCCGCCAGGCTGCGCGCCGTGACCGACTCGAACTCCAGATCCGTGATGGTCTCTGCCGCGTGGCACGGCAGGACCTTGCCGGACGGCGAGACGTTGAGGAACCGGCGGCCCCAACCACCCATGCAGGCCTTGGGCCGGCGCGCGTAGTAGTCGGGCACGACGTAGTCGATCACCACTCGGCCCTTCAGCCGCTCGCGCGCCGCTTCCACCGTGGCCGTCG
>JAAUYK010069804.1_pt1 | contig 13596 bp, 14 predicted proteins | sample 7278021 | NCBI WGS metagenome assembly JAAUYK01 (sample SAMN14350223, study PRJNA611818) | marine sediment metagenome | isolation source: surface marine sediment (1.8m) | place: French Polynesia: Moorea | collected 2018-08
CTTAAAATGAACTAGCGGAGCACAAAGCCGTCTCTTAATGGATCTTTAGGATCAATGAGAAATTCGTGGCGGCCCGTGATGTGTGCCGTGCCCTCCACTTCGGGAATAACGGCCTGGTGGGAACCAAAAGTGGTGGTCTCAACAATACAGCCCGAAAAACGACTGCCGATAATACTGTCAATTTCAATTGATTGGTTGCCTCTGATCGCATGCCGGGCGTGTAAAAGGGCCAGGCGCGCACTAACGCCGGTGCCTGTCGGGCTGCGATCGACTTCCCCTTGGGCAAAAATACACACGTGACTGCTGTGGGAAGTCTTGTGATGGGGAGGTCCCGTGAAAATGGTACCGTATAAAAAACTCAAATCCTCTTCAAATGGATGTGGAATTGATCGTTGAGCCCCTATCGCACGTTTGATGGCCATGCCGGTTGAAACCAGCGCCGCAAAGTCTTTGGGAGTATTGGTCAATCCCACCGCGTCGACATCAACAAAAGCGTAAAAGGCGCCTCCATAAGCAAGATCATATGTTATTCTACCAAGCCCCGGCACCTGGACCGTTTCTGCCAGAGCCAGTACAAATGAGGGCACATTGTGGAAATAGACGCTGCTGACACTGTCATCGGCCACGCGCGCAAAAGCCGTTACAAGCCCTGCCGGGGAGTCAATACCAATTTTAGTTTCCGGCGCCTGCCTGTCGATCATACCGGCTGTGACTGCCACTGTGGCGATACCGATAATACCATGGCCGCACATACTGCTGTAGCCTTCGTTATGCAGAAATAGCACGCCAAAATCAGCTTGCGGTGAAACCGGCGGTGTAACGATACAACCATACATATCCGCATGGCCCCTGGGTTCCCACATCAGGCTGGTGCGCAAATGATCCCAATGCGTTTGCATGTACCGGCGTCGGGCCAAAATTGTATCGCCCGGCAGATCTGGCAAGCCGCCTGTGATGACCCGGAAGGGCTCGCCTTCGGTGTGGGCATCAATGGTGGTGATTCGGAGCCAGTTCTCCGGCGGTTGCCAGGTATGCATTTTGGACAGCATTTACTTCTCCTTTCAGGCTATGGCCGATCATGACCAAATGGTGTTTAATTCTTGGCGAATGGCATTTAAGTGTGTTCGCATCCATTTGGCTGCCTGAGCACCGTCGCCGTTGGCGACATGATCAACAATCTGTCGGGCTGAGTGCGTGGACAATTCAAGGTATTGGGTTGACAACAGGGTGGTTCGGAGTCTGGCGTGGTGGTCAATGACTTTTTTTAGTACCAGTTTGGTCATTTCTGCAATGACCACATTACCGGTGGCCTCGGCCAAGCAGTTGTGCAATGCCATGTCGGCTTTAAAAAAAAGGTCATACTTTCCACCGCTATTTTGCATGTCATCAAGCGCTTGGCGCAACGCTTGAATCTGGGACGGCTCGGCACGCTCAGCAGCCAGTTCGGCTGATTTGCATTCCAGCAACTCCCGGGCCTCCATCAGATGAAAAATAGTGCCGGCCTGCAAAGCGGCATCCAAATTGGTGCCAGCCGGAGGAACCGTTGGCAATTTCTCGCAAATAAAAGTTCCCCGGCCCTGCACCGCTTCCAGATAACCCATCACAACCAATGCGTTAATGGCTTCACGGATTGAAGATCGACCCACACCCAACATTTGCGCCAATTCGCGTTGGGCAGGGAGCCGCGCACCCGGCTTCAGGTCGCCGTCTTGCAGTTTTTGAAGTATTTGGGCCACAACCATTGATGGGGCTGTATTGCGTCGAATCGCTTCAAACATCATTTTTTAATTCGCTTTCCATTGCCTGATCAAAGCGGTTGCACAAGCACTAAAATTGTTCATGGGCCGTCCGTTCAATAATTTCTTCTTGTAATTCCCGGGTTAAATCCACGAAGTAATCGCTGTAACCGGCAACCCTTACAATCAAATCCCGATATTCTTCCGGGCGTTGTTGCGCGCGCCGCAACTCTTTATAGTTGACTACGTTAAACTGAATATGATGCCCATCCATTTTAAAATAAGACCGCACCAAATGCGCCAACTTGCTGATGCCGGTATCATCGGCGAGCACCTGGGGAATAAATTTCTGGTTCAGCAGGGTACCGCCGGTACGTATATGGTCGATTTTAGCCGCTGATTTGGTAACCGCGGTGGGGCCGTTGCGATCGGCGCCTTGAACCGGTGAAATGCCTTCCGATACCGGCCGTCCGGCACGGCGGCCATCAGGCAGCGCGCCGGTCACGCTGCCGAAATAGACATGGCACGTCGTCGGCAACAGATTGATACGGTGCAAACCGCCGCGCATGTTTGCTCGGCCGTTGACAGCATTGTAGTAGGCCTCAAATACAGCTTGGGCCACCTCATCAGCATAATCGTCGTCGTTTCCGTATTTCGGGGTGTCATGCATGAGTCTTGCTCGCAAATCTTTTACACCATTGAAATCCTTTGCCAGCGCCGCGAGCATCGCCGGCATTGTCAATGTTTGGTGATCAAACACATGGTATTTGAGCGCCGCCAAACAATCGGTAATCGTTCCCAAACCAACACCTTGAATGTAGGAAGTGTTGTAGCGGGCGCCGCCGGCATTGTAATCTTTTCCATTGGCAATGCAGTCCTCAATGAGCAAAGACAGAAACGGTACCGGCATGTACTTGGCATTTATGCGTTCAATCACGTTATTGCCCCTGATTTTAATATCAACAAAGTGCTGCAGTTGAACGCAGAATGCTTCAAAGAGTTGATCATAGGTTTCAAATTTTTCAGCCGCATCGGTCAGCACCCCAATCATTTTGCCGGTGCGCGGATCTTGACCGTTATTGAGTGTGATTTCCAAAATTTTCGGTAAATTAAAATACCCGGTCAGAAAATAGGCTTCCCGTCCAAAAGCGCCCGATTCGACACATCCGCTGGCGCCACCTTCGCGGGCATCCTCCACGCTTTTTCCCTGCCGCACCAGTTCTTGTACAATGGCATCGGTATTAAATATGGAAGGCTGGCCAAAGCCGGTTTTCACAATCTTCAATGCCCGTTTAATATAGCGATCCGGATTTTTTTTACTAAGCTGCACCATGGAGCTTGGCTGCAGTAATCGCATTTCTTCAACCACGTCTAGAATCAGATAGGTCAGCGCGTTAACCGCATCCAGATTGCCACGGGTGACCCCACCCAGGTTGATCAGGGCGAAATCGACATAGGTGTTGCTTTCTTTCAAGGTTACACCCGTCTTGGGGGGGGCGGGATGATTGTTGAATTTCACCCAGAAGGCTTGCAGCAACTCCCTGGCACGTTCCGGTGTTAACGTGCCGGCCTCAATTTCATTTCGGTAAAAAGGATACAGGTGTTGATCCAAACGACCGGGATTAAATGAATCCCAAGGGTTTAGTTCCGTGATGACGCCCACATGCACAAACCAGTAGTATTGCAGGGCTTCCCAAAAGGTTTGGGGTGCTTGTGCCGGTACCCTTTGGCAGATGTGTGCCATCTGCTCCAATTCAGTCCGGCGCTCCGGGTCTTTTGATTCCGCAGCCATTTCGCTTAATTTGTCCGCATGGCGTTGCGCATAGGAAATCAGAGCATCTGCCGCGATGGTCATGGCCTGCAGTTCTTCTTGTTTATCCAGTGCTTCTGGATCAGAAAAATAATCCAAGGCCTGCCGGGCCGATTCAATCTCTAATCTAAAATCATCAAAACCCTTGCGATAAATATTGCCGCCTGCAGCGGTGTGACCGGGGGCACGTTGCTCCTGAAACTCAGTGAAAATTCCAGCTTCGTAAGCAGCTTTCCATTCCGGTGTCATGTGTGCAAAAATCTTTTCGCGGATGGTTTTGCCCTGCCAGAATGGAATAATGCGATCCTGATAAACTGCTTTGGTTTTAACATCCACCGCAAATGGCACTTTTTCACGGGTAGATGCGATTTCCAAATCCCTTTCCGAATGGATGCAAACTTCCGGATACGTCGGGGTAGCCTTGGGCGCGGGTCCCCGCTCTCCCACGATGAGCTCATCCTGGTCAATGTAAATGGCTTTATGCGACAGAATATATTTAAATGCCAGCGCGCGCTGAACCGGAATCGATTCTTGCTGGGCGATGCCGCTCGCATAAAACTCGGTTACCAGAAGGGCGCGTTCGGCTGATATCCGCTCTTGCGCTTCAATGCTGCGTTGTCTGAGTCTTTGAATCCGTTGATTCATGATCAACCTCCTATGTTTACCCTCAACTCATAGTGTTCAAATCGTTCTTTGACCGTCTGCACCAGCGCTTTGGACGGTGGCTGCAGTTCCTTGAGGCGGTTGGGAATATTTAACCGATTGTATTTGGCATCCGCGTTGTGGTGGTACGGTAGTAAATCAATCTCGCGCAGCCCGTCAAATCGACAGATGTATTTCGCCAGCCGGTGAATGTTGGCATCACGGTCGGTGATGCCGGGAATGAGCGGAAACCGTATTCGGATGCGCTTGTCCATGGCGATGAGATGTTCTAGGTTTTCGAAAATGAGTGTATTGGTCACGCCTGTATAGCGCTGGTGGTCATTTGCATCCATTATTTTTAGATCAAATAATATTAAATCCGCCGGTTGCAATGTGTCGATCATGATCGGAGTGGGGGCATAGCCGGTGGTATCCACCGCGGTGTGAATGTCGCGTTGGCGGCACTTTACCAGCAGCGTCTTTAAAAAAGCCGCCTGCATCAGGGGTTCACCTCCGGAAAAAGTCACCCCGCCGCCGGAATCATCATAGAAAATGACATCTTTTTCAATTTCGGCTAACACCTGTTCAACCGACGCCTGGCAACCGATTATTTCTTCTCTGCAATGGTTGGTACCTTCTATCGGCATGTTTTGAGGGCTGCCCTGCTGTCCCTCCGGATTGTGACACCACCAACAAGCCATGGGGCAACCTTTTAAGAATATGGTGGTGCGGATACCGGGACCATCATGCAGCGCATATTTTTTAATTTTAAAAATAATGCCGGTTTCGGAATGCAAAGGCTTGGCGTTCATTTTCAAAGTGCTTAATTCATCAGACCAATTAATTAAATTATGAACATAATCCATTTAACATATTGATTTTATATTTCAACTTATAATTTCAGGTCTTCAGACCAATTTAATCTGATTCTTTCTCAAACATGCACGCACCGAATAAGATTTTGCGGTGACTATAAATCGGTTTCGGTTTGTAAGTTCCTCCCACATCGACATCTTGATTCCATCGATAATCTATGATCTTTAAAGCTTTTATCGATTTTTAAATAATATTTTAAGCAATTAAGGTGATCCTAAATGTTTGATTCACAAGTGTTGGCGTTCATACTGATTGCCGTTGCCGTCACCATAACGCCGGGTGCAGATACCATGTTGGTTTTGCGAAACGTTCTCAGGGGCAGCCGACAGGACGGCATCGTAACCACTTTTGGCATCTGCTCGGGGCTGTTCGTGCACGCCCTCTTGTCGGCCGTGGGCTTGTCGGTTATTTTAATGCACTCCGCGACCCTATTCACACTGGTCAAGACCGCCGGGGCACTTTATCTCATGTGGCTCGGCTGGCAATCTTTGCGCAGTGCCATCCGCCCTGCGGGCAACCTCAGTCTGGACACCAACAGCACGACTAATCACAACACCCTTCGTAAAAGTTTTGTGGAAGGGTTCGTAAACAATATCCTCAATCCGAAAGTAGTGGTATTCTACCTGGCGTTTTTACCCCAATTTATTAAACCAACCGATCCCGTAGTTGCCAAATCAATCTTGCTGGCTGGAATTCATTACATCTTGGGACTGATATGGCTGGTGTCATTATCCTTTTTTATCGATCAAGCCCGCCGATTTATCATCAAAAGTTCGGTGCGGCGCTGGCTGGATGGGCTTTGTGGAGCGATATTGGTGGGACTCGGTTTACGACTCGTTTTTGAAGACGGATTGTAAGGCAACATGCTTTTGTTTGAAAAACAAATCGTTTTATAATCCTTGACACAACCGTATGATATTTATTACAGCATGGTGCCATGGGCGATTCAATTGCTGATCGGGTCTGAATCATCATCTCAAATTCAACCTGCCATCTTACCGCTAGCGCTGTGGTGCTGATCCTATTCAAGCGACGTCTCGATTTCGAATCGCTGACGCTTCTTTCCCAAATCGTTACCACCAGATTGCGTGCATTGCGGATAGCAGATTAATTCAGTAATTTTTCATTGGGGCAACCATTGAAGACCTTTAATTCTATTCCGAAAATAGCGGCGCTTTTGCTGGCCGCCGGTGCATCCCGCCGTATGAACGCCCCTAAACTGTTTCTACCGCTGGATAGCAAACCGATTATTCGTCACTGCCTGGATGCCATCATTAACGCCGGCATCATCGATATTATTTTGGTGGCCCGCGGCTTGGATCGTGAACGTCTTCGACGGGAGATCGATCCTATCGTAAAAGTCGTTTTTAATCGGAATTCGGCCAGTGAGATGGCCGACTCAGCCAGACTTGGACTGAAGGCCGTGGATCAGGCCACGACAGGTTTGATTGTTTGTCTCGTTGATCATCCCCTGGTAGCCACACGCACCCTTCAGATTTTAATGCAACAGCATGCGGCCATGCCGGATAAAGTGTTGATTCCAACATTTGACGGTCGCAAAGGTCACCCAACGTTATTTCCTGTCTCAATAATACACGAGCTTTTCAACATCAGTGCCGCCAGCCAGCCGACACTAAGAGATCTGATCTATAAACACCCCGCAAGGGTAACCTTTATTCCAGTTGAAGATGCCGGTATCCTGCTGGATATGGATACCAAAAAAGATTATGAGCGCGTTTGTCAAGCGTATACCAAAGGCCGACGTGTCTATATTCATTAAACCCACCACATTTATCAGAAAAATCGTCAGTTAATAAGATATCGACAGCGCCGCTATCCAAACGACTTAGTAGGTAATGACAGGGTAGCGCTAAGTCCAAATTAATTTGGCTGCCTTCATCCCAAAATCCAAGGATGTTACGATGAACGCCTTGCTGATCTACCCAGCCTTTCCAGAAACATTCTGGAGTTTCAAATACGCCTTAAAATTTATCCGCAAGCAATCAGCTTATCCGCCGTTGGGTCTGCTTACCGTGGCCGCTATGCTGCCGAAGGACTGGTTAAAACGCGCTGTGGATTTGAATGCCGATCCGTTGACGGATCAAGACCTTGAATGGGCGGATCTGGTGTTCATCGGTGGAATGACCGTCCAGCGCCAGTCAGCTTTTGAGGTCATTAACCAATGTCAGGCGGCGGGTTTGAAAGTGGTGGCCGGCGGGCCGCTTTTTACCGTCGAAAAGGAGGCTTTTCAAAAGGTCGATCATCTCGTGTTGGATGAGGCCGAACTCACCTTGCCTGCTTTTTTGAAAGATTTAAAAAAAGGCCAACCGAAAAAAATTTACCAGGCATCACATCTTTGTGAGCTTCAACACACACCAGTTCCCGATTGGAGCCTGGTGAATATGCAAAAATACGCATCCATGAACATACAATTTTCCAGGGGCTGTCCCTTTAACTGTGATTTTTGTAACGTCACCGCCCTTTTCGGGCACCGCCCCCGCCTGAAAACACCTGAACAGGTTATTGCTGAATTGGATAACATCTATAATGCCGGCTGGCGCGGCAATATTTTTTTTGTGGATGACAATTTCATCGGCAATAGGGGCTACCTCAAAACACATCTTCTACCCGCTTTGATCGATTGGCGCCGGGGCAAAAAGGGATGTGTTTTTATCACGGAAGCCTCCATCAATTTAGCTGACGACCCAGAACTCATGCAAATGATGGTTAGGGCTGGATTTGATTCCGTGTTTATCGGTATTGAGTCGCCGGAAGAGGCCAGTCTGGCCGAGTGTCGCAAACTTCAAAATAAAGATCGTGATATGCTTCAAAGCGTTCGCGTCATCCATCGCACCGGCCTGCAAGTTCAGGGCGGCTTTATTGTCGGCTTTGACAGTGATACCCCTTCGATTTTCCAGCGCCAAATCGACTTTATCCAGAAAAGCGGCATTGTCACCGCCATGGTCGGTATGCTTCAGGCTCCACCGGGTACCCAACTTTTTGACCGACTCAAGGGTGAAAACCGTCTAAACGGCAAACTCTCGGGGGATAATGTCGATGGCACCACCAACATTATTCCGAAAATGGGCTTGGATCATCTACGTGCAGGCTACCGGACCATCATGCAGAAGATCTATACACCCAAGTATTATTACCGCCGGATCCGGACTTTTTTGAAAGAATTTAAGCCGCCGGAAGCAACCATACCGTTAGATGCACAACGATTTCTCGCTTTTTTTCGTTCCGGGTTTCAACTGGGCATTTGGGGCAAGGAGCGCTTTCAGTATTGGTGGCTGATGGTATGGACGCTTTTCCGAAGACCTCGGCAATTTCAACTGGCGATTACCCTGGCAATCTGCGGTTATCACTACCGTAAAATCTACGAATTGCATATCCGCTAAATCTCTAAAACCGTTCTCACATCATTTCACGATCAACCGACCTTTGAACTTCATTTTGCCCCCTATTGATAATAAACCGGATTGTGATAGGATTGAAACGCCTATTCAGGACGGTTGGAAGAGACGTGCGCGATTAATATCATAATTAAAGAGAGGCCGGTATCGTCTCTATCAGAAAAAATTTCTCCATAAAACGTCCCGGCAATGAACTGCAAACAGCCTGTTAATCAGCACACGATTATCTTGGAGCGAAAATGACATTTATAATACGATTTCTGGTGGTAGCTTGGTTATCAACCATGGTGTTAGCCAATGCCGTCGCCAAAGAATTTGACTCCGAACAGGGCTTCAAACTCAATCTACCCGCCGACTGGATCGCAATTCCCAAACAGGCCTTGGATCAATTTTCAGCGCACTTAAAAAAAGTGGCACCGGATGCCGCGCGGCCACAGTATGATTTCGGATTCCAGCTACGAGCCAGTCAAAACTGGTTCGAATACCCCTACATCTTGGTCCAAGTCAAAAACAATGGGCGCCTACCCGAATCTGAGCTTAAAAATCTAAAAAAAATAGAATCCGGTCTGAATCAAGGTGCTTCCGAGGCGGAAAATCGAATGTCGGCACTTTTAACGCAGGCTCAAATTGGAGAAACGTTCTATGATGAGCGCTCTCAAAGACTATGGGCAACCATGTCAATTAACGTTGCCGATGTCGGAATGGTAAAAAGCCTGCTGGTCTTTTTTCTCACGGAAAGGGGCATGATCGCGTTTGGTGGATATGCCAAAGAGGCTGATTTCGCGTATCATAGCAACGTCTTTGAAAGCATCATCAACAGCGTATCACTGGCAGATAATTTGCGCTATCAGCCGCGTTGGACAGATGCATTGCCCGGGGCCGGGCGAATCGACTGGGAGCGTATCTTTAAAAAAGCCCTGATCGGAGCAGTCATCGGCGCCATCATCGGGGCTATTTTTACTGTGATTATGAGGCGTCGGAAAAAAGCGTAGCCCTAGCAAACATAAAAAATAACAGGCTTTCTCCTAATGATAAACTCTCTTAATTTTGTACCATCAAATCCCAAAACACCTTCTGACTGCAAATATCTCAGATAAACAATTTACTTTGGAGACAATACGGCTTTACCTTTCAAGGTGCCATCCAGGTCAAACCATTTGATGCTAGCGTTGTCCTTCATCAATAATAGCCGCTCTGGTAGACCGTGGTTTAAACGATCCCAACGAACGCATAGATTGTTTGCTTCAATCCACCAATGACCACTGTCGATCTGTTTTTGTTTCGATGTGACCGACAACGATCCGTCTCTGGAAAATGATACGGTATAATCAGGCCCCTTGACATTATTCGAAGTTAAAACTTTAGATAATTGGTTACCTGCCAGCCGGTTGCCCTTGTCAGCGCTTATGTGCGCCGCTTCACCAATACCTTTTTCACCGGCGGCATCTAAGATCAGCCACACTAGCGTTCCAATTTGAACATCCGTTAAATAACCCGCACCTTGATCCGTATCAAACCGTATGACGATTACCAGATGACGATACGGCAAAACAATCACCCGGTGGCCTCGATAACCGGCTGCGAAATAGCTCGGTTCTTTTATATTGACGTTGGGAAACAAGCCGCCTCTGACACCCGTCCACCACATATAGCCATAGCCCTTGTCCACATCCACGCGTGAATGGCTGACAGTGCTGTCACGTATCCAGCTAGATGGAATTACCCGTTGGTTTTGCCAGCATCCTTCCCGCAGGTATAATAGCCCGAATCGCGCCAGGTCTCTCGTGCTCATTCGGAAGGGATAGGCCGGGTGAATTGAATCTGCACCGGAGACATAGCGGCAATCGTTTGGATTGAAATCTTCCATCTGAAGCGGTTTGGCAATGCGGCGAGCAAACTCTTCAAATATACTGGTGGCTGATTCCTGCTCAAAAATGGTTCCCAGCGCATTAAAATCCCAATTGTTATAGTACCAGAATGTGCCCGGAGCATGACTAAAACGCTGCGGTCGTTTGGCCCGCATATCCGCAGATTCAAATAGCGCGGGGTGATAGATCCCGGATCGCGATTTGATCAGGTCCGCAACGGTGGCTTTTTTTTCAAGCGAAGACAAAGAGGGTGCATTGTCGTCAATACCAAGCGCCTCCAGCGTCTTGGATAAATCAATATGATCGCTTTCAACATGAATACCGATCAGAGCACTTAGTAAACTTTTACGTATCGAATGGCACCGATATTTGCGGGCCAGGTCGCCCCAACCGGCGATGACGATGCCATCCTCCACAATCATGACCGCTGCCGCCTGGATTTTTTCCGAATAATCTCTGGTTATGTCAAGTTTTTCTGATGACCACCCCAATTTTTCAGAATTTTTGGCCATTTGCCAGTGCTTGCCCGGAAAAATCCCATTATGCTCAACCGCCAGGGAAGCGCCGACGGCCACAGTTAACCAAAGCCCTACTACTGTTAACGCATTAATGAGTCGAAACCATTTCATCAAACCGATTCCATCATGACGGACTGGGCCCGCGGCATTGCAGTCTATTGTTTGGCGTATAAGACGTTCATAAATTAAACCGTCATTTTTTTGATGACATCCAAATTGGCCTTAATAATCGGACTGATTTCAGGCGGTTGCCAGTTGGTTTCTTTGGGTGTTTCGGGCCACACAAATGGCAAATGCTTTATTTCGCCAGGCGTATCTGCCGTTTCCAGCATTGCAATGGCCTCACGCAACACATCGCGCTGACCTTGTTGATCATGAACCTCACCCACCGGACGGCCGAATGGATACGCAATGGCCGCCGATCGGGGGATACCAACGACGTTATGAAATTCCGGCACTGGTGTTAGGACCACGGTGGGCAGATCATTTTCTTCCATTAAGCGGGCGGCCAGTCCCACGGACCGGCAGCAAAACGGTCAGGCTGGTGTGAGCAAGACCGCATCCACCTGCTCATTTTTCATTTGTGCAATCATCGGACGAATGCCCTTGTCCAAAAATTGCGTGCTTTCCCACTGAAAACCGTAGAAGGAATAGGCGGTTGGGGCCACTCCCCCGATATACCCCTCCCGGGCCAATTCTTCCATCCGGTCCAACGGCAGCATTACATTGATATCTGCCTTAATGTGGTTTGGATTAATGTGCAGATGATTGACCTCAATATCTGCCGCCGTTGTGCCTTTGGGAATCATCCGGCAGGTGGGATCACCCCAGGTGGGTTCAGTTTTTTCACGCGCCATGTCAAAAGGCGGATCGGATTTCAAACGGATACCCGCACTGGTAACGATCGCAAATAAAGCTTGGTTCAGCGGCTTGGTTAGTGGTTGAAATGGAATCGTACCTTTAAAACCTTCTGAGGGGATAAATGTTTTGATCCAGGCAGATAATTTGGGCGGTAAAAATCGAAAACCATCGACTGTATTGGCATCTTTAACCATTTTTCCTCCTTATTAATTTCTCCAGTTTATGGTTGCGTACTTTAGAACCCAAACTAACAAGATACCGGAACAGATATCAATATCGTTTTAAATCAGGGTCTCAAAGTACCCTTGCATCCATCTGTTACAGTTTAAATTCAATCTATAAAAATCAAAAAATATTCTAAGATATTGATATTATTTATAATAAAACAAAACATCATCGGAACAATTCAAAAAAATTCCACTAAACAACATTATTTTGAGAATACAGCGAAACTTTTCTTTCATTGCCGTGTTTAACCCCTCAAAAAGCGTGGCATCAAAACAACTGAAAGGAGACGTGCAAATGAAAAAACTGAGCTTAATGATGGTAACGGTAATGATGCTGACGGGATTTATCTTTATCGATTTCGCTGAGGCTGGGCGCGTAGGCAAACGCCAAGTTCGTCAGCAAAAGCGTATTCACCATGGGGTTGCCAATGGCGAATTAACCAAAGGCGAGGCTGTCCGGCTGGAAAAACAACAAATCCATATTCAGCGCGCCAAAAAAAGAGCCTGGAGTGATGGGAAATTAACCCCCAAGGAAAGAATCCGATTGGAAAAGAAACAGGATCGGGCCAGCCGTAATATTTATCGCAAAAAACATAACGACCTTGACCGCGAGTAACTCAAACTGACCTCTTAGATACCCGCCATAAAGAACCGATTGCTTGGGCCCTGCGGACTTTCGCAGGGCCTTTTTTTTGAAATATGGTAACTGACTACGCTAAGTTTTCAGCGATTCCTGCCCTTGGTTGTTCCCATTTACAGCAAATGATATTATGAGCATTTTTTGATGCCTTCCCGGTTGAATCAAAACAAATCATGTTTAGCCTTAAGCCTCTAAGCAATTTTATGTTGATCTAACTTTGTTATGGGAGGCAGAAATGGGTTACTATCTCAAAACAGTTGATGCAGAATCGGCCGATGGCAAACTTAAAGAAACATACGATACCCTTCAGGAAATGTTTATGATGGTTCCCAAGGTTTTTGTGGCCCAAAGTATCCGCCCGGATTTATTGGAACCGATCGTCACCTATGTAAAGCGCCTCATGGTTGAAGACCACGGCTTGAGTCGCCAGACCAAGGAACTGATTGCAGCCTATGTATCCAAGCTGAATGCCTGCGAATACTGAGTGGATGCCCACAGCGCCATGGCCATGGCGCAAGGACTTACCCAGGATCAGGTGCAAAGCATCCTGGAAAATATTGACCAAACCGATCTGATCGACCACAAGACCAAGCAACTGCTGCATTTAGCGGCCAAAACGACCCGACACGCCTACAAGGTAACCGGGCAGGATATTCAGGCACTGCAGTCTGATGGCTGCACTGAAGCCGAAATTTTTGAAGCCATCGCCGTCACGTCACTTTTTAACTATATGGACCGGATGGCAGATGCTTTGGGCGCACCGGTGGAGGGTTTTCAAGAAATGATGGCCCAGATGCAGGTCCAGGGATCTTAAACCATCATCATCCAAATGGTTTACCAAAACCGCGATGCAGAATGCATCGCGGTGCCCGCCCCGGCTGTTTCAGACCAAACAGAGTACCCTAAGATTTTCGCTTAAGCTGCTTGCCCACATTCCAGCAGTTGCCCAGGGTTTCGCCCAAGGCATAGTATTTGATGCTGCTCATGTCAAACAGCAGCGGC
>JAAUYK010011281.1_pt1 | contig 13593 bp, 10 predicted proteins | sample 7278021 | NCBI WGS metagenome assembly JAAUYK01 (sample SAMN14350223, study PRJNA611818) | marine sediment metagenome | isolation source: surface marine sediment (1.8m) | place: French Polynesia: Moorea | collected 2018-08
ATTCGATTCTTCTATCCCTTCTTTATTGGCAATGATAACATTACGGCCAATGCGCGCATTCTTATCAATAATAGCTCGTCTAACGATGCTACCTTTACCAATACCCACAGGGGTTTTACCCTCATCTATCAGAGATTGTCGAGTTTCAGGAGACTCATAAAAATCTGCACCCATCAACAAAGAATCTTCGATCGTACAATCGCTTTCGATACGACTACGAATACCTAAAACCGAGTTATTGATGCGACAATCTTTGATAATGCACCCTTCACTGATCATAGATTCGGTAACATTGCAATTGAGAACCTTAGTAGGGGGTAAATTGCGCGCACGGGTGTAAATAGGGTACTTTTCGTCATAAAAGCTAAAACGAGGTCTTGGCTGGCGGTTAAGAGCCAAATTAGCCTCATAGAAAGCTTCAATGGTTCCAATATCTTCCCAGTACCCTTTAAATAAATAAGCTTGCAGATTATAATCTTTAGCAGAAGCAGGAATAATCTCCTTACCGAAGTCTGTTTGTTCCGGGTTATTTGTGAGCAGATCACGCAACGCTTCTTTATTAAAGACGTAAATGCCCATGGATGCAATATAAGGGCTTTCTTTTGCCTGTTCTGCATTCAATCCTAAAATTGAAGTGTCAACCTGCATTTTCTTTAATGCGTCCCCTTTGGGTTTCTCAGAAAAGTCGACAATGCGGCCATTGTCATCCATTTTCATTAACCCAAAACTGGATGCTCGTCTTTCATCAATGGGAACCACAGATAAGGTGATATCTGCACCAGTTTCCTGATGTCGTCTGACAAAATCACTATAGTCCATACGATAGAGATGATCACCAGACAAGATCAAGTATTGGTCAACATCCCACTCATCAAATAACCAAAGATACTGACGCACAGCATCGGCCGTTCCTTGGAACCAACTGGGGTTTTCCGTTGTCTGTTGCGCGGCTAAAACTTCCACAAACCCATCACTAAAGCTGCTGAAGTTATAGGTTCGTGTCAGATGTCGATTCAAAGAAGCAGAGTTAAATTGAGTTAAAACGTAGATTTTGAGTATTTCTGCGTTAATACAATTACTAATCGGAATATCAATTAAACGGTATTTCCCGGCTAAGGGGACAGCAGGTTTGGCCCGTAACTTAGTTAAGGGATACAAGCGCGTACCTGCGCCACCACCGAGTATGATTGCTAGAACTTTCTTCACAAGATAACCTCGCGATTGCCTGTTACACCTCTCCACTAAAGTTTAGGACTGTAGGGGACAAATGGGAAGTGGTTGGGTTTTGGAGTTAGGAGTTCGGAGTTAGGAGTTCGGAGAGTGTGGAGTGTGGGGGGTGTGGGGGGTGTGGGGGGTGTGAGTATATTGCTCACTAACTCAACAAATAAATGGGGAGACGGGGAGACGGGGAGACGGGGAGTGTGGGAAGAATTTGTACTTTAACCTATGTAAATGAAAACTAAAGCGCAATAGAATACTTTTTGTTAAAATTTCTAGTAAAACTGATTTAAAACATAGGCTGTTATGGCTTTTGATAGATTAAACGTGGGTCTTGCTATAGTTGGTACAATTATTGGAATAGCTGGCTTGGGTTATACCATTTATAGCGATCCTCCAAAACCACCCATTGTGGATGAAAAAAGCCGTTTTTACTGCGAATTACAACCCGATCCTATTAAGGGAGGAGAGGCTTGGTCTGTTATTTATCGCCATAAGAATGGGAGAAAACCCTGGTTGAGAATGGTTCGCTCAATGGGGGATGGTTGGGACACTCAGAGGCGATGTGATGACATTGCTAGACGGTTAGATATATATCGTGAGGATGGGTTACTAGAATTTAGTTATCGCACTGATCCCAATACACCTAAACAGTATGTCATTTGTGCTAAAACAAAAGTTAGTGGGGATAATTGTCCTGTTATATTGACTTTGATGCCTGATGATAACCCTTATGAAGCACTCAGAGAAGTGGCAGGGGCTTTATTACCGGGGAGTTTACCTAGTTATCAATGTAATGATCTCGAAAACTGTCCACCTCTTCAACCTTTTACTATTACTCTGGAAGACCAGCTTTGAATTAAGTCAGAAGTTTTTAGTTTAATTATTTTATTGGTTGAGTTTTTTCAGTAATATTCTTTTATTGTTAATAGCTAAGTCATAATCAGGATCAATTTCAATAGCTTTATCATAAGATTTTCTGGCTTCTTCATAGCGTTCTAGTTTTTCTAACGCATAACCTCGATTGTTCCAAGCTTTAACATAATTAGGGTCAATTTCAATGGCTTTATCATAAGCTTTTATCCCTTCTTCATACCGTCCTAGTTTTTCTAACGCATAACCTCAATTATTCCAAGCGTTAACATGATTAGGGTCAATTTCAATGGCTTTATCATAAGATTTTATCGCTTCTTCATAGCGTTCTAGTTTTCTTAACGAATTACCTCGATTATACCAAGCTTTAACATAATTAGGGTCAATTTCAATGGCTTTATCATAAGGTTTTATTGCCTCTTCATACCGTTTTAGTTCGTTTAACGCAACACCTCGACCATGCCAAGCGTCCTTATCATTAGGATCAATTTCAAGAGCTTGATCATAGGAATTTATGGCTTCGGTATATTGTTTATTTTTTCGTAAGCGATCGCCTTCTAAACGTAAGATTTCAGCATCTTCTTTTAAACGTAAGGCTTGAGCTTCGTCTTCTAAAATAGAAGTAATAATAGAAGACTGATGAGCAAGATAACTTTCAATAGGAATACCCCATTTAAAATGATTAATGCGTTGTAAACGTCGAGAAATTTCGTCAATTTTTGTCTTTTGTTCACTAGACAAACTACTTTGCTGATTTCTTCCTAAACTGACAATTTCTACATCCGTTTTACCATGAACAGCGATGACCTCACCCCATTGATTAATTACTGGTGCGCCACTCATTCCCCCTACTGTAGTCATATCATAGGAAATAGCGTAACCTTCTGGTAAGGGTGGATCTTCAATGCTAGTAATTTCTCCTTTTGAAGACTGCAAAACCAGTGTTGCTTGCCCTTCTCTTGTCGGATAACCTACCATTGCCACAGTATCAAATATCTCTATCTGAGAAAAATTGTTTAATTTTAGAGCAGTATAGGGACAGTTTTCTTCTCCATCAACTAAAAACGTAATCAATGCTAAATCTTTATTTTGTATTTTCTTAAAACTGGTTGTACTAAACAACCTCTTATCAAGATAAGGGGTTATGTTAATCTGTTTGCTCGACCTTACCACATGATCGGCTGTTAATACTGCGCATCGTCCGTCACCTTTGACAAAAAATCCTGTTCCGTGTCCTTTTTTATTTTTATCCCCAGAGGAGATTAAAACAACACTCCTTTTAGTTTCTTCAACAATATCATTAAAAGATTTATTAAAAGATATAGTTTGACACCCTGTTAAAATCAGAAGCATCAAACCAGAAGTTAAGAAACTGCGCCAAGATATCATCTCTATTTCCAGGGAGTTTGAGGAATATTGACTATATTATAAAATGCTTCTCAAAAAATATAGTTAGATGATTTAATAATAACTGATTTTTTTAAGTAAATGTAGCAATAAGGTTTCAGTTGTGGAAAAATTAGTTTTCTCGGTTTAACAGTGTTAAACCCCTACAAGGAAATATTTGTAGGTACATAATATTATTATATCGTGATATATTCTTCTTTCTCAAATATCATTACCGACTGCTATAAGTATGAAAGTAACAAATAAGAGGCTTATGCTACATTAAGTTAGATTATTTTTTACTCAGGGTTAAGCCAATTTTCTACTTTTAAATTAGGTACGCGACTAAATTCACTGATATTATTGGTAATTACAGTTAAATTCAAACATAAAGCATGAGCAGCAATTAATAAATCATTAGCACCAATAGGAGTCCCTTGAACTTCTAAATAAGTTCGTATTTTTCCATAATATTCATCAACAGGATACGTTAATGGTAAAACTTCAAGACTGGTTAAAATTACTTCTATATTGGCCAAAAGTTTAGGTGATTTCTTTTTTCTTGCACCAAATCTTAATTCACAAGCAACAATAATACTTGTACAAATTTTTTCTTCTCCAATACTTTTAATTTTAGAAAAAATTGAGCCTCTAGGATGTTTGATTAATTCTGAAATGATATTAGTATCTAACAAATAAAAATGAGTCATTTTAAAAATTAATATCATCTAAGGGTAATAAGTCTTGATCCACATCTGGAAATTCTTCGTCTAAAGGTTCAATAGTAGAAAGAACTTCAAGGAGAGACTTTTTTGTATAAGGTTCTATAATTAGTTTACCATTTTCTTCTCGGATAGTTACCTCTGTAGTTGATAGTTTTAATTCTTTAGGAATAGGGAGAGTTTGTCTATTTCCTTCTTGAATTAGTTTAACGTGATATTCAGTATTCATGATATTTATTAGAGAAATAGTTTTGAGATATAACTAATTAATTATTTGTTTCGGGAGTCAAAATAATTAACTGTTTTTGTTGTAGAGATCGCACTATTTCTAAGTCAACAGAAACCTCAGCTAAAATATCTTTAACGGTTAATTTTCCATCACAACTTTGCATAAAATTATATTCAGCATCCCCTAAACTAACTGGTTGATAATCATGATTCAAAAAACTTTGACTCGGCCAACCATATAAACAAGGATGAATTTCAACAACAGCAGATAATAATGTTTCATCCTCTGACCAATCTATCTTAACTAAAGGAGGTTTTCCTAAGAAAAATTCGTAATGAGTAATGTTTTCTGGATCGAGTAATTCAGTCAATCGATATCGTTCGCGATCGCTTAATTTTTCTGCTCGTTTCATCAGTTCGTCTGACTCTCCAATTAATCTTTTTAAGTCCCAATAATGAGGGTTAGAAAAGCCAATAAATTCTAGTCCTGATGCTTCAATAAATTCAAACAAGGTGTCAATATTATAATCCGTTTCTTGGGGATGTACATACATATCCGCAAAGGATTCATCCCGATGATTTTCTAAACACCATTTTTCCTTTTCTCGCTTGACAAGTCGGTTATTTTTTGGTAGCAATTCAAATATTTTTCTACCTACAAAAACGCCGTCTTTATAATCTCCTTTTGTTTCGCTTTGTAGCAGAGAAATTGCTTTTTGCATCAGTTGAATTTCCCATCTTCCTAACTCTGCATAGACAAAAATATGAAATAGTCCACCAGGGGCTAATTTTTTGGACAATGCTTTAATTCCTGCGATGGGATCTGGTAAATGGTGCAACACTCCCACACAGTTAATTAAGTCAAATTCACCCTCAATTTTATCGGCGTTTTCTAAGGGTAAATGATGGAAAGAAATGGGATGATTATGATTAGTTGCAACTCCCGACTGTTGACAACGTTTTTGAGCAATTTCTAGGGCTTTTTCACTAATATCAACCCCCACAATTTCAGCTTGGGGATTTAACAAAATTAAATATTCTGTTCCCACTCCTGTACCGCATCCTGCGTCTAAAATTCGGATGTTTTCTCTTGCTGGTTTTCTACCTGTACAAAAGTTATAAGCAGCAATCCAATTCCATCGCCAATTATACCCTGGTGGTGGTTCATCTAATAAGGGTTCGGGAGGAAAAGGATAGGTATTATATAGTTGTTGAACGGCTGCACTTTCAGGTGAAAACTTACTCATATAATTAACAAAAAAGCGAGTTAAACTATCAAAATCAATTCAGACTTAACTATTATCTCATCAAATGATCCTGATAATATGATTAAAATATTAAGATAATTATCTATCAATTCAATTATTTTCTGTCTCTTTAATTGTCATTCCCAGGCAACAAGCTTTATACAGTCTAGAAGACTTTGTGAATAAAAGACTTGCTTTTTAGAAAAGTTTGTGTAAAAATGAAGTATGAAGGTTAATAATGGAAATATAACCATATAAAAACAAAAAAGGCAGTATTTCCCATTATGAAACATTGTATCATGAAAGCTACCCCATTGGATCATTGCAGGTAAAATTTTGGGATTTTTTCAAAGTTTAAAAGAAAAATTTTTGAATCTGAAACTGTTTAAGTAGGGGTCAAGAGTCGTTTAACTCTACTTAAAACGTAGATATATTAAGAGTTAGGCCAGTTGTAAGTATGTTGTTTAACCTGTTGATAATTTTCGTTAAGTTGGGGTTGTAGTAGGGTGATAGCGGTGAGTCGTCTAGCCATATTGCGGACTTCTCGAACTTCATCTCTGCTTAAGGAACGACCTAATAATTTTTCTTCTCGATAACTCAACCATTTTTTGATGACTTGATAGCCTCCTATGGTGTAATTATAAACATTACTGGGGATATTTTTCCAGTAGGCGATGTCATTGAGATAAATATCATAGGTGGTGTTTCCCAGTTGTTCAAGTATGGTTTCTAGGGACATATTGAGATGAGAAACACTGTTTTCTAAGATAGCAAGTTCAGTAGTAGTATAGGGACGTTCTATAGCTTTACCTTTTCCTGGCATGGTAACACCTTTTTTATTTTCGTGTCCCCATCCTGCGGTAACGTTTAAGTCTCCATCATCGGGGTTTAGTTGTTGGTTTTGGGTGTGAGAAATAAGAGCAATATTTTTTAGTTCTTCTCTGAGTTTATTGGTGACACCTGAAACATTATTTTCTGTGTCAAGAAGTGCAGCTATTTGTTGTCCTAATGTAGCTGAGTTGTATAATAATTCTCGAGTATTGGGTAAAGGAATGCGAGGGAAGTCTTGACGTATTCCATCTTCGTTTTCTTGGAGATATTGAGGAGAATATCCAATAGCTAAAACGTGCATCCAAATAAGACTAGCAGTTTCTTGATTTTCATCTGGGTTAGTAAGACCAAGTTCTCTTAAATATTGACGTGATTTTTCGGATAAGTTTGCTTGGGGTTTGGTGTTTATATATTCGTCTGTATTGAAAAGTTCTTTTTGTTTATTTTTAGCTTTATTGTGATCAACATTCAGACGTATTTGAATAGGAATAGCAACAGCATTTGGACGTAGTAAATGATAATCAGGTAAAGCAGAAGTAACAATTATGGGAATTTGTTCATTAGGTCTTTCTGCTATCATTCTTACAACAATAAACTTATTATATTTAAAATTGTTTTTAACTAATGCAGGTCTAGGTTCATTCCATAAAGGACGATTTGAGCTATAATAACACCACCTAAAATCAAAGGGATAAAGTGAATATTTTTGTATTTTTTGTTTCTCAAATTTTTCTTCTTTTTGCATTTTACTACGGCATTTTTGGGCATCAAATCTACCTCCATTAATTGCTAATCCTATATTTCTTGTCTTAAAAGTATTCCAATCAATACTAGAATCATAATAAATTTCCATTCGCTTAATTAAAATATCTTTGTCAATAGACATTAAACTTCCCTTGCGCATTTCTTGTAGCCCACTAATTGGTGATTCTTCACATAAATCAGTTATTTTCAACCATTCTAGATAATAAGAATTGATGTTTACAGGGCGAAAAGAATAACGATTATGATGTTGAGGTTTAGCTATGTCATAAGAAGAATCAAATTGATTATTATTTAAACTATTCAGTAATTTCTGACGCTTATCAACACCCCAAAAATGACGAAAATAGATGTTACTTGTATCTTGCCTTATATCTTTACGAACCATTAAACCGACAGTAGTTCCTAATTTAATACCAGCTTTATTATACTGTGTGGAAAACACACTAGGATCAGGTTTACCATCAGGCGTTTTTTTACCCGTTTCTCGACTATCCCCATTCAAACAATCAAACCATAACTTATCAAAATCATTAATAAATCTTTGTCGCATTACTACATAGGATGGATCACTTAAATAAGAGAAATTAGAAATATAACAAACCACTCCTTTTCCTGTACTTTCAGAGATACATCTTTCTGCTAAACGAAAGAATCTAACATATAACTCATCGAGATTAAACTTTTTAATTCCCCACTCACTAATTAACCCTTCTTTATAAGGTTCAACTAACCCACCTTCTTCTTGGGGACTGGTTCCAGCAAAAGCATTATAAGGAGGGTTTCCTAATATGACTAAAATAGGTTTACCCTGCTTTACTTCGTCTGCTGCTTCTCTTTCCTTGCTTAACTCAGGAAAGTATAATTCTAACTGTTTAATTTGTTTTTTCGATGTTTCATCTGGGGGTTCCCAACCAGTTAAAGCATTAGTTAAATAAACTCCTACTCGTTCATTTTCCTCCGATAAAGGAACTCCTAAATTTTGCAAAACTAACCCTAACTGAAGATGGGACACCACAAACGGTGCCGTTAATATTTCAAACCCAAATACTCTTTCTATTGCTGCTTTTTTCACCGAAGCAATAGATAATGCACCTTCTCCTTTTTCTTCTAAGGTAGTAGCAATACAGTGTAAAACTTCTACTAAATATGCTCCTGTTCCACAACAAGGATCTAAGATATAAACATTATCATCAGCCAAACCATCTTCAATATTTAACTCTTCTTTCAACACTGTATCCACACGGGAAACCATATATTTAACAATTTCTTTTGGCGTGTACCAAACCCCTAATTCTTTGCGTAACTGAGGGTCAAATGCTTGCAAAAAAGGTTCATAAAAATACTGTACTGCTTCCCCTTCATTAAACTGGGTAAAAAAGTCTTCTCGTCTGACTCTATTTAAGGCTGAACCTGTCCAGTTTAAAACTTCTACTAAGTCTAATGCTTTTAACTTAGAAGGGGCTGCGATACGTTCAAAAATAGCTTGTATCATGGGAACATGAAGATAATATGCGGCGGTTTGCCAATTAAAATCATCCTCACGTTTAGGGTTTTCTTTATGCCAAAGAACCCAAGCCGAAAAAATGCCGTAAAATAGGGTTTGTATTAAAGTAGAACGAAAAAAGCGATCGCCTTTTTCCCCTTCAAAGGTAATTCCTAAAGCTTCTTCTAATGCTGTTCTAATGGACTGTAAAGCAGGTAAATTATGTTGTTGTTCAAGGCGTGATTTTGCGTCTTTTGCATAGGAGGCCAAAAACCATGCCACCTCTTCTGGGGAGGTTATGGAGGTGACGGATAACATTACACGTCGTAGATATTCTAAAAAGCGATCGCTTTCTTGTTGAACGAGTTGTTCAGGTTGAGAAAGTTTACTCCAAAAATCTGTTTCATTATCAGCAAAAGAATAGCTTTCTAATTTAACTCTCTTGCCATTTTTATCTTCTCCTATCAATAAAAATTCTCGATAATTTGTAACTAAAACTTGACGATATTTTTCCCAATATCTAATAACTTGTTCACTGTTGGCAATTTTATTAACATCTTCTTTTGTTCCCTTAACTTCAATCACTCCCCGTTCAGGATAAATAGAATTAAAAGGTTGTCCGTTTTTATTTTTGCGAAATTGATTAGCAGTAAATAGTCCCCCATCTGGTAAACCTGCACCTTGATTTTTTAGATTAATAATACAGCGAACTTTCGGCTTTAAGATGTTACCTACATCATTCAAAAGGGTTTCTAAGGCACCATAATAAGAGGTTTCTGCAACCCCTGCACCGGTGCTATAAATTTCATAGAGATTACGGAAATAAGTGGCTAGATAATTCATTCACTTATTATCTCATGAAATTACTCTCATCATCTAATTAAAATATTTTAAAAAATTGATTTTATAAAAATGTACCTATATTGCCTATTATTAATAGTAGATTGCTTTAGTAACTAATTTGAGTGAAAATATTATCAACTATTTCCCATAAAAAAGGCGAGATGGAAAAATCCACCTCACCCCTAATTATGTGAAAATTTTCTTACTTATCAGAAGGTAAAATAACCTTATCGATGACGTGAATAACACCGTTACTGGTCATGATATCAGCCTGAACGACGTTTGCATCATTAACCGTGACTTCTGAACCGTCTAACTTAATTTTAACCTTGCTGCCTTCCACAGTTTCAACCTTAACCTTACCTTCTTGGAGATCGGTAGATTTAACCACACCAGGGACAACATGATACTTTAAAATTGCAGCGAGTTTTTCCTTATTTTCAGGCTTAAGTAACTCTTTAACATTCTCTTCTCCTAATGCCGCAAAAGCTTCGTCAGTGGGAGCGAATACAGTATACTTCTTTTCACCAGATGATAAGACATCTACTAAACCAGCAGCCTCAACAGCAGCGACTAAGCTTTCAAAGTCATCAGCAGCAACCGCAGTTTCGACAATGTTCTTCGTCTTCGTCTCATGATGACCTGCTACTATTTGGGTTTCTGGCTGAGAAGCTTTTTGTTCTATTTTATCAGCAACTGCTGGAGCAACGGAGAAACCAAGGGCTAAGAGTCCCCCTACTAAAGCAGAAAAAGATTTTAATCCAGTCATTTGTTTAATAATAAATTTTGTTCCTGTAATGTTAATTATTGTAACAACTATAATTTAAGATTACAAAGGAAAAGTTAATATTCTGATAATAAATCTCTTCTTGTGGTAGAGGTTAATGGCGTATTTCCAAGACTAAGCTTCCCACGAGTAGAACTGCGTGGGATTTTTGAGTTAAAAATGGATAACTAACTCAAGAGTCAGTTACGGTCTCATTTTCCCGTTTAATGCGACGAATAGGTAAATTAGCGATTAAAGCTGTCATTCTTTGGTCACTTTCGAGGGAAAATTCCATTTCTTCGGGGTCTATATCCACATAACGATTAACCACCGCTAAGATTTCTTTACGCATAGCTTCGAGCATTTCGGGGTTTAGTCCAGCGCGATCGTGGGCTAAAATGAATTTAAGACGGTGTTTAGCGTTGTCGCCGCTTTGGGTCTGATTTCTCCAGGGGAACATTTTTTCAAGGATCTCAAGAATCATAGGTTTATAGGATTAACAAAAAAGTTTACTTTTTGAAAATGCTGAGAAAACGGGTGATTAGGTTATCATCAGCGGCCATAAAATCAACAAACGGAATATCTTTTCCGTTTAATCTTTGGGCGATATTCGTAAAAGCTAAACTAGGAAGAGAAGTCGTTTCTTCTAAGACTAAAGGTTCCCCTTTATTTGTAGAAATAATAATGCGTTCATCGTCGGGAACAATACCCAACAAAGGAACCACCAATAAATCTAAAATATCCTCCACCCCAATCATTTGATTGAGTTGAATCATTTTCGGTTTAATTCGATTAACAATGAGGTGAATTTTTTTAATATCTTCACTTTCTAAGAGGCCGACAACCCTATCTGCATCACGCACCGCAGCCATTTCAGGGGTGGTGACAATAATGGCTTCTTGTGCTGGAGAAATAGCGTTGCGAAAACCCATTTCGATGCCGGCAGGACTATCAATAAAGATAAAATCAAACTCAGGGTCCAATAGTTCCACCAACTTTTTCATATCATCGGGACTGATAGCTTCTTTGGTGCGATTTTGGGCAGCCGCTAATAACATTAAATTAGGTTGACGTTTATCTTTGACTAAGGCTTTTTCGATGGAACATTCCCCGGATAAAACATCAATAGCAGTGTAAACCACCCGTTGTTCTAGTCCCAAGAGTAAATCCAAATTTCTTAAACCAAAATCTGCATCCACTAAAGCAATTTTATAGCCTAAACTGGCGATCGCAGATCCTAAATTAGCGGTAATAGTGGTTTTGCCAACGCCTCCTTTTCCAGAGGTAATTACAATAACACGACTCATAATGTAAAACTCAATTATCCAATAGACTTAAACTTATTATTATGCAAGATTGGAGGTATTTTTTTGCGTCCAAACCTTATCCTTAGTGGTAAATGTGTGGGTTTTATTAAAATTGAGGGCAGACTTAAGGCGTATCCCTTCATTCGTTAAATAAGCCACCTCTGCTTCAAATACCTCTTGAGTGTCTCCTGGGGGTCGGGCTACGGCTTCACCAATGCGTAACTGGGTTGGCCGCATTCGTAACGCCATGATACAACATTCTGGGTTACCTTTTGCCCCGGCGTGAGCAATGCCTCGTAAATGTCCCCAAATAATAATATCGCCATCGGCAATCACTTCTCCTCCTGGATTAACATCTCCTTGAATGATAATGCTTCCTGGGTGACGAATGGCAACCCCAGATCGGACTGTGGTTTTGAGATATAAGGGTTCGCTAAGATTGCTAGGAGTGGCAATGTCTGTGGCGAAGAGTTCCTGTTTTGGGGTTTCTTGTTCAACGGAATAACCGGCGGTGGCCGCTGTAATGGCGGTTTGACGACGACTGGTGAATACACGGGTTAACTCTAAGTCGGCTGCTTCTAAAGCTTCGCCAATATTGTGAAACTGACGACTATCGAGTAAGCGGTTTTCTACTAATAAATGAACGGGGGTTGCTGGTGTCCAGGTTCCCTTATGATGGTTCAAGCAGTATTTTAGGTCTTGTAATAACTCTATCCAGTCTTTGTTTCCCTCTTTGGGTTGGGTGTCTGGCAAGATTAATAATAGTTTTTTTCCTGCTCTTTTTAGATGAACTTGGGAATAAGGTTTAGATATATTGGCATTATCCTTGGAAAAAGATGTGGTTAACTCACGATTCATAGATTTCAATCTCTGTGACATTACACCTCCCTTTATTAAATGGGGGGTTAACGGTTTTGTACTAAAAGCAGACGTTATGTTTCAACTTATTAAACAGTAATCTGGTGGCATAGAAGCATAAGAAGCATAAACGGATTATAACAAAACACGGGATATTCAAAACTTCTGTTTTGAATTAGGAGATATCGAACCACGTTGTCTAGATTGTTATAGGAACCATCAAAGGTACTAAGGATGGTCTTGGACATAACTGATATCTTCTACCAGGACATAAAAACCCAACAAGAACGCAAGGGAAATCAATTATCAGTCAGTTACAATCAAAATTAACCCTTTTGCCTGTTCCTTCTCTAAACTAGCTAGTTTCAGCGAAGGTGCAAGATGTGAGTTAAACGTTTAAAATAAGATTATAATTTTTCTTACAAGAATCATGATGCAAAAGTTTGACTGGAAAAAGCTACAAAATGGCTCAGATATACGGGGCGTTGCCTTAGAAGGAATCGCTAATGAATCTGTTAATTTAACTCCGGAAGTTGCTCAAATTTTGGGTCAAGCTTTTGTGGTTTGGTTAGGTAATAAATTAGGGAAAATTGCATCGGAATTAACTATTTCTTTGGGTCGTGATAGTCGCTTATCTGGCCCTAGTTTATTAGCAGCAGTTAGCGAAGGGATTAGTTTATTAGGAAGCACGGTTTATAATTTTGAAATTGCTTCCACTCCTGCTATGTTTATGAGTACCATCAACCCAGATTTAAGTTGCGATGGAGCGATTATGTTAACGGCTAGTCATCTCCCTTTTAATCGCAATGGCTTGAAGTTTTTTACGAAAAATGGAGGATTAAATAAGGGTGATATTAGCGATATTTTAAATTTAGCTGAAGAGAATAATTTTACAACAGTAACGGAAAAAGGAAATATAGATAATTATGATTTTATCAGCGTTTATGCTCAAGGCTTAGTTAAGAAGGTTAGAGAATCAGTAAATCATCTAGACAATTTTGAGCAGCCATTAAAAGGGTTAAAAATTATTGTTGATGCTGGAAATGGGGCAGGCGGATTTTATGCA
>JAAUYK010043771.1_pt1 | contig 13593 bp, 14 predicted proteins | sample 7278021 | NCBI WGS metagenome assembly JAAUYK01 (sample SAMN14350223, study PRJNA611818) | marine sediment metagenome | isolation source: surface marine sediment (1.8m) | place: French Polynesia: Moorea | collected 2018-08
CAGCCCGAAGACAATGGGAAGCATTAAAGCAGTTGCAAAAGTGTTTTACCTGGCCGGATCAACCGGTGATTTTTGATTTGATTGAAGCGCATTTCATCGAAGCCGGCTTTGCTTCTCCGCTGATGTATCTGCACAATAGCCCTGGGCTTTTACGTGTCAAAAGAAGAGCCCAATTGCAGCCTACAGAAATAATTTCCAAAATGCGCTAGATTTTTTAACGTGACCGGAGAAATAAGAACTCTGATCATTTTGTAATAAAAACGTACAAAAAAAGGCATCTCGATTTACTGCTTCGAGATGCCTTAAATGTCTATTTAGACTTATGGTTGTTTTTCTACATTCTTGGCAGCCGGTCCGCGTTCACCCACTTCAATTTCAAATGAGACCTTGTCGCCCTCAGAGAGTGTGCGAAACCCAGACATGTTGATTGCAGAATGGTGGACAAATATATCTTCACCTTCTTCTTGCTCGATAAAGCCATATCCTTTTCTGTTACTAAACCATTTGACAACTCCGTTTGGCAAAACGTGACCCTCCTCTCTTTTGATGGGTTATTGTCTCAAGCCCAGCAAGGCTCTAAACTATTGGATACGCTAAAAGTTTAAAACACAAGCATGTTTGAGGTCAAGAAAAATTGTGGACTGTCCTTCCCCGGATATTGACTGGCCGAAACAGATAAAACAAGATTAAACGGTAGGCTAAAACATCTCTTTAATATAGTAAAAGAGGACAACGGCAGTAAAGGCCAGTTTGAGCCCTACACCCAGCACACTACCGATCAATATGCCCCAACCAGCGCGGAGCGCCTTACGACCGGATTTTCCGGATGATAGCTCTCCGAGCAGAGCACCCGCAAAAGCGCCCACGATCATGCCCCAGGGGGGTATAAAAAAAATACCAATAATCATGCCGATGGCCGATCCCCAAATACCGCGTTTCGTAGCGCCATATTTTTTGGCGCCTAGCGCTGGGGCAATATAATCCAACACAATTAAAAAAATAGTAACAGCACCCATGACCATCAGAAAAGTCTGGCTGAAAACTTGCCAGTTTTTTATCCAGGATAACAGTATCAGCGCACAGAAACTTAAAATCGGCCCAGGAATAACCGGTAAGATACAGCCGATCATGCCGATAATGGCCAATAACAATCCGATGATGATGAAAAGCACGTTCAAATTACTAGCCTTGTTCCTAATGGTTAGCGAAAATCAACAGATAGCAAGTTGGTATCTTTAGTTTCGAACCAGCCAGTATCACTTGCTCAGCAAGATTGTCAAGCGCACTCTACATAACAGAGAACCGGCATAAAGGGGTGTTTTCAGTTGCAGTCAAGTAGCAGATATGCTGTAATTTGGCTTAGTTGGTAAACGCAAGGAGATGACATAAAACGCAAATTTTAAAAAGGAATGAAGATGGAAATCACAAGCGCCATTTTAGATCAGATGAATGCCAATTCGCTTTATCAGACCTTGGGAATTCAGATTGAGTCGGCGGAAGATGGCAAAGCGCAATCGCGTCTAATACCCCAAGCGGCCGTCTGCTGGCCGTTTCCAGCGCAACCGCATGGCGGGGTTTTATTCACACTGATAGATACCACCATGGCTTGGGCAGTATGGTCGCTACTGGAATCGGGTTATAATTGCACGACCATCAATATCGATATTCATTATATGAAACCTGCAGAAGGTAAAATCTTCCGATGCGCTGCCTGGAGTACGCACAAAACGAGACGTTCCAGTTTTGTGCGTGCAGATATTCGAGATGCCAAAGGTGAACTTCTGGTTATGGGGCAGGGAACTTTCAGGATTATTCCCGTAGACCTTCTAAAATACCCCCCCCATTTGGTATCCTGAGCAGTTTTCAATCCGGGCCATATCGATCAACCTAACTAATCCGCATCCCGCACGCGCGGATACGCGTGTCGCTAACTTGCCAATATTCCCCTTCGACATATCCGAATGCAGCCTGATCGACACCGAACTTATTTCGGAGCATTTTTTGATCACCCCGTCAGCCTAACTTTCATTAATGCTAGCATTATTAATTATAAAAAAATTAATATTTAATAATTATTTTTTTCTTGATTTATATTTTAATGTAATATAAGGTTTATAGCATGACCAAGAAGACCTTTTCAACACGGATCGATCAAGACATCCTGAAGGCCCTCAAGCATTTAGCCGTAGATCTGGATAAATCGTTGGGTGCCTTGCTGGAAGAGGCGATCAGGGACCTTTTACGGAAATACCGTGCAAAATAGATCGAGGTCTCTGATTCGGTGGTCATCTGCTCAGGTCTTCACCGGCAGGCAAGAGATGTGCGTTGGGGATTCCAAAAGGAAGGATTAAAAAGAAAGGAGCGGTCCAACCAAGGGGGGAAGTGAAAACCAGCAGGTAACTGGATTTAAATCTTCGAGCTTAAGGAGACAAAAAATGGCCGCATCCAAAAGAAACCAATTGTTAAAAAAAGGCGATCCTGCTGTCCGCCGCATCAGAATGAAAGAACCGCTGACTGTTAATTGTGTCTGTCCCAAATGCGGCAGCCATCATCGCATGAAGCTGATCTGGACAGGACGGGGTGAACCCAAAAAATTCTGTCCACCGTGCAAAATTTTTGTCTCAACCATTGAGCATGTTGATTTATGCGCAATGCCGACCCAGGCCGATAGCCGTATCGATTGACCATGATCGGGGCTATTGCCGGAGATATAATTGGGTCCGTATTCGAGCAACATCCGATCAAAACAACCAAATTTCCGCTCTTTTCAACAGCATCGCGCTTTACAGATGATACCGTCCTGAGCGTTGCAATTGCAGATGCGATTCTACATCAGACAGATTATGTTACCGCCTTAAAAGCCTATGGCCGCAGATATCCGGCTGCGGGCTACGGTATGTCATTTTTCAACTGGATGCAGTCTGACGACCCCAGACCCTATAACAGTTGGGGCAATGGTTCTGCCATGCGGGTTAGTGCGGTGGGGTTTGCTTTCAACTCATCCCAGGACGTCATGTTAGAGGCCCAGAAAACCGCTGCCGTCACCCACGATCATCCCGAAGGCATTAAAGGAGCGCAGGCAACGGCGCTGACCATTTATTTGGCACGCCAGGGCGTCGCTAAAGTTCAAATTCGGCGCAAAATCAGTGCCCAATTTAACTATGATCTTAACCGTTCGCTGGATGAGATCCGTCCGCAGTATACCTTTGATGTTTCCTGCCAAGGATCTGTGCCAGAATCGATTTTGGCATTTTTGGCGTCTGAGGACTTTGAAGATGCTGTGCGTCTGGCTATCTCTTTGGGCGGCGACAGCGATACCATGGCTTGTATTGCCGGCGGTATGGCCCAGGCCTACTACGGTCAAATCCCCCGGGATATCATCGATCAGGTTCGTCAGCGATTGCCAGAAGCGTTTTTAGAGATTGTCGATCAATTCAATTCACAGTATGCGATATCTTTTTAACGGGCGGTAATAGGGACCAACGCCGAAGCTTCACAATAGTTTCAACGGCAGTGCGCTTTTACCCACGGGGGTGAAATTTGCGATGTAATTGCTTAAGGTGATCGCGGGTGACATGGGTATAAATTTGCGTTGTCGATATATCCACATGGCCCAGCATGACCTGCACGGACCTCAAATCAGCACCCCCTTCGAGCAGATGGCTGGCAAATGAATGCCTCAGGCTGTGGGGGGTGATTTTTTTGTCCAGACCGGCCTGTAATGCGTAGCGGCGCACCAGCTTCCAGAATCCTTGACGGGTCATCGGTCGATTGGCACGGGCAACAAACAGATAGGGGCTCGATTTCTCTTTTAAGCGTTTGGATCGGACGGTTTTCAGGTAATCTGAAATTTTTGTTTTGGCTTGCATCCCGATGGGCACGATTCTTTCCTTGGCGCCTTTTCCAAAAATACGGACAAAACCGGCTTCCAGATTAATATCCTGCAGCTTTAAATTCACAAGTTCCGATACGCGCAATCCAGCTGCATAAAGCAGCTCCAGCATGGCGGCATCCCGGATGCCAAGTGGTTTGTCGGTGTCAGGCGCATGCAATAAGCGCTCAATATCATCGCGGGACAAAACATCGGGTAAGGTCAAATGGGTCTTGGGCAAATCAATCAATCTGGCTGGGTCAGTGTGCAAATGTTTCTCTTGAACCAGAAATCGATAAAATCCTCTGATCGCCACCAGATGCCGAGCGCGCGAGCGTGCCACCAGGCCTGATTTTCTAAGACCAATCAAATATTTTAAGATCAATGGGGTGTCTGTTTCCGCAAATGCCGTAATGTTTTGGTTTACCAGAAATTGACGGTATCGGATGAGGTCACGGCTGTAAGCATCAAGGGTTTGTTGAGCTAAGCCTTTTTCGACCAGCAAAAAATTGATAAATTGATCAATTAGCGCATCGGCGGTGGGTGGCTTTGGCTTCACCATATGCCATTTATTGCATGGATGCGATGTTTTTTCAATCCAAGCCCTTACTTCATTGGGCAAGTCGCCATAAGATAAATATATTCCGTCACTAAAAGGGGAAAAAATCATATGATGGATGTGCCGCTAATCAAGCCAGCAACCCGTCAGCAATTTAACAACAATTCAGCGCTAGAAGCGTTCTGACAATGCGAGAATATTTTTGTTAATGGCATATTGCAAGTCGGGCTGGATGTATTGATGATGTTTTTGTGTGAAGGGCACATATACCAGGACGAAGCTTTGGGCCGTGATGCGAACACCCGGCAGGATTTCCACTAGGCGATTCTTGGGTCTGAAAAAACTGGCGAGATTGACTTTTAGACTCTGATTGGCCTCGGTTACCGGTAAATTGATGCGATAATGCCGATATTCGGGCAATTGTGCCACAATTTGGGTCTGCAGCTGTGCCAGGGTCATATGCTTTGCAAGTTGCATAAATATTTTTGGGCGTACCTTGAAGGCCGGCACCCAGAAACGAAAAGCGAATTTTTCCCATCCCGGCTGAACGACCCTGGGGATATTGGCCACTTTTACCAGGTCGGCATAGGTCTGAAGCGTCAGTCCCTCAATTTCAGCCCGAATCCGCCAAAATGGCAGATATATGGCATTGGCATCTTCGGTTGGATGGGTGCCGAATTTGATCTGTTTCAGGCGTTTGCCGACCGGATACCAAGCCGACGTACAATTATTACACAACAATACCAGTGAGTCTCGCTCGCCAGCCAGATCCCAACCACAGTTGGGGCACAGAGTTGCCATGAAATGAATGCGCCAGTGCGGATTTTCAGTTGGCAATTGATCCACGTCATCATCTGTGACCCCGGCTGATGCGATGCGTCGGTTGAGGACCCCGTCGTGCAGACCGTTTTCAAGGTAGTAGGGCGCATAAATCAGACTAATGGTTTCACCTATATGGGCATAATGCAATACGGGCTTGGGCAATGTTTTACCGAAGCGCGTATCAAATTTTTCTTCAATACGCGTCAAGGTCTGTGTGGGTTTAATGAAGCGGCCTTCTGTGTCGGGTGTGATAAACTTAAGTTTCAGCGCTTGACTTCGCAATCCCAGACTCACTGGAAAATGATTTGATGCTAACGCCTGATGGCTCACATCAATAAATTTTTGTTCGACACCGTTGCCCGCACAGGAAAACAACATGCCTTTAAAACGCCAGTAGGGAAAATACAGCAATTCTTTTGATTGCGGCGCCTTGCTGGGCAGCATATAGTGAAACACATCGTTGGCCTCCAGATAAGACGTTACCCGGCAAAACTTGCAAGCAAACAAGCGATCCGTTTCCTCCATAATGGCGGGTGCACCGCACTGAGGGCACTGATGTTCGATTAAAAATTTAATGCTGGCCTCCGGTTTTCAGGGTGGCTATTGCTTCATGCCGTGGCTGAAAGTCAATTGACGTTCTGCAAAAGATGCGGCTGGGCAAAGTTTGCAGCCTGATGGTGTTGCCAGAAATCAACGACCCTGGTGGATTATTTGTCAGCGGGAGTCATTTTCTCCCCGCATTCGTTGCAAAAAACGGCATCGCCCAAATTTTCATTGCCACAGTTGGGACAGAATTTTGAAGCCAGTTTATCCTCAACCGAATGACCACAGCGAGAGCAAAATTTGGCCGTCGGCGTAATGTTTTTTGAACAGCGCGGGCACTGCTCAAAGACCAGTAGTTGATGGCCGCAATCCGGACAGAACTTGGATTGCGCCGGTACGGAATGTTTGCACTCGGGGCATTTCGTATCCGCCTGAGTTTGTTGGTTTTGGGGTTGAGCATTGGCAAAATACTGTGCAAACATGGCTGGCATCATTAACCCCATACCGGCGCCCATTCCCATACCCGAGCCCCCATCAGACTCAGCGGCTTTTTCCATGGCCATGGCGGCCTTCACCTGCATGAGCTTGTTCATATCATCAAAAACACCCATGCGGCTGCGATCATCGATCGCCTGTTGCACCTCGGGTGGTGGGGTAATGGCATTAATGTACAGATGGGTCATGCGAATCCCAAAATGGCTGAAATCTTCCATCAATCGCTGGGAGAGACCCTGGGACAATTCGTCGTATTTGGACGGTAGATTTAAAATCGAATCAATTTTTTCGCCCATATAATCATTAAACCGGGATACGATCACACGGTTCAAATACTCTTCAACTTCAGCAGTGGTAAATATACCCTGCGTGCCCACCATACTGTTGACAAACAGAACGGGCTGGACAACCTGCAGATTAAAGACGCCAAACGCTCTGAGCCGGATCAATCCCAGTTCCGAATCCTTAAATGCCACTGGATCACGTGTGCCCCACTTAAGGTTTGTAAATACCTTGAGATTAATAAAATACATTTCTGCGCGTAAGGGACTTTTACCGCCCCATGGTAAACTGGCGATCTTGGTCAAGCCGGGTATATTGAGGGTTTTCAGGGTATGCCGTCCCGGGCCGAAGGCGTCAAACGCTTTGCCTTGATAGAAAAAAACGGCGGCCTGGCTTTCCCTGACCGTCAGCTGTGCGCCCCATTTGATTTCACCAGAGCCTTCTTCCGGCAGACGATGGACGATCTGTTGGCCGGTGTCGTCAAACCATTCTAAATTTTCTAAAAATATCGCATTTTTGATGTCCATAAGGTTTCTCCTTCTGTAAATCCCAGCTATGGTTGGGTAGTTTCCTGCCGGATCTGAAACGGGCAGCCCAAAAGCATATTTTCTGAGACCAAATTTAGACCTACATCATGCGTATCGGCCATTTGGCAATCAAACTTAAGATCATGCGGTTGCGGCCCAAAACCCGGGTAGAATTGCGTTGCTATGAGCGCCCGCGCGATATTCAGCCGCAAGCTGACAGACCTGCGCCTGTATGCCGATCAGACGGGCTGGCAGCCCGGTATTTGCGAAAATTCAACTGGAAACCGCAGCGCATTTTGTAAGGATCAGAACCGATCCTTTTGTCAGTGACTGCAGCCTGCATTTAACTGATATCACTATATTTTTTATTTGACATCCACCCAGTTTTAGCCGATAATAACATCAGTTAGCCTGCCTGATTTCTAATTACCGGAGCGCTCTTTTATTTTGGAAACATCCCTGTGAATAAACCCCCGCTTGAAAGGGGATGAATGAAAAACAAAGACGATAGACGCTTGTTTGATCGCATTAAAAATGATGCCCCCATCGTTTTTGCCTACCATAATACAGATCATTTCTATCATGCTGAAATGTGTGATTATTCCAATGCAGGGATGTGCTTTGTGACACCTGATGGGGTGGATCCAGGTTCAGATATTTACATCATGATGGAGAATTTTTCCGCAGATGCCATTCATGCAGAGCTTTATGAGGGTTTTTTTGCTGAAGTTAAATGGTGCCAACCCATGCTGGCCGAAGAAGTATCTACCTATCGGGTAGGGGTCAAATACTACAAAACCACCATCGACTAGAACCCACCTTAAAAACGCGTCTAAGTGCCCATAGCTGTGTTGCGGATCGACTCAAAATGCTCACATACTTCCGTGTATGTTCTGCTTTTTCGTCGAACCACACCTTGCTATGAACACTTATCCACGCTTTTTAGATGGGTTCACTCATTTGATAAAAAAAACTAAAAACATCTGCTGTGATGACAACCATCGACGCCTAAATGTTAAATGTGCTTAGGCATAAAATGCGTTTCTTTGATCAAAATTGAACCATTATCTGACTGTTTTGTTTCCTTTATCCGCTAACTCTATTTAATCGACCCTCAGAAGGATTTTTAGCTGCTTTTGCTGATCAGCAGCCGGTTGATAGGATCATCTTGCAACTAAACATCGGAGACTTAATGTATATTATAAAACATGAATTTGGGTATCTCATTGAGAAAAGATGGTAATGGCCACTAGGTAAGGGGGGTGCACGATGATCCGCTTGTCGAAAGAATCACGCTTGAAGCCCGATCAAATCATCACCAAAGCGGATCGATTTTTTGGTGAAACTGGGGAAGGTTTAGTGCCTAAAGATCGGTCCTTATGCTGCATACTTTTTACAGGCAGTGGTGGATTTGTGTCGGTCAGCGTTGTTGAAGATCGCAAAAAAAGAACGGTTGAAGTTGAAACCCGAGAGTTTGATTTTCAGGCCAAACGCTTTCTGGAAGGCCTTTGATTTGTAACCTCTTGACACTAAATTGCTCTCTAATTTTTGGAATAAGAAAAAACTTGTGTTCGCCCCTAAGTCCTGTTATTTAATGTAATCTGGACCGAAAATAGCGATAGCGAAACACTCGAAGGCAGAACGAGAGGCCTACCTTAAATTGCTTCAGTTGATTCCATGCTGACTCCAAACCCAAAAGCTCCCGGATGATACAACCGGGAGCTTTGGAAAAATGGTACGCCTGGCAGGATTCGAACCTGCGACCTACGGATTAGAAGTCCGTTGCTCTATCCAACTGAGCTACAGGCGCTCATGTAAACCTTTTCGATATCATATGTTCGCTTTTCTGTCCATTTAAAATGCAGGTGAATTTTATGTTTGACTGGCTGCGAATGAATACCTGCAGCACAGACAAATTTCGAAAATAACGGGTCAAACAAATGCCGGCTAAAAGAAAAAAGTCCGTTTCAAAAAAAACTGCTGCCCGAAGATCGAGCCGCCCTACCAAGGCTGCGGTCAAAAAATCGACCACCACATCCCGTTCAGCGGTCAAAAAGACTGGCCAAAGTGCAAAAAGAATCGCCGGCACAAAGAAAACGCCTCGCACACAGGGTACAGCGAAGAAATCGGCCAAAACCACCAAGGGTCGACCCAAAAAGACAGCTCGCACTACCAAATCCCGTGTTTCGGCAACCACAAAAACTGCGAAGCGCGTCGCCCCCAAAGCGAAGCGGCGCCCTAAAGCTGTATCTGCCAAGACATCAAGGAAAGCCAAAAGCGCCCCAAAAAGGGCGGTCAAAACTTCCAAACCAGCCGCTAAGACCGCTGCCAAAAAAGCCAAGCGGTCTGTTAAAAAAATCGCCCGCAGCACCCCGCTTGCCGCTAAAAAGACAGCAGTTGCTAGGCGGTCGGCAAAAAAAACAACCCAATCCGCCAAACCAGCCATAAAGAAGCGCTCCAAAGGCACAAAACAGCCTGTCAAAAAGGCAACCCGGCGGTCGCCAGTGGCCGCCAAGAAAAAAGCACCTACCGTAAAACGCGCTGCGCGCGCAACAACTAAAACGGCCAAATTTGCCAAGGCAAAATCCCGTAAAGGCAAGGCGGTCGCAGCTAAAAAGCCGCCCAAAAGCGCAAAAGCGCTAAAATCCGCTGCTGCCAAAAGAAAGCCAGCTGCCAAGACCTCGGAAAAAGCGCTGGTTAAATTTGATCCGTTGCAACGGTATTTGACCGAAATCAGCACCTATAAATTACTGACGCGAGAAGAAGAACGTGAGTTGGGCATTCGCGTGCGGGAAAAGGGCGATAAAGATGCCGCTTATCGACTGGTGACTTCTAATTTGAGGCTGGTCGTAAAAATTGCGCTGGAATTCCAGCGGGTGTGGATGCAGAATTTGCTGGACTTGATTCAGGAAGGCAATATTGGGCTCATGCAGGCCGTCAAAAAGTTTGATCCCTACAAAAATGTCAAGTTTTCCTATTATGCCTCTTTTTGGATAAAGGCATATATTCTCAAGTTTATCATGGATAACTGGCGACTGGTTAAAATTGGTACCACTCAAGGGCAGCGCAAACTCTTTTTTAAGCTAAAAAAAGAAAAGCAAAAGCTAATTGACGAGGGTTTTGAGCCCAAACCCAAACTCCTTTCAGAGAGGCTGGGTGTCTCAGAACGCGAGATTATCGACATGGATCAGCGTTTGGATGGCTGGGATGTTTCGCTGGATGCGCCGCTCAAAGAAGACTCTGACACTGAAAGAATTGAATTTGTGAGCACGAATGCCGAATCGATTGAGGATCAAGTATCAAAAAAGGAGATTGAAGTTCTGCTGCACAACAAAATTGCGGAGTTCCGGAAAAAAATGACACCGCGGGAGCTTGAGATCTTTGATCTGCGGATCTTTTCAGACAATCCGGTGACATTACAAGAGATCGGAGATCGCTATGGGATCTCACGTGAGCGGGTTCGCCAGGTCGAGAAAAACATCATCAAAAAAATGAGGGAATTTTTCAAGCGCGAAATTCCTGACTTTGCATCTTACACCGAGGGCAGCAGATCCGATTAACAGGGCCCGATTAAATTTCCATCACGTTTATATACATTGCAGATAGGATAAACGTCACATGAAGTTGTTACGAATAGCAGTGACCATACAGTTGGTGGTCGTTTTTTTTATTTGGGGCTGCACATCGACATCCAGCTCCAAAACATCATCATTGTTTCGTTTTACAACAGAGGATCAAACTGGGAATCAGTATTATTACTTTACCGAAGCCCAGATCCAGCGAAAAAAAGGCAATTTAGCAAAAGCCATCGAGCTGCTTAAACAGGCCATTGAACTGGACCCGGACTCTCTATACCTCAAGCGTGAGTTGGCAACGGTTTATTTGCAGAATAAAGACGATGCCAATGCCCTTCTTATTCTGGAAGATATTCTCAAGGATCACCCTGATGACATCCGCTCCTTGATTCTTTACGGTGGCATCAATCAGGTGCGCAAAAACAATCAGGCGGCCATCGATGCCTATGAGCGCGTGATCGCCGCAGATCCTAAGCAGGAAAAAGTTTATCAACTGCTGGGGGGGTTGTACCTGGAAGCCAAGAACTATGATCAGGCCACACGTGTGTTCATTCAAATGATAGAACACTTTCCTGGTAATTATACCGGTTATTTGTATTTAGGAAAAATCTATGCCCAGCAGGGCAAACGCGCTGAAGCCGAGAAACAATTCAAGCGAACGCTGGAAATCGAACCTGATCTTATGGAGCCGCGTTACGAGCTGCTGGCGCTTTACAAAGAAGAAAAGAACGAACAAAAAATACTCAGCCTGTATCAGGATATTTTACAAAACAATCCGAATAACATACGGGCCGCTATGGAGCTAGGGTATTACTACCATAAGAAAGGCAAGACGGCGCAGGCCGAAAAAATTTTTAAAAAACTGGGGCAGCGCAGCACGACTGAATTTGAAGTCATCATTAAATTGATTCAGCTTTATATTGATCCTAAAAAATATGATGAAGGGCTTGTCATCATCAATGGAATGCTCAAAGCCGTTCCGGACAGCTCGGAAATAAATCATATTGCCGGTATCGCCTATTACGGGAAAAAAGATAATCCCGGCGCTTTGATACATTTTAAACGTGTAAAACCAGATTCTCGATTCTACGAAGATGCCGTCATACATGCATCCTATATCCTGTCTGAAAACAATCAAAATGAAGAGGCCATTGCGCTGTTATCCAAAGCGGTTGAGCATGAACCCGAGAATGCCGAATTCAAATATTATCTGGGCACCTTTTATGAAGATGCAGACAAATATGCACAAGCAGAGAAATTTATAAAACAGGCCATCGAATCTGATCCGGATAATCCCCGCTATTATTTTCGCCTGGGGGTGGTTTACGATAAGTGGGGCAAAAAGGAAGCCTCGATGGCAGCCATGCGTAAAGTGATCGAGCTGGACCCCAAGCATGCCAATGCGCTCAACTATCTTGGCTATACCTATGCTGATCTGGGAAAAAATCTGGATGAAGCCGAGCGCTTGATCAAAGAGGCGCTTAAATACAAACCCAATGACGGATATATTACCGACAGCCTGGGGTGGGTATACTATAAAAAAGGCGAATATGAGAAAGCATTGCAATATCTTCAAAAGGCGGTGGAAATCGTACCGGATGACCCGATAATGCTGGAGCATCTCGGTGATGCCTATCTAAAACTCAATGACAAGACCAACGCGCTAAAGTACTATAAAAAATCGCTGGAGCACAAAGAAGAAGATAAAGAAATGCTCGAGCAAAAAATTCGTGACATTTCCAGCAACGGGCCATAGCCGGTATGACGTGTTATCGCATCATTTCCGCTTTAATCCTCACCTGTGCTATGGTCAGCTGTGCCGCCATCAGACCCGCCAAAGACGTGACGGTCACACCCGCCGAACGCAGCGGCCAAGTCCGCGATCTGCTTGACGCGCTCAGAGCCCAAAATGAGACCCTGGTCAATTTCAAGGGTGTTGGCAACATTACCATCAGTCAAAATGGGCGCCTTCAGTTTGACCAGCGGGTCGCATGGATCGGCGAAAAACCGGTCAAGTTCAGCATTGCGGTACTGATTTCCGGTTACCCGGCTGTCAAATTGGCTGCAGACGGCCAGTGGCTCTATTATCTGGAAGTTCAGGGGCAGGATACCCTGTTTAGGAAACTGGCGGCCAATGACCCTGACCTCAAAAGACTCATTTCCATCCCCATATCCGTTAGTGATATCATCTCGCTTTTAAGCGGACGGATTCCGCTGGCAGAATTTGATGCCGTTACCTTTGTGCAGGACCCATCCCAGCAGGGACCGATCCTAATTTTGACCGACAATTGGTGGGGGGTTCGGCAAAAAATTGCCTATGATGCAAGCCTGTCACTGGTGCAGCAGGTGGATGTCTTCCACCGATCCGGCAGTTTGAAATATCGCGCCGAAATCGATGGCACTCAGCAGATTGACGGCTTCACGGTGCCGCGCCGTTTAAGGCTGTCCAACAATGACGGAATCGATTTTCAACTCGATATTCATCGCTATTGGGTCAATGTTGACGTGCCGCCGTCTGTGTTTGTCTTGACGCCTCCCAATTAAACGTTATCTCAAAAATGCATCTATGACTATTGGGTTGAGCCCGTTGCCCGTTGGCCCGTTTACCGGTTCGAAGACTTCAGCCGTTCGTCTATTTTTGAACGGCCAAACCGGCTAAACCGGCAACCGGAAAACCTGACGAAGGAAAAAAAATGAATGCTGAAATAGTGGCCACCGGTGAAGAGATCCTTACAGGCGCCCTCATTGACAGCAATTCAGCTCATATTGCGACCCGACTGGAAGAAAATGGTGTTGCGGTTACCCGGCACACCTGTGTGGGCGACAACCTTGATGCGTTAATTGCTGTATTGAGCGAGATTGGCAGTCGGGCGGAGCTGGCCGTTGTGACCGGCGGGTTAGGCCCAACGGCAGATGATC
>JAAUYK010138457.1_pt1 | contig 13588 bp, 11 predicted proteins | sample 7278021 | NCBI WGS metagenome assembly JAAUYK01 (sample SAMN14350223, study PRJNA611818) | marine sediment metagenome | isolation source: surface marine sediment (1.8m) | place: French Polynesia: Moorea | collected 2018-08
AATCTCTCTCACTAAATCGGCGAGAAAAATAAAAGAGCCTTTCAGGATACCTACCAATACTAATGAGCGGTCTTGATAATCTCGATCTATTTCAACTGCCAATCGTCTGACGGTACTGACGATCTCTGCTTGAGATATTAGGTGAACTAAGTTTCTGTTCATGGCAAATATTAACAATAATTGATTCAGGCAGATCAATATTTTGGTATGGCCAAGTTGGGAGACTACTCTTCAAGGGTAATTAAAAAGTTTGAGGAACCCGTGAAAAAATTTTATGATGACAAAAAAATTTTCTTCAGACGCTATGGATAAGTTAAACCGCCAATTTATGAGAAAGGCGATCGCGTTATCTCAAGAAAGTGTTCGCTCAGGAAAAGGTGGTCCATTTGGAGCAATCATTGTCAAAGAAGGAAAAATTATTGCTCAAGGACAGAATCAGGTAACTTCAACCAACGACCCAACCGCCCATGCTGAAATAGTAGCTATCCGTGAAGCTTGTCGAATATTAGAGACTTTTCAGTTGCCCGGATGTGAACTTTATACGAGCTGCGAACCTTGCCCGATGTGCCTGGGAGCTATTTACTGGGCGAGATTGGATAAAGTTTACTATGCCAATACAAAAGTGGATGCTGCCCAAATTGGATTTGATGACCAGTTCATCTACGAGGAATTAAAATTACCTCTTGCTCAACGTCATCTGCCGATGATTCAACTGATGCTAAAAGAAGCCTTTATCGCCTTTCTAGACTGGGTAGAGAAAACCGATAAAGTGGAATACTAAAGAATGGTTGATATTAGGGAAAGTGATAAACCAGGAACACTCCCAGCGCCACCATCGCACCCCCTAGTCCTAATGTCCAGGTTATGGGATCGCCTAAAAACCAGTGACTTAGCCATAAACCCGTAATCGGTGAGACAAAGAGAAAAGCTGAAACAGTATTAGCACTATAGCGCCGAAATAACTCGGCTCGCACGACAAAAGCGATCGCGTTCACCGCCAGACCCATATAAACAATACCCCACCAAGACTCAGAAAGTTGAGGAAAAATGAAGGGAAACTCGAAAACAGAGGTAGCTAACCAAAAAATAGGAATGCTTAAGCTCATTTGCCAGAAAGTCGCCTGAAGAGGAGAAACATAGCTAGTGACAGTGCGAATATGCAGAATCATTAGTCCTAGCAAAGCTGAAGCCAGAAGAATTAAAATGTCTCCGAGCCAACTCACACCTAATGATCGAGATAGACGATCGCTAAAAACAATTAAAACACCAACTAGAGTCAAACCTAAACCAAGTAATTTTTGCCAGCCGATTCGCTCTCTGCTAGGAGTCAGGTAATTAAAGATCACTACAAACAACGGGTGCATGGCAATAAAAATGCTCGCTCGACTGGCTAAGGTAAACTGTAAGCCGATTAAAGCTATGGTATTGAAGAGGACGAATAAAATAGCTGAAATAATGTGCAGTCGCCAGATTATGCGGTCGGGTACTTGCCATTTCCTATCTTTAAACCCAGCATAAACCAATAGGGAAATACTAGAGAAAGTGAAAGCTAAGGCAGCACATAGCATAGGAGGAAATTGTTGCAAAGCAGTTTTGCTAGCTACTTGATTTCCACCAAAGAGAACGCAAATAACTAGTGCGATCGCCACAGCCATCACCGGCATACTCGATTCATTAGTAGAGGAAGTTGGACTTGTCACAGGTATTGAGCGCTCGAGTGTTCATCTTCACAGGAAAACCACAACCTCGATCTTGCCTGCGGAGAAGGGTTCTACACCAGAAAGTTCAAACAAAAAGGTGCTGTAAGAGTTGTTGGGGTAGACATTTCTGAACAAATGAATCGAACTGGCAAGACAAGAAGAAATCAGAGATCCTTTGGAAATTGAATACATTGTCCACGACGTACTCGAACTTGGTCAAATTGGTAGTTTTGATTTAGTGGTTGCCACCTATCTACTAAATTACGCTCAAACGAAAGAGCAACTGTTCAAAATGTGTCAGACTATTTACACCAATCTCAAACCAGACAATCGCTTTGTCAGCATCAACGATAATCTCGAACTGCCTCATAAGTTCTATCCTAGATTTGAAAAATATGGAGTTGCCAAAAGTATTTCTGGATTACTTCAGGAAGGCACGCTCATAACCATAACATACACAAATCTTGACGGTCAGAAATTCAGCTTTGATAATTATTACTTGAGCAAAGACACCTATGAATGGGCATTCCGAACTGCTGGCTTCAAAGAGGTTTGTTGGCATCAACCATTAGTTTCTCCCCAAGGAGCACGGGAATTTGGAAAACAGTTCTGGCAAGATTGTCTCGACTATGCGCCTATCGTTGGCATTGAGTGTTGGAAATAGCTATTTGTCACAACAAATTGTTCAATTTCTCTCTTGTAGAATTTGAGCAGCGATGCTAATGGCAATCTCTTCTGGTGTATGGCTCCCGATAGGAAGCCCGACAGGTGCATAGAGTTGAGAAAGCGTATTTTCACTGACCCCTTCTTGTTGCAATTGCTCGAAGATAGTGGCAATCTTGGCGTGACTTCCCATTACGCCGATGAAAGGAAAGGGGAACGAAGCAACTCCCAACAAAGCGCGGATATCCGAGGGAAAATCGGTTGTCATCACAACGACACAAGTCAGTTGAGGAAAGGGAATCAAAGCACCTACTTCTTGATAGTCTGCTACGATTTTGACAGAACGTGCGTAGTTATTTTGAGTTAAAGTTGATACCTCATGCCTAGTATCAAATACCAGCACCTCGTAATCCAATTGAGACATGACTCTCGATAATGCCAAAGAACAATGTCCACCGCCGATAATGGCAATTCTCTGACGATTGAGTAATTGCTCTTCGTATTTCCATCTTCCTGACTCTTGGATTAGCTGAATTGCAGGTTGTGCTAAATTGGCTGCTTTTTCTTGTACAGACATTCCCGATGCATCGATCGACAAAGAACCAGAAATATCTCTCTCAATCAGAGAAACCACTTGTTCAATTGTTTCTCTGTCTCTTGACGGGTGACACAAATAATAGAGATTGGTTTGGCTTCCAGAACAAATCATTCCCGACTTTTCACCAGAACCAGAAGTGCGATGATAGAGAGTCTGAATTTCTGGCTTGAAATCTTCCTGTTGCAGAATTTCCCGAGCGCGATCGATCAGCTTCTGTTCCATAATGCCACCCCCAATGGTACCAAAAATTTCCCCGCTCTCGGAAACAAACATCTTAGCACCTGTGGTTCCTGGAGAGCCTTTAGTATGCTTAGGGACTAGCGTGAGAAAGACTTTGCTGTCATTTTGGAGTTGACGTAGTAGATTTTGCCAAAAATTTCTCATCTTTGAAGCAAGGATAAAAATATCTTCATGCGATCTTGCCAAGCACTGCGCGATCGCCAGTTATGAATGATGAATGTCAGTAGCGATCGCTATTCCTAATGTTTTGCTTCGCTCAGCATGGCAAGGACTACTATTTCCATCATAAAATTGTGGGCAAAACCTTTTGCGATCGCAACAGTGGGTACTATGGGATGCTGGTCAGCCAAACAAGAGCGTTTGTCTTCAAAAGTCTCAAATCATGGTTTTCGGGCGCTAATCAATGACTGGTAGCCGCAGGTTTGTCTGATTGATATGTCTTCAAATCCGCATTCTGCCAGCAATTGATGAATTTCCCCAGCAGTGTAAACTTTGCCCTCCGCTTGCCATAACATGAAAATGGAAAATGAAGTGGCAACAAGGGGACCATCTTTTGTATCCGTTAGCAGCAGCTCGTTCAGGTAAACACGACCTCCTGAAGGCAGGATTTCAAAACTTTTTCGTCCCAGTTGTAGACATTTTTCCCAACCCCAGCTATGAAATATATTACTTAATAAAACTGCATCGTAACCTAAAGGCCAGGGATCTTGGAAAAAATCTGCTTCCAGGGTATCTATGCGCTTCTGGAGTCCTTCTTTATAAATGTATTCTTTTGTGATTTGACATACCGTAGGTAGTTCCAGAATGGTGCAACGCATTTGGGGATAACGTCGAGCCAAGGTAAAAGAAAAAACACCGGAACCACCCCCCAAATCCAGAAGATGGGTGACTCCTTCAAAATCACCTCGCCATGCAGCACCTACGGCAGCCGAGATTGTTTGGCTGTGCATGTGAGCAGTAAAAGCTCTTGCTTTTTCTATTTCTAAGTTGTGGGTTTCCCAAATATCTTTCTCTTCGTAGATGGTTGCTATTTCCTGCTGCAAAGCCTCAATCAGTGCTGAGTGGGAGACTGGCTGATCGCGCCAAAAACGCAGGGTACCTCCCCAATAGTAGGGACTATCCGGAAGCAGAAAATTTTGTGATACATCGGTGAGGTGAAATTTCCCATTTAGCTGCACGAGATATCCCAGGGATGTCATGATTCCCAATAGTGCTTCGGTAGCGCGTACTCCCAGAGAAAAGTTTTTTGCCACCTCTTCAGTGGTGGACGGAGTTTGTTCTAATAAAGGAAACAGACCCAACTCGTCTGCTACACTCAGTGCAGGAAAGTGAAACCTGGACATCCAGATATCCCATAGCGATCGATCATCACAGGTTGGTAGTTTGGGGTATTCTTTTCGATCTTCTGCCATTTTTTATTTTTTTATTAATAGTAATTGTGCTGGGTTTTCTAGATTCAAGGAATTAAAAGTATTCCGCAAAGTAAGTCTGCTCATAGTAGCGCTTAAGAAAATGTTTAATCCCATCCTTTTAGCCCTAAAGGGCTACTACAAACTTATGTCACTTTTAAGATTGATAAAGCTACTTTTTCCGCAGTGATGGGCATGGAATTAATCCTTACCCCCAAGGCATCTTCAACGGCGTTAGCAATCATTGGTGCTGCGGCAATCATCGTGTGTTCTCCTATTCCCCTGGCTCCAAAAGGCCCGTCAGGTTGGGGTACTTCGATGATAATCGGCACAATTTCATCCGGTATATCCAGTGCAGTGGGAATTTTGTAGTCGCGGAAGTTGGGGTTGAGCAATTTTCCTCCCTCGTCAAACCGCATATCTTCATAGAGAACTGTAGCGATACCCTGAACCAAGCCGCCTGTAATCTGGCTGTTAATCAGATCTGGGTTTAATGCCTTGCCAGCGTCAATTGCTAGCACTGCTTTCAGAACTTTTATCTTTCCCGTTTGCCGATCGATTTCCACTTTGGCAGCGCCTGCTCCTACGGTATAGTGTATATTAGGATTTCCTCCCTGGCTCGTTTCTGGATCGCTGAGGGCTGAGGTGAATTCCGGCATGTACATTCCGTTTCCGAGAATTGGTCCTCCCTTGAAGGTTCCGTCATTCGTTTGAATGCCAGCAATTACAAAGTCCTTGAGTGGAAGTGCAAAATTGGCTTGGGTATAGCACTTAACCTTCTCATCTTCAAGGTACAGGGTGTCTTTCTCAAGGCAAAAAACCCTGCGGACAAGCTCGAAGATTTTTTCTCTGGCATCGATGGCGGCTTTCTTGACGGCATTTCCACAACCCCAGCTCACGTGAGAAGCCACCGTTTGCCACTCATAGGGAGTTCTATCAGTGTCAGGGGTTTCAACCCGGATTTTCTCAGGTGGAACGGCAAGAATTTCGGCGGCAATCTGCGCCATGATGGTTAAAGAGCCCTGACCAATCTCCATCGCGGATACAAGAATGTTAATACTTGCGTCTTCGTTGAACTTCAAAAACGCGGCAGAAGCAGGATTGGGTGGCATGGCCGGTGCCTTCCACAGCAATGAAACTCCTTTTCCTATTGCCTTATTGGCATCTAAGGATGTTTCTTTTTTACCCCAAGCAATTTCTTCTGCAACCCTGTCAATTGCTTCCAAAAGTCCGTTGGGATTCATTTTAGATCCGTAGGCCAAGGTATCTCCTTCGCGGATGGCGTTTTTCTTTCTAAACGCAACGGCATCCATCCCGATCGCCTTGGCAATTCTGGTCATATGGGATTCCAATCCAAAATGGAACTCCGAATGTCCAAAGCCTCTATAGGGACCACCTGGTGGTAAATTTGTGTATATACACAAGGAGTCTATCTTGACATTGGGAATTCTGTATGGTCCGCTAGCCGAGAGTCCCACAGCATTGACAACATTTGCCCCATACTCCACGTATGCTCCGGCATCCCAGTAAAGTGTATGTTTAATGGCGGTAATTGTGCCGTCCCTTTTGGCTCCTAATTTTATTTTGGCAACCACCCCCTGCCTCTGGTAAGTATTGTAGAATTCCTGCGCCCTGCTCCATCTGACCTTGACAGGATTTCCCTTGACAGCAGTGGCCAGGGCTGCTCCAATAATCTCCATGGATACCCCTGCTTTACCCCCAAAACCACCACCAATGTAAGGTGCGATCACCCTGATATCCTTGTGATGTAAACCAAGGGGAGCAAGAGATTCAGCGAAAAGATGCCGTTGCGTATATGGGGATTGGGAGGCAGACCAGAGGGTTAATCTTTCAGAATAATCGTAAAGACCGACAATAATATGTGGCTCAAGGGCACAGTGGGCATACCGAGGAACATAATAGGTATCTTCGAGTACAATGTCTGCTTCTTTAAATCCCTGTTCTACATCCCCTTTTCTGGTCTTCCGCCAGTGGGCGATATTCGTTCCAGCCTTCGGGAAAAACCAGGGAACGTGCAGGTAATCCCCAAGTTCTGGGTGAATCAAGTCTGCATTCTCTTTGATGGCATCCATGGGATCGAGAATTAGAGGCAGTTCTTCATAGGTCACTTTTACAAGTTTTGTTGCTTTTTTGGCAATACTGGAATCCCTGGCAATCACAGCGGCTACCTGCTCACCAATAAACCGGACTCTCTCTTGAGCGAAAATGTAGCGGTCTTTCATATAAAGACCGAACTTGTAGGGAAAATCTTTGCCCGTAACTACCTTCACAACTCCAGGAACTTTTTCGGCAGCGGATGTATCAATGCTCTTAATCAGCGCATGGGCATGGGGACTTTCTACAATGGCAGCATGAAGCAGGTTGGGACCAAAATCAATATCGTCTACAAACTTGGCAGTTCCTGTAACCTTTTCCAGCCCATCAAGCCTACCGATCGATTTTCCTACATACTTCAATTTTTGCATATTATTTCCTCTGTTCCTTAATGTTTTGTATTCTTGGTTATTATGCTTTAGTAACATCGAGAACAGCCTTCACGATTGGCTGATAGCCCGTACACCTGCAAAGATTTCCTGAGATAGCTTCTTTAACTTCTTCTTCTGTGGGGTGGGCTGTCCTCTCAAGTAACTCTGTTGCAGCGAGGACAATGCCGGGAGCACAGAAACCACATTGAAAGGCGTTATGCTTAATGAATGCCTGCTGAAGTGGCGTTGGTCCGTTTTTACTTAAGCCTTCAACTGTGGTAATTTTGTGTTCATCCGCTTCTATGGCTAGGATCAGGCAACTCCTGACAGTTTTTCCATCCAGCAGGATTGTACAAGTTCCACAATCACCACCTTCACAACCAATCTTTGGGCTTTTAACCCCTAGCTGATTTCTCAAAACATCAAGGAGGATTTCGTGGGGCTCAACGTCTACAGTCCGCACTTCCTCGTTTAGCGTTAAAGTGATTCTCCGTTTCATCATCCTCTCCTAGATCAGCTCCGTCCCGTAAGCGGGTCCATTGCCAGAAAGTCTTGCTGTAGCAGTTTTTATCGCCTTTGCAAGCATCAACTTCACCATATGCATTCTGTATTCTTTCGTAGCCCTGATATCTGTGATGGGCGAAATTTCTTGGGCAACTAACTTATTAACCTCTGCGATTGACCCATCTGTCAGCTTTTTACCTTCGATCAGCGCCTCGATATTCTTTGCCCTGACTGGCTTGGAAGTCGCTGCACCAAAGGCAATCCGGTAACTGTGCATGGGAAAGGCAATAACAGCAACACTTGCTAGGGCGAGATCGCTTCCCCTATATCGCCTCAGCTTCACATAGCATCCGGCGTGACTATCTTCCGGCACCGGAATAACCAGGCTTGTAGCAATCTCACCCTCTTTCAAAGCAGTTTCCTTTGAACCCAGGAACCATTCTTGTAGGGGAATCTTTCGCTCTCTTTCCGGTCCTGTTACAAGTACTTGTGCCTCGTAAACTAGAAGCACAGGTCCGCTATCACAACATGGAACTGCCGAACAGATATTACCAACCATGGTCGCCCTGTTCCGTAAGCCTGGGGAACCCATTTTCTTTGCCATCTCCAGAATCAGGGGAAATTTTTCTTGGATAATCTCGGACTGAATCAGTTGATTAAAAGTAACCAACGCACCGATCGCCAGGGTATTATCTTTGAGCTTGATTTCTTGTAGTCCGGCAATTCCTTTGATATCAACCAGTGCATCTGGTGCCAGTAAGTCACTCTGAATCAATGCAATTAGATCGGTACCACCAGCCAAAATTCGGGCTTTAGATGTGTACTTTCTAAGAATTTCCACCGCCTCATTTAGGCTTGCTGGCTTAAAGTACTGAAATTCTTGTGCAATTGCCATAAGCTGCTCCTTATTTAGTTTTTGATTCTGGCAGAAGAAGGGTTATAAGTACTTGTGCAAAATTAATTATCCAGTGAGGATAGGTGTTAGGTTTTAGGTGTTAGGTTTTAGGGGAAAAAATGTGTAAACAATTTTGCTTAGGTACTTAAATTTGTGTTCCAGTTGTTAGCGATCGCTCTTTCAACCAAGAAAATTCAAGCTTGCGATCGCATAGGTGTGATTCAGAAGTAAATTGAACCATGTGTTGCAAATAGCTACTTCAGGCATTCAATACCAATCATAGGTGCATATTCGAGGAAATCTTGCCAAAATTCCCAACCAAATTCCCGCACTCCTTCGGGAGAAACTATTGGTTTATACCAGCGAATTTCTTTAAAGCCAGCAGTCCGGAATGCCCATTCGTAAGTTGCTTGGCTGAGATAATAGTCATCTTCTTCATAACTAAATTTATCACCGTCAACTAAGAATGTTAGGGTTATGGGTGTGCCTTCCTGAAGTGGCTCGGAAATACTTTTTGTATACCCGTATTTTTTACAGATAGCATAAGATTCAGGAGACTGTTCGAGATTATCATTGATGCTGACGAAACTACCGCTCGGTTTCAAGTTGGCGTATATGGTCTGACACATTTTCAGCAATTCTTCTTGAGTTTGAGCATAATTGAGCAGATAGGAAGCAACTACTAGATCGAAACTGCCAATTTTGCCTAGTTTGAGTACATCACAGACAATGTATTCAATTCCCAATGGTTCTTGAGCTTCTTGTTGTTTTGCCAGTTCAATCATTTTTGTAGAAATGTCCACACCCACTACTTTTGCAGCCCCCTTCTCTCGGAACTTCCTGGTATAAAATCCTTCTCCGCAACCGAGATCGAGGATTGATTTTCCAGTTAAATTGCCAAGCAGCTCAAAGTATGTATACGTCTCAATATGCAGGCGAAAAGGCCATTCTTTGGATTTTTTATACTCTTCGGCTATGGTGTCATAGTGGACTTGGGAGATTACATCATTGACTTTGGAAACTGTCATTTTTCTCCTCCTTGCCTACTTTTAGGGCAATCGCAAGGATTGGGAGGTATCTGATTGAGATAGATCCCTTCCTATTCCATTCTCTCACAATATTTTGGCTATTCTGTGCAGATTCAGAGTGATCGCTCTTTCAAGCAAGAAAATTTAAGCTTGCGATCGCTTGTGGAAGCAACTCCAGCTGAGCAAATTTTGGAGACCCCAATTTATGATCGCTTAACGCTCAAATCTAACCTTTAGTATGGCTTGCCACAAGTGCTAGAAATACTTGACGATTGTTTTGGAGTTAGTGGAGCAGATTTGACCAAAAATTACTCATAAACACCTGTAAATTAATTGATTAGGTTTTCTTGCCAAAGATGTAAAGTGTTAAAAGCAATACTCCTACTCCCAAGATTAGGGCAATCCCCCATGGCAGTCCAAACCCAGTGGGAAGAGTTCCTACAAGCAGTGCCACCGCTCCTACGATGATCGCGTAAGGCAGTTGAGTCCTAACGTGGTCAACAGGATCGCATCGGGAAGCCATCGCTGCCAGAATAGTGTTATCGGAGAGAGGAGAACAGTGAGCTCCAAAAATTGCGCCTGCCAGGACAGTGGAAATGGAAGAGTAAAAAATGGCAGAGGAAGCAAGGTATTCAGAGGAAAGAATTGTCCAACTTAAAGGGACAACTAACGGCATTAAGATTGCCATTGTTCCCCAGCTAGAGCCAGTGGCAAACGCTATTGTTCCTGAGAGCAAGAAGACCAAGGTAGGTAGAAGTTCCGGTGTCAGTCGCTCGCTTAACAAAGAGGTCAAAAATTCGACCATCCCAATTTCATCGAGCACTGCTGATAGTCCCCAAGCTAAGGTGAGAATAACCATTGTCGGTAAGATTAACTTCATCCCTGCTAACCAAGCACTAACTGTTTCTGATAAGGTTAAAATGCCTTGGGAAATTGACAATATAGCAGCAGCGATCTCTGCAAACAGAGATCCCCACAACAGGGATGTAGCAGAATCCGCCTTACCAATAATTTCCTTGAATGTTGCGCCTGTTTCTGATGTTGCTTCTCCAGTGAAATATAATCCGATGAGAGTCGAAACCAAAAGTACGAGAATAGGGATAATGGCGTTAATAAACCGCTGTGGTTTATCTTTTTGAGGCTGCAAATCTACCTGTACCTCATCATTAAATCCTATTGGGGAGTTGTCTTGACTTTCCACAATCGTCTGGCGAGAGTGACATTCAGCAGCATACATAGGTCCGAAATCCCGTTGCGTTACAGCTACGGCAACAACAAAAAAAATAGTCAAGAGAGGATAAAAGGAGTAAGGAAGGGAGTGGAGGAAGACAGAATAGGCATCTTCTCTAAAACCATCAATTTTGGCGACTGCATCGCCAATTAAACCTACCTCATAACCGATCCAGGTCGTTACCAGTCCCAGAGCAGCAATGGGAGCAGCAGTGGAATCTACAATATATGCGAGTTTTTCTCGTGAGATCCTTAGGCGATCAGTGATGGGTCGCATCGCGTTGCCGACAATCAACGTGTTGGCGTAATCGTCGAAGAACATGACAATGCCGAGGATAGTAGTCGCGAGTTGACCACGAAGGGGGGATCGCGCCCAAGGAATCACTCGATTTACTAGTGCGGTCGTGCCACCATTTTTGGTAATAATGCCAACCATTCCCCCGATCATCAACGAGAAGATCACAATCGAGATCCGCTCCTCATCTACCAGCGCAGCCCTCACGTAAACTGGAATCACATCCAGCAACCCATAATAAACGCCAGAGAAGGAAAGATCGTAGGCAATCCATCCTCCTACCCAAATTCCCAGAAACAGGGCGACAATAACTTGTCGCAAGGCAAATGCTGAGACAATTGCCAATAATGGTGGAACTAGGGAAAGCCAGCCTGGAGAATGTTCCTCGGTAATAGTTGTTGTTAACTGATCTTGAGTTGAGATCGCCACCCTGATTATTACTGATGATGAGTGACTCATCTGGGCGAATCCCAATACCGATATTAGTGCGATCATGCAAAGCAACAAAAAACTGAAAACCAGGTTTTTTTTTCACGGAGGATTTGATTAATTTCTACCATCAACAATATACATTGAAGACTGGTTAGTTCAATCATAGATCACAGAGTTTGACTGCGGTGCTGTTTCTTTGATTTTATGATCTGCATACAGTTCACACAAAACCCTCTCAGGCGTCAGCGGAGAATTAAACGCAAACTTCATCTTAGGCTTAAAAGCTTTCATCGCCTCACGGATAGCAAAAAACACCCCAATCCCATACATAAATGGTGGTTCTCCCACAGCCTTTGAGCCATAGGGTGCAGGAGAATTATCGTCATTTTCTAAAAACTTAATCTCAATGAGATCGGGCATGAAATAGATATCGGGAATTTTATAATTTGCCAGATTATTAGATATTAATTCTCCTTTTTCATTGAACCGTAAATCTTCAATGGTCATCCAACCCAAACCTTGCGCTAGTCCTCCTTCTACCTGACCTAGATCGACCAATTCGTTGACCGATCGCCCCAGATCGTGGACAATTTTTACAGCATCTATCTGATACGTTCCCCGCAGACAATCTAGGGTAACTTCCACAATTGCCGTACCGCAGACATGATAGGCGAAAGGATGTCCCTTTTCGCGATCGCGATCGAATCCCAGTCCAGGTGTGGCATAGAAAGCATGAGCCGAAAGATTAACCCGAGCAAGATTGGCTGCTTTTGCTAAATGCTCCCAGGTTAAATCTGTTGCTTTCCCTGCATAAACAACTTTCTCATTAGAGATCGCAATATTCTCTAGATCACTCACCCCTAACTCTTTTCCTGCCAAAGCTTTAAGACGCTTTAAAATTTGCGCGATCGCTAGCATAGTGGCATTCCCGTTCAAGTCAGTTGTCACACTAGCAGCACTAGCAGACATATTAGCGATGCGGGTAGTGTTGGTACTCTCAATCTTGATACGCTGCAAGCCAATGCCAAAAGCTTTAGCTGCGATCGCGGCAATTTTGGTACTTAAACCCTGCCCCATCTCTACCCCACCTGTAGTAACACTCACGCTGCCGTCAGTGTAAACGTGAACCAAGGCACTGGCTTGATTAAGGAAGGTGGCGGTAAAGGAAATACCAAAGCCAATAGGCATCACGGCATAACCTTTTTTCATCTCAAAATGATTGGCATTGAACTTGTTAATGCGATCGCGTAGCGCCTCGCTTTGCGAGACCTCGAAGAGATCCGCTTCGCGGGTCGCGGATAGCTGTCAAGTTGTAAGTCTGTTCTGCTTCTAACCAAGTGTGACGCAGGCTGTCAGTTTGTATTTCTTGTCCATAGGGAAACCTATTCCCTGATCGCAGAAGATTTTTCTGTTGTATTTTTTCGCGGGGAATACCTAAAGTCTCGGCTACTTTAGCGATCGCACTTTCGATAACAAACATTGCTTGGGGCCCGCCAAAGCCTCGCATTGCCGTATTTGGTGGTAGGTTAGTGCGACAGGAAACAGCAAAAATACGGGCATTAGGGATAAAGTAAGCATTGGTGCTGTGAAACAAGGTTCTTTCTAAAACTGCCGTTGAGAGATCGGCATAAGCACCCGCGTTTTGATAGTGCTTGACTTCGTAGGCGAGAATCTGACCCTCATTAGTCACCCCAATCTTAAAATCAGACGAGTAGGGATGACGTTTTCCCGTCATTTTGAGGTCTTCTGCGCGAGATAAAACTAATTCTACGGGTTTACGAGTATGCCAAGCTGCTAAAGCTGCCAGAGCAGCCCAGTGAGTTGCTTGCTCTTCTTTACCACCAAATCCTCCTCCTAAGCGTTTGACATCTACTTCTACAGCATGACAGGGCCAACCTAACATCTGGGCAATGGTTTTTTGGGTGAGAGTGGGATTTTGGGTTGCTGAGTAAACCCGTAAGTTGTTTCCTTCTAGGGGAATGACCCGCGTCCGTTGGGTTTCCAGATACAGATGTTCTTGTCCGCCAATTTCACAGTTTCCCTCAACAATTAAGTCGCATTGTGACCAAGCATTATCGATATCTCCTAAAACAAAGGTTCTGGGCGTG
>JAAUYK010201004.1_pt1 | contig 13587 bp, 9 predicted proteins | sample 7278021 | NCBI WGS metagenome assembly JAAUYK01 (sample SAMN14350223, study PRJNA611818) | marine sediment metagenome | isolation source: surface marine sediment (1.8m) | place: French Polynesia: Moorea | collected 2018-08
AATAACCTAACATGTGCCAATTTGCTGCGCAATAAAAAAGCCAATGATATCAGTTAATAATTTGAAATCATTGGCTTTTAAATTTAGTCCTGTTTGGACTCAAAATCCAGCGGACTTTACGTCCATGCGGGTTCGATTCCCGCCCCCGGCACCATTAAAACCAAAAAGGGTTGGCGATCTGTCGCCAACCCTTTAATTGTTTTAGTCGCTCCCGCCACAATGCCCCATGCCGCGACCACCTGATGCTATTCCTTTTGCGCCTTGGCCACCGCACCTGGCACCGACACCCATCCCAAAATATGCGTCAACAGAAGATTGAGTTGTGGTTTTTAGGCCACCACTTTTATACAGTGTCACAACTTCTTTGACCGTGCCCTGTTGTTCCGCAAAAATCTCGATGCCGGCGGATGCTAGAGTTTGAACGACATTTAAGCTGGCATGGCCGGTGATGACGGCACCCACGTTTTGACCGGCCAAAAAGTTTGCAGCCTTTATGCCGGCGCCTCTGCTTTGGGCGGCGCCTTGGTTGTTAAAAACTTCATAGCGCATGTCCGCCGGATCGACGATCAGAAAATAGGCACAGCGGCCGAATCGAGGATCAAGGGCAGAATCCAGACTGTTACCTGAAGAGCTGATGGCAATTTTCATGACACAACCTCCTTGTTATGGGCATATGCTCAAAATAAGAATAAACCCAAGCGGGTTGAATGTCAAGAAATATTATGGACCAGTCGATGAAAATAGGAAGAGTAGGGCGCTTGTATCGTATTTGAATGAATTCGCCGGTTGCCCTGATTGATTTTATTTTAGATTTTTCTGATTGTCTTTGTAGTTTTTGTGGGCGGCAGAATTGCCAGGGTCAATGCGTCGGGCTTTATCAAAGTGATGGTGGGCAGCCTCAAATTTACCCTGACGTTGCAAAGCTAATCCAAGATTGTTGTGTGCTTCTGCATAATCGGGATATAGCCTTAAGGCTTCTTGATAATGATAAATGGCCTCGGTAAGATTGTTTTGTCTTCCCAGTGCAATTCCTAAATTGTTATGGGCGCGAGAATAGGTAGGGTTAAGTCGCAACACTTCTTTAAAGTGATCAACGGCTTCATTCAAACGTCCCTGCATGACCATGACAACGCCTATATCATTGAGAGTGTCTTTGTTGTTCGGTTCGAGGCGTAAAGATTCATTGAGGTGAACCAGGCCCTCTTTGAAATGGTCGTTCTTGGCCAAAGTATAGCCCAAATTATAATGGGCTGTTGCATAATCCGGCTTGATTTGCAACGACCGCCGGTACATTTGATATGCTTCATTCACCCGACCGACAGAGGCTAAAGCGACACCCAGGTTGTTATAGGGACGTGCCTTTTGCGGTGATTTTAATGCGCTATCCTGCCAAATGGTAACGGCACTTGTCCAAACCTGGTTACGCGTATAAGTTCCAATCGATCCTGCAGCAGTCAAGATGCTCAGTAAAGCAACACAAAGCCATTTGAGTCTGATGACCTTAAAGGCAACACTAACCATCGTCAGGATCAACATCATCGACGGAAGATAGGTGCGATGTTCAAAAATGATTTCAAGCGGAATAATTGAGGACTCAATGACCAAATTGGTAAAAAACCAGACGATACCAAATGACACCAGCGGTTGTTTTTTAGCCGTTATGGCAGCTATCAGAATCATGACTGCAAGAGCCAATATGGCCAAAACGGTGCTGATCGGATCCATCAGTGAGTGGGAGAGTGCAAAATCATGATCCAGATTCAACCGGGACGGAGACGGCCAAATCAAAAGGCTCAGATAAAACAGGACGACCCGTGGCTGTGTCAACAGGCGTTGGATAAGCGTAAACTCACGACGTTCGTAACCCATCAAGATTCGATCGATTGGATCGCCACCCAGCAAAATGAGGACGGTCACGATTGTCAGCAGAAAACATCCTATCAATGATGCGATGTAAATCTTGGAGCGTGCCTGTCGGAAAAAATACAGCTCATAGGCCAAAATCACAAAGGGAAGCGTGGCGGCGATCTGCTTTGATGCCAGCGCCAGTAATGCGGCTATAATACAGCCTGCCAGCAAGCTCCATTTCTGTTTCCGACGTTCGCAGAGTCGAAAGCGGGCGTAGAGCAACATCGATAAGACATAGAACATGGCGGCCATACTATTCATACGCTGTACAACATAGCTAATAGATTGGGTTTGCAGTGGGTGAACCATCCAGATGGCCGCGGTGAAGAACGCGATCCATAATCGCTGATCGGCGTCTAACCTTATGTTCGGGGTACCCAAGGTGGTCTTGACAAAAATATATAGAAATATACCGCTGCCGATATGAATAAGGATGTTGACCAGGTGGAAGCCTGTCCGGTTGTAGCCGTGCAGGTAGTAGTTCAGCGCAAAGCTGATGTTGGAAAGGGGCCGCTGGTTAGCCGGACTTTTAAAGGCCGCATCCGCCAGGTTCTTAAACGAGAACTCGGACATGCGGATATGAAGATTTGAAACAATGTTGGGTCTATCATCAAAAACAAACGGACCGTCAAGGGTATGGGCGTAAATGACGACAACCACAAGTACAAGGGACAACAGGCACAGATTTTCGTATTTGGTGAGAAACGCGGATAAATCTGTTTTGGCATTCATCGCTCGGACACCGCATTTATTTTATAGCAATTTCAGGATTGAAGCCGTCTGTTGTAAGCTGTCGCACAAGGCCTGCGGCGGCCTTTTTGTTTGCAAAGGCGCCGATTAAAATACGAATTTGATTCGGGTCGGTTTTTGACGGCAGCTGGTAGCTGAAGTAGCCCTTGGCTTTTAGATCGGTTTGAATTTGCCGGACTTTATTCCGGGGGATTGGCTTGCCGATCTGAACGGTATAAGGTTTTTTGGCGATATTCACATAGCGAAATTTTCTGCGTTTCAACTCGTCAGCCGCGCTGCGGGCTTCTGCCAGGCTTGTATAGTTGCCGACAAAAACACGGTACCATCTTCCCTTTCCGGAAATATCCACCGGACTGGTAAAAGCCGGGTCACCATTGGTATTGAGCTTGCGGGCCACCTGAATGGATTGTTGCGGGTCCCGAAATGAGCTGATTTGAATGGTATACGGTAAGGGTTTGACTACCGTGGCCGCTGTTTTTCGGGCGGGTGCCGCAACTACCGGTTCAGGCTTTCTAGCGGCGACAGGCTTTTTCTGAGCTTTAGCGGGCGGCGCTGCTTTGGCGGCTCTGGTCGGGGCGATCTTGTCCTGCGATGCGGCCGCTGGCGTTGGTTTCTTAGCTGTAGCCACGGTTTTTTTTGATTTGGCAGACACCGCGGGTTGAGTCGGTTTAGACTGCTTTTTGCCGCTCGCTGGAGCGGTTTTCGGTTTTGGCGGATTTTTAGCGGATGCGGTTTTCAGTGCTTTGTCCGTTGATGCGGGCGTTTTTGGAGTGCTGGATTTGGGCGATGCCTTTGCCGTTTGGGAACCGGTAATTTTGGCCCTGGCTGAATAATCGATCAGCAGCGCCTGCTGTGCCCGATAGCTTTTCAAATGCAGCAGGTATTTGTGCACATCTGCAGTTTTATTTTCCAGCATCAGTTTTTGAATGGCCTTTCTCTGGACATCCACAGCCGTATCAAAATTACCAACGGCTGCATGGGCAGCAGCCAGGGCATCCATGGAATTGATATCCGCTTTAAGCTCAACGGCCTTTTTGGCCAGGCGGACGGCCTCTCCCCCGTTCCGAATGCGCTGATCGGAGGCCGTGGCCAGCACCCAGGCTTTGTTATTGTAAGCATCGACCAAGAAAGGATTGATTTCAAGCGCGCGGGTATAGTCGTTTAGCGCGGCTTTCAAATTACCGGTCTGCGTATGGGCGAATCCACGATTGTTATACGCTTCTGCATACCGAGGACGAATGTCTATTGCTTTGTTGTAATCGGCCATGGCCTTGTCAAAATCTTTTTTTAGGGCATAGGCGACGCCCCGGAAATTATAGGACTGATAGTCGCGCGGTATGATATCGATGGCAGTTGAAAAGGCCTCGATGGCCTCATCATACCGGTGCTGGCTGAGCAGCTTGCGGCCTTTTGTGTGCCAGTCTTCATCCTGAGCCTGGGCTCCAGAATTTATTAAACATACGGCTATCGCGATAATGGCCAAAATCAGTTTGATTGATCGCATAATGGTCTCCAAACGATAGGTCTTAAACGTGCCCACGATGGCAACTGAGGCAGCGCATCTCAGGTCTGCCTTATGTTAAGCCCAATGACACCTCTTCACAGCCGCTCAATCGGTGATTTGTTGTAAGGCCAGGTAAAAAAACTGGATATCTTTACATTTTTGCGGCTGGGGCACTCTGGGGAAAAGGATTGATATATTTATTAAAACGTAACGCTAGAATATCGAATATTTAGTGGAAATGCAATTCATATTGATGCAAACGGCACCGGATTTGCGCTAAGCTATGGTGCATCGGCGGATTGTGATCTTTGATGGTGTTAAGTGGTGCATTTTCGGGGACATACATCGATCGGTCTGTATTTTATTTGACAGTTGCACACATTCATTATAAAATTAAAGGGTTACAAGGTTCAGAAGACAGAAGACATATGTCAGAAGTCAGATCGAAATTGACAGATAAGAATCTGTGCGCAGGTAGCGCTCTACTGCTGCCAGCAGCTAGCAGCAAGTAGCCAGAGTACGAAAGCAAGAACGCTTCAACCCCGAAATTTCAAAATGAGAAAGACTGCGTGAAGAGAAAACCCGAAAAGCAAAATGCCTTTATGGATTCGATGGTCGTCACCGGAATTGCACTGGCCGCCCTGTATTGGGTATGCGAATCCTTTATGTATTTTTTTATGGCGCCCGAGGCCAACTTTATCCAGCATCTGCTGGGACCCAACCGGTTTGAGGTATTTACCCGTCTGCTGGTATTATGTTTGCTTGCCATATTCACATCCCACTTTCAGCACACCTTTAATAAGCGTCGCCTGGCCGACAAAGCACTTATGGAAAGCGAGGCCAAGTATCGGTCGATCGTCGAGGGCCTGGAAGAGGGCTATTTTGAAATTGACCTGAACGGCAACCTGACCTTTTTTAACGAGCCGCTGTGTAAAATCTTAGGATTTGAGCGCTCGGACCTGGAAGACAAAAATATCAGCATCTTTACCACTGAAGCCACCCGCCGCAAAATGGATGATATCTACGAGCAGGTCAAAAAAACAGGCGAGCACATACGGGTAGGCGACTATGATGCACTGGGCAAAGATGGTCGGCAAGTTGCGCTCGAGTTGACGGTATCTTTGCTGCGAGACACCAGTGATACACCTAGCGGGTTTCGGGGCATCATGTGGGATGTATCCGATCGAAAAGTGGCCGAGGCTGAAAAAAAGAAACTTGAAATCCAAGTCCAGCAGGTTCAGAAGATGGAATCCATCGGTACGCTGGCCGGAGGGATTGCTCATGATTTCAACAACATTCTGATGGGAATTCAGGGAAATGCTTCATTGATGGCCATAAAGACCGAATCCAGCCATCCGAGCTACGAAAAAATTAAAAATATCGAGACCTATGTGGAAAACGGCACGGAGTTAACCCGTCAGTTGCTGGGCTTTGCCCGCCGGGGCAAATATCATGCGATTACCACGGAAATCAACGATGTGATTGACAAATCAGCCAGTATGTTCGGCCGCACCAAAAAGGAAATCCAAATTCAAACGGATTTGGGCGCGCAGCTGTGGACGGTTGAAGTGGATCGCGGTCAAATTGAACAGGCCCTGTTAAATCTATACGTCAACGCCTGGCAGGCCATGCCCGAGGGCGGCCGGCTGAGTTTAAAAACCGAAAATATCGTACTCGGTGCCGATTTTATCAATAGCCAGCCGTATAAAGTTGAAGCCGGAGATTACATCAAGATAACGGTAACCGACTCGGGCATCGGCATTGATAAAGAGACCCAGACCCGGATTTTTGAACCCTTCTTTACCACCAAGGAAATGGGGCGCGGGACAGGGCTGGGTCTGGCCTCGGTCTATGGCATCATCAAAAATCATGGTGGTTATATCAATGTTTACAGTGAACTCGGTCAGGGCACCTCTTTTACCATATATTTGCCGGCCTCGGTCAAAAAAGTCCAACCCGAGGTCGAAACGGTTGCGCCTACCGTGGTGACCGGCAATGGCACTATCCTGTTGATCGATGATGAGAAAATGATTATCGACGTGGGCCAGGAGCTGCTCCAAGAGCTGGGTTTTGATGTGCTGACCGCCGCCAGTGGTCCGGATGCCATTGATATTTATCACAGGAAGTCTGCTGACATCGATCTGGTCATCATGGACCTGATTATGCCCGGTATGAGCGGGGGCGAGACCTTTGATCGCCTCAAAGAAATAGATCCCCATGTCAAGGTGCTGTTGTCCAGCGGTTACAGCATCAACGGCCAGGCCGCTAAAATCTTGGAGCGTGGCTGTGACGGGTTTATCCAGAAACCGTTTAACATCAATCAGCTGTCCGAGAAAATTCAGGGGATTATCGCTAAAAAATAGGGTTCAAGGTTCAAGGTTCAAAGGTTCAGGGTTCATGGGTTTAGGGTTGCAGAAGGACTGAGCGATGAGGATCCGTCTTCGCTTTTGCAAGCTCCGCCGCGCTAAACTGTGGACTGAGTCAGAAATAACATTGTTGTATCTATCTTTAGACATGCAACATCCACCCCGCAACCTTGAACCTCGGAACCCTGAACGCAGAACCCAGAACCTACAACTCGAACATCACCGGCTCCCTCAGAATGAGCTCGATGGCCTGATCGGCTGCTGCTGCGGCTTGCGGAAAAGCGCGTTTGAGTCTGCGAATGTGCCGCAGGTTATCCGCCGTTCGCAGGATCAGCATCACCAGATCCCCTTCCTCCATTTCAGCCACAGTCCGTACTTTTTCCCACGGCTCGGCGTTGGCCCAGGCGTAAATAGCCATCATGGGCCTTAAATGCAGTACACGGGCTTCAAATCCCTTTTCAAGCATTTGCCAGGCAAACGGCCGCAGCCCTTTGACCACGCGGTCAAAGGCGCCCCAAAGCCGTTTGGGCACCTGCTTTTTGGGAATTTTGCTGTCAAATTCACGTTCGTTGACAAAGGCTGCGATCACACCGGCCAGAAGGTGCGCATCTTTTTGCGGCAAAAGGCCCTGTCGAAAGCCCTCGGCGATCAAAAGGGGTTGGTCCACCCGCAATTGACTGGCCCATTTGCCGTCATCTGTCAAGGTGCCGTTTTTGTCCACAAAACCGGTTTTTTTTAGAAAATTGAGGTGGCTGGAAAAATCATCCCACAAAAGACGGCGGCGCTTGCGGCCGGATTTTTTGCGGCCGCCTTTGACCATCAGATAAGCGGCAAAAGATCGTTCGAGTAGATCCCTGATCTGGTCGGGATCATGCGAAAGCAGTAAATTCAGCACCATCGAAAAATTAATTCTGATCTGGCTACTGACACCCTCCGGCGGGCGCTGAAATAACTGTGCCAGCCAGCGGACATCCATATATTTATTCGGCAGCAGCAGGGCAAATCCGATATGGTCCATGCCCCGGCGGCCGGCACGACCCGTCATCTGGTGAAATTCAGTGGCGTCCAGCGGCAGGAACTGGGTGCCGTTAAAGCGGTCGGAATTTAGAAAAACCACCGTACGGGCCGGAAAATTGACACCGGCGGCGACAGTGGATGTGGCAAACACTGCATCCAGCAGTCCATCGCTCATCAGCCGTTCAAGCATCAGTTTCCAGGTGGGCAGCTGACCGGCATGATGGGAGCCCAGTGCCAGGTTTTCCAAAAACCAACGCTGTCGGTGCTTTAACATATGCGGGCTCTGACGGCCAAATGCGCTGACACGCTCCCGGATAACGGCCTTGCGCTCCTGCCCGGCCATGCGTTTGCCCCGGCACAGCTCCAGGGCACGGTCGCAGTCTGCTCGGGATTTGAGGAAAAAAAGGGCCGGCAGCAGGTCATATGTTTGCAGTACTCGCAAGACATCGTCAAACGGCACGCGGTGATCGGGCAGCCGGCGTTGCCGCGAGCGCTTTTTTTTTAGATATTCATTGACCTTTTTGGTGATCTTTTCTTTGCCGGACGACTTGGACGGTTCGGTCAGAGGCAGCAGGGTGCCGGAGGGGTGCAGAAAAAGGGGGACCAGCGGCACCGGGCGTTTGGTTTCCCTGATCACCGTGCAGCGGGTGGAGCGGATCGAACTCAGCCAGCCGGCAATTTGATCGGCATTGCCGATGGTGGCCGACAGCAGTAACAGCGGGATGCGGTCCGGCAGATATATCATGATTTCTTCCCATACCACGCCGCGGTCCGTATCTCCTAAAAAATGGGCCTCGTCCAAAACCACAAAATCAGCCGCCAACAATTGCCCCCGGTGCATGGCATCGTACAATTGGTTGCGCAGGATTTCTGTAGTCCCGACGATGATGGCAGCATCGGGATTTTCTTTGCGGTCGCCGGTGAGAATGCCCACCTCCTGTTGACCGAAAATGGTGCAGAATTCTGCGTATTTGGCATTGCTCAGCGCTTTTAGCGGGCAGGCGTACCAGGATTTACCGCCCTCGCCGTGAATACTCGCGATGGCCTTTTCTGCAATCCAGGTTTTTCCCGAACCGGTAGGTGCGGAAACCAGGCAATCATTTTGAGCGATGGCGGCCAGTGCATCAAGCTGAAAGGCATCGGGTGTGAAGGCCAGGCTGTCCGGCACGCCGATTTCTGCAAAAACTTTACGCAGTCTGGTATCGGCGCCCGGCTTGAGGTGGAATGTTTTGGGTTTCTTGCGGGGATAACGCTTGGGCCGGAAGAAACGTTTGCTGCGTTTTGCCATCAGAGTTTTGAGATCATCGTCTGGACTTTGGCTTTAGAAGGTGAGTCCACATCAAAAGGGGAGGCCCCGTTGAGATCCGCTTCAATCAGCGCCTCGTCATAGGGCAGAAAACCCAAAAATTCAAAATCATCCAGGTGAGTTTTCAAGAAAGCTTCATCCTGGGGACCGCGCACTTTGTTGCCGACCACCGCTATGTGGCTCAACCCGATTTCGCCGGCCAGCTTGCGGATGTGCTCGGCCGTATCGATACTACGCCGGCCTGGCTCCACGACCACAATCAGTTTGTCCACCGCTTTGGCCGTTGCCCGCCCCAGGTGCTCGATGCCGGCTTCCATATCCATGACCACCACTTCGTCGCGGGCCAGCACAATGTGCATGACCAGGGCCCTGAGCAGCGAGCTTTCCGGGCAGATACAGCCGGAGCCGCCTTTTTTAATGCCACCCAGGCGCATCAGCTTGATGCCGTCAAACTTAACCGAGATCTCATCGGGCAGATCATCCACTTTGGGGTTAAGTTTGAAGTATCCGCCGATGCTGCCGGGCTTGGCACCGGTTCTTTCAAAGACGAGGTCTTCCATTTCGGCGATGGGCACGATTTTATCCGCATCGGCAATTCCTACGCCGGCCGCCAGGTTGGCGTCCGGGTCGGCATCGATGGCCAGAACGCGTTTTCCTTCGGCGTTGAGGGTTCGAATCATCAAAGACGCAAATGTGGTTTTTCCGACACCGCCCTTACCGCTGACTGCCAGTTTCATAAAAGGACCCTTTCAATAATTCAGGATACCGTATTGGTTTCCTGTTGGCTATGGATTTGTTGGTGTTTATTTTCTCGCAAAGCCGCAAAGATCGCAAAGAAATGCATTAAAGGGAAAAACCAAATGATCTTTACGCCTTGGCGTCTTTGCGTGAAGAAATCTGTTTCAAATATAACACAGGAATCCATTCCGGCAAGCCCAAAAGCGCCCGCGAGCGGGCATCCGATTCTGCCGCTTATCGCCGCTTGCTCCCCACAAAAAAAAGAGCAGCGTAGATGCGCTGCTCTTTTTCATGCTGAAGCTAATTTGTTCAGGCTTAATCGGCCATAAAGTTAGCGCGACCAAACCCCGGGCCGAATGGTGGTGGATATCGTCCGGGATAAAGATACACCGGCGCTTTGCTGAAAGCTCAGCGTTCCTCCGCTGGCGTCCGGGCCGACGCCGCTCCAGGTGTAATCGATACCCAGAGAGGTATCCATCAGCGGAAATAAGGAGGCGTCGTCCTGATAACTGTTGCCGATTTTCAGATTCGACCAGGTCAGGATTTCGCGTCCGTTGAGCTCGGCGATGCCGGCATTGATGGCCTTTTGCTTGGCGCTTTCATCCAGGCTGATATAGCGAGGAATGGCCACCGCCGCCAGTATGCTCAAAATCACCAAAGTGGCGATAATTTCAAGTAAGGTGAATCCCCTGTCCGCTCTAAGCGTATCCATTCTCGGTGTGTGCAGACTTATTAAACAGGGTTCCTAAGCTGTTAACGGCTCCAAACTGCTGGCTGACTCACCGTTGATGCTGTTCGGGTCAAAGCTACCGATGCATTTTTAAAATCCAGGGTGCCACCGCCAGCGGCAGGTCCTACCGACCAGCTGTATTCAGTTCCCAAACTAGTGTCGACTCTTCCAAAAGTTGTAGCATCATCAACATAACCGGTGGAATTAATCTTTTCATCTGCCCAGGTAAGACTTTCTCTGCCGTTTAGTTCCGATATGCCGGCGTCAATGGCTCTTTCCTGCGCATTGGCTTCCAGGTCGATATAGCGCGGTACGGCCACAGCAGCCAGAATTCCCAGTATGATCAAAACCGCGATAATTTCTACCAGCGTGAAACCCTGCTCATTGTCTAAGATAGTTTGCTTTTTCATAACCCCTACTCCTTCCTTCCATGGTATGCCATTGCAATCAATAGCGTAATAACCTCGCAGATTCAACCGCAAAATTCCCCCTTTTCGGATGATCTGCGGGTGCTGACAGGCCACATATCTGCATAAATAATGCCAATAATCTTGAAGATTCGTTGAATTAAACTTATATATATAAATTTCAATTAGTTAAAAAAATAACACCAATAAATGATGATTTGACCCTAGTTTACAATTTGTGTGTATTCTTCAAAATTTGAAGAATATTGGCAGGGCAAAGCATCAAATTTCGTTGTTTTTGATGCTTTTGACATCGATACCGTGTTTTTTGATGCGGTGCCACAGGCTGCGCTGGTTGATTCCCAGCAGCTCGGTGGCCCTGACCTGGACACCACCGGTTTTGCGTAGGGCTTCGATGATCATGCTTTTTTCGATTTCCCTGAGACGCTCGTCCAGCGGCAGGTTGGCGGCGGGCAGTGATACGCTGTTGGATTCGCTGTTATTGAAAACACCGGTGACTTTTGCGGGCAGCTGGGCGGGCTCGATAAATCCGTCTTCGGCAATCACGGCCGCGCTTTCGACAACGTTTTTGAGCTCCCGGATATTGCCCGGCCAGGCATAGGCCATGATCATTTGCAGGGCCACCGATGAGATCTCGACCTTTTTGGAAAGATGCTGCAAAATATAATCAACCAGCAGAGGGATGTCTTCTTTACGCTCGCGCAGCGGTGGCAGGTGCAGGGTAAAGACGTTCAGGCGATAGAAGAGGTCCTCTCTGAATTGGCCTTCCTGAACCATTTTTTCCAGGTTCTGATTGGTGGAAGCGACAAAGCGCACATCCACTTTGATGGTGCTGCTGCCGCCCACACGGTAAAACTCCTTTTCCTGGATGACGCGCAGAATTTTGGACTGCAGGTTTAAGGGCATATCACCGATTTCGTCCAGAAAAATGGTGCCTTTGTGCGCCATGTCAAATTTACCGGGCTTGAACTTGGTGGCGCCGGTAAAGGCGCCCTTTTCGTGGCCGAACAATTCACTTTCCAGAAGCTCCTCGGGAATCGCGGCGCAGTTGAGCTTGATAAAGGGCTTGCCCTGGCGGTCGCTGTTTTCAAAGATACTGGTCGCCACCAGCTCCTTGCCGGTGCCGCTTTCGCCGAGGATCAAGACCGTCGAATCCGAGGGCGCGACCTTTTTGATCAGGCCCAGCAAGCCCCGCATGGCCAGGCTCTCGCCGATAATATCCGGAAAAAAATGGCGCGCATCCATGCGGCTGAGAACCGATGTGACCCGATCAAACACGCTGGCGAATTGATCGATATGATCAATCGACCAGTCCTTTTTGGTGTTGGTTTTCTCGCCGGAAAGCGAGGCCAGCTTGCGCGCTTTTCTCACAAAAAGCTCAACGGGTTTCAATATAAATCGAACGAGCAAAAATCCAGTGGCAAAGGCGGTAGCACCCAGTATGAGAATCAACCAGAAAATCGGCTGGGCGGATTCCAAACCCTGGGTGAGGCTGTATTTGGTCAGCCGGAAGGAAATGATGGCCGCCAGGACCGTCAATCCGGTGATAATAAAAGGAATGATGATGTAGAGGCTGATATAAAATCGTGATTGACGCATCTTAATTTAGGTGTCAGGTGTCGGATGTCAGGTGTCAGGCTCTCGGGCCCCATGGCCTTTTGCTAGCCTCTTTACCCGTTGGCTTTAAACAAAAATAAGTATTGATTTCAGGCTCCTGTATGAACATTAGTGCCCTGACACCTGAACACTGAAACCTGAAACCCGCTTTACTATCTGGCAATCAACGTCAGATCCCACATCGGCAGGAATATCGCCAAGGCGAAAAAACCGACCACTGCCGCCAGCCCGATGGTCAGCAGCGGGCCAATGGCCTCTGACATTTTTTTCATTGAATACTCCACTTCGGTATCATAATGGCTGGCGACTTCCTGCATCATGGATTCCAGATTGCCAGATTCCTCGCCGATGGCCACCATATTGATGAGCATGGGCGTGAAGTACTTAGTCTCGCTCAAAGGGCCTGCAATGCCGCGTCCCTCAGCCAGACGATCTTTGATGTTCTCTAGCTCATTGCCGATGGCGGCATTGCCAATGGTTTCCGATAGCATGTCCATCGATTCCAGCACATCGACACCACTGGCCTGTAGGATTGAAAAAATACTGGCAAAGCGTGACACGGCACTTTTGATAAACAAAGGCCCGATCAGCGGAATCTTCATGAATAACGTATCCCGCGCGAATTTGCCCTGCTTTGTTTTTAAATAATAATACAAACCCATCGCGATCAAGACAGCAGCGCCGATAATGATATACCAGTAATTAAATAAAAGTTTGTAAAGCAGAATGCAAATCTGGGTCGGCAGGGGCAATTGCAGCCCGGCGTTTTCAAAAATCTTGGCAAATTTGGGAATCACCTGGGTGATCAGGATCAAAAATGCCGTGAACAAAAAGACCACCACGATTATCGGATATGTAAAGGCGGATTTGATATCCGATTTGACCTGATGCTCGTGTTCGATGATATAGACCAAGCGGTCGAGCACATCCGGCAGCGCCCCACTGGCCTCGCCGGCTTTGATCATGCTGCAGTACAAGGGTGAAAACACCTTGGGGTGATTGCTAAAAGCTTCATGAAGACTGGCGCCTTCTTTGATATCCTGGTGCATCCTACCGAGGATAGCCCGCAGGCGGGGATTTTCGGTCTGTTCTTCCAGGATCTCGAGCATGCTGATCATGGACACCCCGGCGTTGAACATGGTTTTGAACTGTTTGGTAAAAAGGATCAATTCAGGCGCCTTGACCGGCGACAACAATTCCCTGATTTTCGACATCTGAAAACT
>JAAUYK010011736.1_pt1 | contig 13565 bp, 12 predicted proteins | sample 7278021 | NCBI WGS metagenome assembly JAAUYK01 (sample SAMN14350223, study PRJNA611818) | marine sediment metagenome | isolation source: surface marine sediment (1.8m) | place: French Polynesia: Moorea | collected 2018-08
GTTGAGGGAGGCCTGGAGCAGCGTCTCCTGCTGCACCAGCTCGGAGTACACGCGGAAGGAGTCGGCGTCCTCGGTCCGCGAGAGCTCGGTCCGCAGCTCGAGCTCGCGGCGCTCGCGTTCGCTGCGGGCCGCCTCGAGCCGCGTCATCCGGGCACCGACCCTGGCGCGCTCGCCGAGCAGCTGCTGCTGGCCGGCGTCGATGCGATCCAGGGTGCCCCGCACCGCGACCGGGTCGTCGTTGACCAGCGCCTCCCAGAGGTCGCCGATCACCGTGAAGAGATCCTCGCGGCCGGCGTCGGGGCTGCCGTCGCCGTCGCCGTCGCCGAGGAACACGCGGCGGCCGTCGAGCGTGGTGGCCAGGCGCGTACCCGGCTCGGTCTCCACCTCGATCTCGTTGGAGTCGCCGACGAAGGAGACGACGGGGGCGGGAGGCGCCGCGCCGAAGGCGCCCGCGCGCGTGAAGGGCGGTGCATCGGAGGCGAAACCGGCGAAGAGATGCGCCCCGCCGGTGCGCCGGTTGGCGGTCGCCAGCAGCCGGTCGTGGAGGGTCGCGACCTCCTCGGCCAGGAGCCGCCGCGAGCTGGCGTCGAGGGTGTCGGTGGCGCCCTGGATGGCGAGCTCGCGCGCACGGATCAGCACCTGGGTGGACTCCTCCAGGGCCGAGTCGGTGGCAGCCAGCCTCCCTTCCGCCTGCCCGATGTTGCGTCCGAGCTGGGCGGCCTCTTCCAGGCTGCTGCGCAGGGCGAGCGCGCGCGAGGCGCCCGCCGGGTCGTCCGAGGGACGGTTGATGCGGAGCCCGCTCGAGGCCTGCTCCTGCGTGCGCGCGAGCCGGAGCCGCGCGCGCTGCGTGTCGGCCAAGAGGGTCTGCTGGAGCATGGAGTCGGTGACGCGCATGGCTTGCCTCCTAGAGCATCGAGACCACGTCCTGGAGCAGGCGGTCGATCACGCTGACGATCCTCGCGTTGGCCTGGAACGTCGCCTGCAGCCGGACGAGATCCGTGACCTCCTCGTCCAGGGACACGCCCGACACGGCCTCCCGCCGGTCTTCCAGCACGCCGAGCACCCGCTCGCTCTGCGCCGCGGCATCGCGCATGCCGCGCGCCTGGATGCCCACGTCGGCCACCAGCACGTTCATCTGGTCGAGCAGGGTGCGGCTGGGCCCGCTGGCAGGGCCGGGCGGATCGCCGGGCAGGAAGAGCGGCTGCCTCGTGTCGCGCAGGGCCGCGAGCGCCAGGGCGTTCTGGTTGTCGCTCGGCGCCGGCCCGGAGCCACCCGCGGCGATGGCGTCCGGCACGCCGTCGACCGCCGCGTCGAGCGCCAGCCCGCGGGCGGCGTCCTCGACCGCGGCGGCGGGAGCGAAGAAGTCGTTGCCCGTGCTGCCGTCGATCCCGAAGCCGGCCTGGTGGACGGCGTTCACGCTGACGGCCACGTTGTAGGCCAGGACGTCGAGGGAACGGATGGCCGACGCGACCACGTTGTCGCGGGCGCGCAGGAAGCCCCCGAGCTCCCCTCCACCGATGTCGGCCGTCACGTCGGTCTGCGTGCCGCCATTGTCGTAGATCACGCGGCCGAAGGTCGCGTCGAAGGGATTGGTCGGATCGGCCCGGATGTCGAGCCGCCGCGCCACCTTGCCCTCCACGAGGGTCGGCCCCGTGGCCAGCACCACCACCGCGGCGCCGTTGTCCTGCTCGAAGGTGTGGATGTCGACCTTGCGGGCGAGCTCGCGGAGCAGCATGTCCCGCTGGTCGCGAAGATCGTTGGCGGGGGCGACGGTCTCCTGGTAGACGATCTCCGCGTTGAGCTCCGCGATCCGGGACGTGATGCCGTTGATTTCCGAGACCAGGGCGTCCACCCGCTCGTCGGCCGCCTTCTGCTCGGAGCGGAGGCTCGCGTCGGCGCGGTGCACCGCGTCGATGAAGTCCTGGGCCGTTCCCAGGACGGCCTCGCGCTCGACGGACGCACCGGGCGTGGTGGCGGAGGCCAGGTCGCCGAACGACGAGTAGAGCCGGGCGAGCGCGTCCGAGAGCCGCCCGCCCGGCTGCTCGTTGAAGACCTCCTCCACGGCGTCGAGCACCGAGCTCTGGGCCGAGAAGGCTCCGCCGGCCGCCTCCTCGCCCAGCAGCTCGCGCTGGACGAAGGCGTCGGAGATGCGCTCCACGGTCACCTGCTCGGTGCCGGCGCCGAGCGTTCCGGCGGCGTTCGGCACGCCCTGCACGGCCTCGATCCGCTGCGCCTGACGCGAGTAGCCGGGGGTGCCCACGTTGGAGATGTTGTGGCCCGTGGTCCGGACGCCGTTCTGCGTGATGAGCATCGAGCGTGCGGCGACGTCGAGCACTCCGAAGAGCCCGCTCATGGCCTGGCCTTCCCGTCGGCTTCGCTCGAGTTCACGGTCTTCACGCTAGGCACAGCCGCGCACCAGACGGCCGCCGCGCTGGGGCGGGGCCGCGCCCGACGGCGCGTAGAGGGTGTCGTCGGGAAGCAGCCGACCGAGCAGCCGCAGGGAGGTGCTGACCTGGCTCAGGCACTCACCAGCGAAGGCGGCATTGATGTGGAGCAGCTCCTGCACCGCCCCGATCAGGGCCGAGAGGCGCGAGTGCGCGTCGCGCAGGCCCGAGCCCCGCTCCCCCAGCGCGTCGCAGAGCAGCGCCAGGGTCACGGGCTCGGTGGCCACGCCGAGCTCCTCGGCGAGCGCGCGGGCCGCCGCCAGGCGGCGCTCCTCGAGGAAGGCCGCCTCGTCGGCCAGGCTCTCCTTGGCGCGCACCGCCGCCTCGACCCCCGCCGAGTCGAGCTCGGAGAGCGCGGCACGCTCCTGCTGGAGGGTGCGGTGCATCTCCACGTAGAGCGCCTCTTCGGCGTCGAGCACCTGCTGGAGGCCCGTCAACGGGTCGAGCGGTTCCATCAGCTTCCTTCCTCCGTCTGCGCGCCGGCGACGCGGCTCACCAGCTGCCCCACCCCGAAGCCACCGCGCGCGGCGGCGAGCTTCGCGATCTCGTCGAAGAAGAGCTCGCGATACATGCGCTGCGCCGGGCCGCCGGTGAGCGGATCGTCGGGGTCGAGGGGTCGGGCGCCGAAGCGCAGCATGGCGCCCAGCAGGTAGCCCTCGAAGGCCCGGGAGGCCTCCTGCAGCGCGGCGCTCCGGTCCCCACCGGTGGGGTCGGAGGTCACCAGATCCGCGGCCGAGAGGTTTCCGATCACAGCAGCTCCAGCTCCGCGGCCATGGCCCCCGAGGCCTTGATGGCCTGCAGGATGGCGATGAGATCGCGCGGCGTGACGCCCATGGCGTTGAGGCCGCGCACCAGCTCGGCGATCGTGACCGGCCCGCCCAGCACCGAGAGCGAGGCCGCCTCCTCGACGGCCTCGACGTCGACGTTCTCCACCACCTCGGTCTCTCCGCCGACCGAGAAGGGTGAGGGCTGCGAGGCCTCGCGGTTCGCGCTGATCGTCACCGAGAGGCTGCCGTGGGACACGGCCACGGTGGCGATGCGCACGTCCGCCCCCATCACCACCGTCCCGGTGCGCTCGTTCACCACGACGCGCGCGCGGAGGTCGGGGCGGACCTCGACCGACTCCACCGCGGCCATGAAGCTCACGGCGCGGGCGGCGTACTCGGGGGGAACCCACAGGACGATCGTCCCCGAGTCGACGGCCTCGGCCACGCGCCCGCCGAAGAACTCGTTGATCGCGGCGGCGGTGCGGAGCGCCGTGGTGAAGTCGGGGGCGGCGAGGGCGAGCTCGAACTCGTCGCGGTCGTCGATGCGGAAGGGAAGCTCGCGCTCCACCGTCACGCCGCCGGCGATGCGTCCCACCGTGGGGTGGTTCTTCTGGACGCTCGAGCCGCCGCCGCCCGCCGAGAAGCCGCCCACCGAGACGGGTCCCTGGCCGATCGCGTACACCTCGCCGTCGGTGCCGAAGAGCGGGGTCATGAGCAGCGTGCCGCCCTCGAGGCTCTTGGCGTCACCCAGCGAGGAGACCAGCGCGTCGATGCGCGAGCCGTTCCGCGCGAAGGGAGGGAGCATCGCCGTCACCATGACGGCCGCCACGTTCCTCACCTCGATCTCTTCGGGGTCGACGCCGATGCCGAGCTTGGCGAGCAGGCTCGAGAGCGAACGCACCGTGAACTCCGTGCCTTCGCGATCGCCCGTGCCGTTCAGGCCGACCACCAGGCCGTAGCCGATCACCTGGTTCTCGCGCACGCCCTTGACCGAGGCGAGGTCCTTCACGCGCACGGCCCCTGCGGGAGGAGCCAGGCAGAGCCCGAGCAGGCACGCCGCCACGGCGAGCACGGGGCGAAGCTTCAGAACGGATAGACCCAATCGAGAGCCCTCGCGAGCCCGCCCGGCCGCTGCTTGTCGTCCACGACCCCGACGCCGTCCATCGTGAGCCGCGCCTCCGCCAGGGAAGCGGAGAGAACGGTGTTGTTGATGCTGATGTCTTCCGAGCGCACCCGCGCCTCGAGCGTGAGGAACTGCTCCTCGTGGTTCACCAGCAGCGAGCGACGCCCGCGGATATGGAACACGTTCCCGGGCAGCACGTTCACGATCCGACAGGTCACCACCGCCTCGAAGGTGCCGCGCCGCGTGGTGCGTCCCTCCCCCTCGAAGGAGCTGTCCGCCTGCGACTGCAGCACGTTGACGTTCTGGCCGGAGGGCACGTCGACGCCGGGATCGTCGATGAACCAGCCGATGATCTCCCGGAAGGCCTTCAGGACGAGGTCCGAGAAGCCCACGTCGGAGCTGAGCTGCGTGTTGATCTGGCCGTTGCGCGCGAGGTCGGTGCTGGCCTGGCCTTCGGCGCGGACGTCCTCGAGGATCACCACCGTCAGCAGGTCGCCGATGCGCCGGGCCTTCTGGTCGAAGAAGAGGAAGGAGCCCGAGAAGGTATCGCCCCGCCAGACCGCACCGTCCACGGGGGGCGGTGGATCGGGCATCGGGATCTCCCGGTAGTCGAAGGGCGTGACGTACTGCTTGAGACCGTGCTCGACGCAGCCCAGCAGGCCGCAGACGCCGGGCACGAGCAGCAGCGCCAGCCAGCGCACGGTGTCTCGGCGGCGCCGGCGATCAGAACGGCACATACACGACTCCGTCGCCGCCGACCACGCCGATGATCTCGCGGCGCGAGTCGGAGCCGGTCACGCGGATGCGCTCCCCGGGCGCCCCGTCCTCGCGCGCCCGGCCGCGTCTCTCGATCCGCAGCGCACCGCGGACGAGACGCAGGGTGACCACGTCACCGCGCTCGACCGCCGGCGGGTCGCTCACCAGCCCATCGCTCCACGGGGTGCCGGCCGACACGAAGCGGGTGGTCCGCTTGCCGACCAGTTCGTAGGGGCTGTGGACGGGATCGCGGGGAACGCGATTCACGTCCAGGGAGACCTCCTGGATGTCCTCGGCGCGCACGAGCTGGCCCGCGCGGAGGCCGCGCGAGGCCACCAGCGCCCGGGCGCTGCGCTTCACGTCCACCGTGACGACGCCGCGCCGGATCTCCTGCCCTCCCGCCAGGAAGCTCAAGGTGACGGGCGTGGGGCCGTGGTAGTCCTCACGGTCGCCCGCCGACAGGCGGAGCTCCACGGGACCCCGGGTCTCGTCGGGAAGACGGAAGTCCTCGAGGCTGGGAACCCGGATCTGGGACGCGGAGGCGCCGCTGTGCCGCGCGACGAAGTCGCGCACGCGCGACCGGGTCTCTTCGGGGCTGGGCACCCCCTCCCCGGCGGAGCTCCCCGTCGGCAGCAGCAGGACCAGCAGCAGCGATGTCCGGAGCCCGCGCCTCACCCGGATCACCGCGTGACGTTCGCCACGGTCTGGAGCATCTCGTCGCCCGCCTGGATGACGCGCGAGTTCAGCTCGAAGGAGCGTTGGGCGAGGATCATGTTCACCAGCTCCTCGGCCACGTTGACGTTCGAGCTCTCGAGGAAGCCCTGGGTCACCCCGCCGAAGCCGTCGATGCCCGGCAGGCCCGCCTCGGGGTCGCCGGAGGCCTCGGTGGGCGAGAAGAGGTTGCCTCCCAGGGCACGCAGCCCGGGGGGGTTCGCGAAGCGCACGAGCTCGATCTGCCCCAGCAGGGCGGGGGCCGTCTGGCCCGGGAGCTGCACCGACACGGTTCCGTCCTCCACCACCGTGATGTCGAGCGCCTCGGCGGGGATCTGGATGTTGGGCAGCACCAGGAAGCCCTGGGACGACACGAGGCTGCCGTCGCGGTCGCGCCGGAAGGCGCCGTCGCGCGTGTAGACCGTCTCCCCGCCGGGCTTCTGGATCTGGAAGAAGCCCCGGCCGTCGATGGCCAGGTCGAGCGGCGCGCCGGTGTTCGTGCGGTCGCCCTGGGTGAAGATCCGGCTCACCCCAGCGTTCTTCACGCCGTGGCCGATCTGGGCACCGGCCGGGAGCGTGGCACCGGACGCCGAAGCGGCGCCCGGAGCCTGGAGCACCTCGTAGAAGAGATCGTGGAACTCCGGCCTCCACTTCTTGAAGCCGTTGGTGGTGGCGTTCGCCAGGTTGTTGGCGATCGCGTCGATGCGGAGCTGCTGGGCCTCCATGCCGGTGGCAGCGGTGAAGAGCGACCTCATGAGCGGACCTCCTGGAGCAGGCGTTGGACGGACTCGTCCTGTCGGCGCAGTGACTGCATGGAGGCGTCGAAGGCGCGCTGCAGGACGATGAGGCGGGCGAGCTCGTCGACCGCCTTCACGTTGGATCTCTCGAGGGAGCGGGGAACGAGCTCGGCGTCGCGCACCGGCTCCGGCTCCACGCCTTCGGCGCGGAAGAGCGTGAGGCCCTCCTTCACCAGGATGCCCGGGTCCTCGAAGCGGAACACGGCCAGGCGACCCCGGGGCACGCCGGCGTCGTCGACCACCTCGCCCGACGCGCGAATCTCGACCGGCCGGGCACCCACGCGCAGCGGGCGGGCGCCGCCGAGCAGCGCGTTGCCCTCGCGGTCCACCAGCGTGCGGTCGGGCGCGACGCGAAAGGAGCCCGCCCGGGTGAAGCGCCGTCCCGCCGGCGTCTCCACGGCGAAGAAGCCGTCGCCGCGGATGGCGACGTCGAGCGGTGCCCCCGTCTCGGTGATCGGCCCCTGCGACAGGTGCGGCCCGGGCGAGCGCAGGCCCACGTAGGCCCGGCCGGCGGCCCCGCCGATGCGCGAGCCATCGCGCTCCTGGAGGGCGCTCTCGAGCGCGGTGCGGAAGAGCGCCTGGTTGCGCTTGAAGCCGATGGTGTCCGCGTTCGCGAGGTTGTTCGCCACCACCTCGAGATCGCGCAGCCGCGCCATCGCACCGGACGCCGCCACGTAGATGTCGCTGCCCAACTTCCCCTCCCAGGGTCGGCCGCAGACCGCCCAGGCATCACATCAGCAAGTTGCGTGCCACTGAACGACCGGCTCCGGAGGCCACGACGTGGCGTGTCCAGGACACGAGGCGGCGCTTCCGACACCCCCGCCTTGCAGATCGAAAGACCGCCGTCCTTCAGCCGGAAACACGAGGCGGCCGCGACGGCGGAGCTTCCTCTCGTGAAGGGGAAGGAAGCTCCCTGCCCTTTCAGTTCTGGAGGCACGGATGTCGATCCGCCCGCCTCGCGAAGGCTTGCCGTCCCCGCCTTCGGACTCGGGCGAGGGCTCGCGCTTGCGCGGCCGTTTCGGCGGCCCGCGCGGCTTGCGGCGCGGCTGTCGCCCGTCGCGGTCGCGCGAGATCTCGCGCGAAGGCCGCGCGGGATCCGGCAGCCGCACCGGGGAGATGTCGGTGTCGCCCGCCAGGAGCAGCGGGGGCGGACGCTGCGGCGCGCTCACCGTGCGGCCCCGGCCGAGGGGCGACCGGCGCTCTGCGGACGGGCGGCGCGCGTGCCTCGGCGCCCCTCGCGCAGCAGGCCCGCGGCGAGTCGCGCGATGCGCCGGGCCACCTTCGAGGTGGGAAAGGCCTCCACCACGGCCTGCTGGCAGCGCACCGCTTCCACGAGCCGGGGGTCGTGCGGCAGGTGTCCCCGATAGCCGATCTCGAAGCGGAGGAAGCGCCGGGTGACGCGCTCGAGCTGCGCGTGGACGCGACGCGCCTCGGTCTCGTGGGGCACCGAGTTCACGACCAGCTCGAGGCGGCTCGTCGGTGAGGTCTGGTGCACGAGCTTGAGCGTCGCGTAGGCGTCCGCGAGGCTGATCGGCTCGGCGTTCGTGACCACCAGCACCGGGTCGCAGCCCACCGTGAGGCCCAGGGGCGTCGGGCCGATGCCGGCGCCCGCATCGATCAACACGAGGTCGTAGCCGGCGGCCGCGCCCTGCACGAGCTCGCGCAGGCACGCCAGGTGCGACCCCTCGAGAGCCGCGAGGTCCTTTCGCGCCGAGGCGGCCGGAAGCACGTGGATGCCGCGCGGACCGGCGACCAGCGCTTCGTCGAGCGAGCAGCGCCCTTCCAGCACGTCGGCCAGGCTCTGCTCCGGAGACAGACCGAGCAGCACGTCGACGTTCGCGAGGCCCAGGTCGCCGTCGACCAGCAGCACGCGTGCACCGAGACCGGCAGAGGCGATGGCGAGGTTCGCCATCAGGTTCGTCTTGCCCACCCCGCCCTTCCCGGACACCGCCGCCACGGTGCGCTGTCCCCGCTCTCCGAAGGGGGCTGAGGCGGGAGGGTCGGGTACGGCGCTTCGTCTCGGGGTCATGCGGGATGCTCCAGGGTGGGTCGGGCGAGATCGCCCGGCGCGGCGTGGTCCAGGGCTCGCCTGGCGAAGTCGTCGGGGTCGGGCAGGCGCAGGTCGGCCGGCACGCGCTGCCCGTCGGCGAGCCACACGAGCGACGGGCAGTCGGGGTCCAGGAGCAGGTTCACCACGTTCCCGACGCGTCGGCTCTCGTCGAGCTTGGTCACCACCAGGCCGTCGGGCTCGAGGGGTCGGAAGCGCAGGAGCTCCCGGCGCAGGTCTTCCTCCTTGGTGGTCGCGGAGAGCACCAGGTGCACCCGCGAGGGACGTCCGAGCGCCTCGCGGAAGGCCAGGAGCCGGGAGAAGGCCTCGCGATCTCCGGGCGAACGCCCTCCGGTGTCGACGAGCACGCGGCCCCGGTGTCGCGAGACCTGGGAGGCGAGCTCGGCCGGCGAGCCGGCGCGACCGAAGGGAAGACCGATGTGCCGCGCGTAGGCCTCGAGGGCGGCGTCGCCGCCGAGGCGCTCGACGTCGGTGCTCAAGAGGGCGAGGTCGCCCGCGGACTCCTCGGCGGAGCGTCCCGCGACCTTGGCGAGGGTCGTCGTCTTGCCCGCACCGGTCGGCCCGACGAAGAACTCCACGCGCGCGCGGTCGTCGGGACGACGCGGGCGCATCTGCCCGTCGAGCGCGGCGGAGAGGGCGGCGCGCAGCGCCGCGGCCTCCTCGCCCACGATCCCCTGCGCGCCCATGACCCCCTGCGCGCTGACCGCGCGCTCGGCCAGGCGATAGGCGTGGCGCGCCGACAGCCCCGCACGCAGCAGCGGAATGGCGAGGTCGCCGGCGTCGCCCTCCCCCGCCCCACCGATGCTGCGCCGCAGGTCGGCGGCGGCGCCGCGAATGGCCTCGACGTCCGCCTGCAGCTCGGCCCGCTCGGGGAGCGAGCGCGAGAGGTCCTCGAGCAGGACGCGCTGGCTGCGCAGCTCGGCCTCGAGCGGATCGAGCAGGGCCTTGGTGACGGGAAGCATCTTCCAGCCGGGGTCGCGCTGCGTTCGCGAAGCGTCGCCCGCCGTCTCGCCGCCCGGCGCCTCGGCGCGGGCCGCAGCGGCTCCCTCATCCCGGCGCGCGTCCCGGTCGACTGCGGCCACGATCTCCACCACCGAACGCGCGGCGAGGCCGAGCCAGCGGCCGCCGCGACGCACCGTGCGCTGCGACAGCACGAGCGCGTGCGGACCGAGATCCCTCTTCACCTGCTGGATCGCCTCCGCCAGGGTGGGCGCCTCGTAGCGCTTAATGTGCACCGGCGGTCCTCACGATCCCCTCGCCGAGGATGCGAACGTCGGGAGGGATCTCGCCGTGCGAGATCACGCCGAGCCGGGGAACGGCGCGCTCGACGATCCGCCGCAGGCCCGAGCGGATGGCAGGGGCGCACAGCAGCACCGGGTCGGGACGCTCCGCGCCGTGCTGCGTGGCGGCGCAGGCCTCCTCGATGCCGCGGAGCAGGCCGCCCAGTGTGTCGGGGTCGAGGCCGAGCACGGTTCCCGCCTCGGTGCGCTGGACGCTGGTGCGAAGCGACGCCTCCAGCGAAGCGTCGAGCGTCAGCACGCGCAGGGTGCCCGCCGAGTCCACGTAGGGTCGGGTGACGGTGCGCGCCAGCCGTTCGCGCACCAGGTCCGTGAGCAGATCGGGATCCTGGATCTTCGGCACGTGCTCGGCCAGCGTCTCCAGGATCGTGGCGAGATCGAGGATCGACACCCGCTCGGCCAGCAGGGCGCGCAGCGTTCGGTGGATGATGGACATCGACACGATCGAAGGCACCACGTCGTCCACGAGCTTCGGCGCTCGCTCTGCCAGCTGGTCGAGGAGCTCCCGGGCGTGCTGTCGCGTGAGCAGGTCGGACGCGTGCGAGCGGATGACCTCCGCCATGTGCGTCGCCACGGCCGTCGCGGCATCGACCACCGCGTAGCCGGCCGACATCGCCCGCTCGCGGTCGCGCTCCTGGATCCAGAGCGCAGGCAGGCCGAAGGCCGGGTCGCGCGCGTCGATCCCGGGAATCGACTCGGCGTCGTCACCCGGACGCAGCGCCAGCAGACGCCCGCGCGGCACCTCCGATTGCGCGACCGGGTTGCCGCGCAGCAGGATGCGGTAGGTCTGCGGCGTGAGCTCCAGGTTGTCCCGGATGTGGACGAGCGGCACCACGAAGCCGAGCTCCGAGGCGAGCTGCTTGCGCGTCGCCCGGATGCGCGCCGGCAGATCGCCGCCCCGCTCCGGGTCGACCAGGGGAATCAGGGCGAAGCCCACCTCGAGCTCCAGGTCGTCGAGGATCAGGGCGTCGCGGATCTCGTCCTCGGGGCCGCGGGTGGGCGCGGCCTCGGCCTCGCCCGGCTCGGGCGCGGGCTCGGAGCTCCCGCGGAAGCGTCGCGCGAGCGCGAGCGAGCCCGCCGCGAGCAGGGCGAAGGGCAGCGTCGGCAGGCCGGGCACCAGCGCGAGGGCGGCGAGCATGACCCCCGCCACGGCCAGGGCGCGGGGCTGCACGAGGAGCTGCGAGCGCAGCTCCTCGGCGAGAGGCGCTCCGGCCGCAGCGCGGCTCACCACGACGCCCGCCGCGGTCGACACGACCAGGGCCGGCACCTGGCTCACCAGCCCGTCGCCCACGGTCAGGATCGTGTAGGTCTGGAAGGCCTCACCGATCGGCAGGCCCTCGGCCACGACGCCCAGGAAGAGCCCGCCGACGATGTTCACCACCATGATCAGCAGGCCCGCGATGGCGTCTCCGCGCACGAACTTGCTGGCGCCGTCCATGGCTCCGTAGAAATCGGCCTCGCGCTGGATCTCCCTGCGCCGGCGCACGGCTTCGCGGTCGTCGACGATTCCGGCGTTGAGGTCCGCGTCGATCGCCATCTGCTTGCCGGGCATGGCGTCCAGGGTGAAGCGGGCCGCCACCTCGGCGATGCGGCCGGCGCCCTTGGTGATGACCACGAAGTTGATCACCACGAAGATGCTGAAGACCACCACGCCCACGACGGGGTCGCCGCCCACGCTGAAGTCGCCGAAGGCGCGGATCACGTTGCCGGCGGCGCCCGGCCCCTCGGCGCCCCGCAGCAGGATCAGACGGGTGCTGGCCACGTTGAGGCCCAGGCGCAGCAGCGTGACCATCAGCAGGAGCGACGGGAAGACCGAGAAGTCGAGCGGCTTCTCGGTGTAGAGGGCGAGCAGCAGCACCATCACGCCCACGGTCAGGGACAGGGAGAGCAGCAGGTCGAGCAGGGCCGGCGGAAGCGGGACGACCAGCAGCGCCAGGATCCAGAAGAAGCTCCCGGCCAGCAGGATCTCGCTGCGCCGCCCCGTCACGACTCGGCCTCCCAGGCCGCCGCCCGGGCGCGATCGAGCCGATAGACGTAGGCCAGGATCTCCGCCACGGCCTGGAACAGGTGGGTCGGGATCTCCCGGCCCACCCGGGTCGCGGGGTAGAGGACGCGGGCCAGCGGGGCGTTCTCGACGATCGGCACCCCGTGGCGGCGCGCCGCCTGGCGGATGCGCTCGGCGAGGTGATTGCGTCCCCGCGCCACGACCTTCGGCGCGCTCATCTCGGCGCGCACGTAGCGAAGCGCGATGGCGTAGTGGGTGGGGTTCGTGATCACCACGTCGGCCGTGGCCACGTCGGCGATCATGCGCTGGCGGGACATCTCGCGCTGGAGCTGTCGCCGCCGGCCGCGCACCTGCGGGCTTCCCTCGCGCTCCCGCAGCTCCTCCCGTACCTCGCGCAGCGTCATGCGGAGGCGCTTGCGGTGTCGGTGACGAACCCAGGCGAAGTCGGCTGCGGCGAGCAGGCCGAGCCCGATCAACGCCGTGCGCAGCACCGAGAAGCCGATGTCGTGGCTCACCTGGAGGCCGGACGCCGCCGGCGCGCCCACCAGCGAGAGCAGCGCGGGCAGGTTCGCATCCAGGGCCAGCCAGACGGCCAGGATCAGGACGCCCACCTTGAGCGGCGCCTTGGCGAGATCGAAGAGCTTGTCGGGGCTCAGCAGGCGCTTCATGCCCTGGATCGGATCGATGCGGCTGCCCTTCCAGGAGAGCGCCTCCGTGCTCCAGAGCAGGCCGGTCTGGGCGGCGCCCACCGCAACGCCCATCAGCACCAGGGCGAGGGCGAAGGGAAGGAAGCCACGCGCCGCCGCCGCCCCGTGGTTCAGGACGAGCGCGTGGAAGTCGGCGAGCGTGCCGGGGTGGATCTGCGAGCCCGACCAGGCGGCGGTCGCCTGCTCCGCCAGGCCGACGCCGATGGCGCGCGCTGCGAAGAGGGTGAGCGCCAACCAGGCCGCGGCGAGCAGCACGACGCTGGCGACGTCGCGGCTCTGGGCCACCTCGCCCTTGCGGCGCGAGTCCTCGATGCGCTTCGGAGTGGGCTCCTCGGTGCGCTCGGCGTCCTGCTCGGGCATCTACCCGGCCTCCAGGACTCCGGCCACCACGAGCTCGAGCCAGCCCTCGAGCCGCGTGCCGGCCGCCGAGACCCAGGCGCCGGCGCCCATGAGCAGGATCCCGAAGGTGAAGGCGATGTGTGCCGGGAGCTGGAGCAGGATCAGGTTGAGCTGCGGAATGGTGCGCCCGAGGATGCCCACCGCGAGGTTCGAGACCAGCATGGCCACGGTGATGGGGGCCGCCAGCACGAAGGCGGCCTCGAAGATGCCGGAGCCCAAGCGCGCGACGAAGAGCAGCGTGTCCGAACCCAGCGTGCCGGCGCTCATGGGAATCCTCTCGTAGGAGAGCTCGAGGGCGCGCAGCACCTCGTGGTGACCTTCGAGCGCCATGAAGACGAGCAGCGTCGTCCAGCGCAGGAGCGTGGAGAGCGCCGTCGAAGACACCCCACTCGACGGGTCGATCACGGAGGCGGCCCCCAGGCCGCCCTGCAGCGACGCCACTTCGCCGGCGAGCTCCACCGCCGCAAAGAACATGCGCAATGCGAAGCCA
>JAAUYK010150374.1_pt1 | contig 13564 bp, 10 predicted proteins | sample 7278021 | NCBI WGS metagenome assembly JAAUYK01 (sample SAMN14350223, study PRJNA611818) | marine sediment metagenome | isolation source: surface marine sediment (1.8m) | place: French Polynesia: Moorea | collected 2018-08
TAGGTTATTGATTTATGTTTGCGATCGCGTTATTGTCAGGATATAGGTGCGATCGCCTCAAAACCCTCCTCAGATAAGCCTCAGAGCGATTGTACCCAGTAAGGGCGACTTCAAAAATGGCTGAAAGTCGCTCTAGCTAAGGCTTGCTGCTAATTCGCTTGGGGGGAACTTCAGACATAGCAGACACTGACCCCACACCGGCTCTCCTTGCCCAGTTCCTCTGCTTAGACCTTCCCCAAGCATTTGAGTTAGTCTCTCAGTACCAAGGTCAACTGATAGAGCAGAAGTTAGCACCAGCAACTATCAACCGGAAGTTAGCGGCTATCAAGTCTCTGGTCAGCTATGCTGCTGAATGTGGGAAGTGCCACTACACCTTAACCAATATCAAGAGTGAGAAGTTGAAACCATACAGGGACACTTCGGGAATCAGCCCTGATGCCTTCAAGCAGATGCTGGAAGCCGTTAACACCGACCCCCTCAAGGGCAAGCGCGATCGGGCCATCCTGCTGCTGCTGTGGGGCAATGCCCTACGCCGCTCTGAGTTGGTCGGGACCAACATCGGGGACTTTGACCCCGAGAGGGGCACTCTCAGGATTGTTGGCAAGGGGAGAGCGGGACAAGCGGAAGTGGTCAAACTGGGCAAGGGTGCGCTCGCAGCTATAAGGGACTGGCTAAATGCCCGTGGAGACTGTGACCCAAATCAACCGCTATTCATCGCCATCCACAAGAGCTACTACGGTCATCGGCTGATTACTCACTCTATCTGGAAGCTGGTTAAGCGCTACGCTACCAAAGCAGGAATCACCAAGCCGATGAGTCCACACCGGATAAGGCACTCATCCATCACGGCGGCGTTGGACGCGACCGGAGGAGATGTGAGGGCAGTTCAGAAGTTGTCGAGGCACTCCAACCTGAACACCCTGATGCTTTACGATGACAACCGTAGGAATGAGCAGGGAAGGATTACGGACTTGCTGGATGATTTGGTCTAAATCCTTGACCGGGCCAGGGATTTAGGTTTAGCGTTGTCAATTTCCCTCTCGCTCTTACGAGAGCAGTTACTCTACGAAACCCTTTATGGACAACCAACAATGATTAAAACCTTGCCGATTCAGATTGATGATGATGAAACTCGGTTTGCTCATGGAGATGCAGCGCGAGAGGCATCTTTGTTCATTCAGGGGAAAACGAGAGCTTCTCTGGGTACAGAGCGAATGGAGCGCCCTGTCTCTGGTTAAGTTAGTAGAAATTATCGGTGAGAACGAGCGCCACTATTTTTTAAGAATCTGGAGGACAATTCTATATTTTTATTGCTTTAGGAATATTTTCCTAGACATACTTACTAGATTAGAAATAGAACTGCCGTGTATTGAATTTGTCTATTTCAGGAGACCGCTCTTACGGTAAAGGAAAACCTAAAGCTAGCCAAAGGAGCTGTGGAAGATGGCTGCTTCGCGCAATGTTTATGCTTTTGACTGCGGTACTACCAACTGGCGCATTTGTCGGCTCAGTTGCAAGGAGATAGTGGAAGATGATGTCACGAGAAAGCTATGACCTGCGAGTGAGCCGCTACTGCAAAATCGAGGAAAATTGGAAAACCTCGGAAGGAAGTCTGAAAATCGAAAGTATTCCCAATCTTTATAGAGTGGTGTAGGAAACGACGGGCGGAGGGAAATAGGAGCACTTTGAAGAAGGGGAATTTTTAATTTCATATCGTTTCCAGGAGCAAGTACATGAAGACATTATTGGAACATTACAGGGAAAATCAACCTGAGTTACAGAGAAAACTTCAATCAGCAGACACTATTACCGAGATAAGTGAGATAGTGCAGAGTGAACTGAAACGACTGGCTGATATCAATGGTGAATATATCGGCAGCTTGACTAAACCCCAGGCGCGTGTGGCACTTTCTATACTAGAAGCCTTTCGCCTTTCTTTCCGTATGCTTGACCAAGTCCAGACACAAACGATTGACTCAACACACGATATTACTGACACCAGCGAACATGTCAATGACAGCCTCGCTGATTCGATCGATGGGGTTTTGGGTGGTTTAGCTGGTGGAGCCTTTGGCGGAGCCATAACAGGTGGCGTAATTGGCGGAACTATAGGCGGAGTGCTAGGTGCTTTCGGTGCAACAGTAGTCTTAAAGACAATACACTCGGTTAAACCTTCCCATGAAAGTAAAAGTGTTAAGTCTCCTACAAGATCACTGGAGATGAATCCAACAGGTGTAGCTCTGGATAAAAAGGAATTATTAGTTTATCTTGAGCAAACTTTCAATGTAATTGATCGCACCGTAGCCGAGTATAGCCGTCTATCTGAACCGGTAGAACCTAAACCAAAATTGGAAGATCACCCAGAAGTGCTGGAATTCATACAAAACTTGATGGGTGAAACACAAACTTTAGAAACTCAGTTGCCACCAATTCTTCAGTCAAGAATGCAGGAGCTTTCTTCAATTCTGCGTAAGTATGGGATTCGCTCTCAAATTTATCAAGACAATGCTCCTGATCAAGTGAAAGAACTTTTTGATTTTGAACCTAGCTTAGATCCAAATTCTCAAAGCTATGTTATGGCGAAACCCGCATTGACTAAAGGCGATCAAATATTACTTCGTGGTCGTGTGATTGAACCAAGCTCCTCGAAGGTACAGTAAGAACCAGCACTTAGAGTCAAGCCACTCCTAAATCGAGAACTGAAAAGAGGAGAACTGCAATGCTTGAAAACATTACTGAAGTCATTGGCTTTGACTTAGGTCATCGAGAAACCATGGAGAGCTTAAAACGGGGAAGAGCCATGGAGGAAATTAAATCAGCCCGAAATAAAGAAATGGAAAGTACTACTGTTGGTTGGGACCCAGCATTTATTGATGCATTGTCCGAGGTGCCGACTTCAGGTGTAAAAGACAATTGCCAAAATCAGAGTTCGAGGAGAGTGACGATGTTTGAAAGCATTACTGAAGTTATCGGCTTTGACTTAGGTCATGGGGAAACTGCCTTGACCTGCTTACGATTAGACGACCTGGATAAGCATAGCGAACCCGTCCCTGTTGAAATCTATAAAAAGAAGAATCATATAACCGCAATAGGTTACCATCCGAAAAAAGGTACATTAATTGGTGAATCCGCTTTACGGACTCCAGGCATTACCGAGTCGTACATAACCTTTAAGAGAAGGCCAAACAGCGATCCAATCTACCAAAGGATTATGCATGATTTCATCAAGACTGTATATGTCCATTTAGTAGAACAAGGCAAGGTTGAAGGAGATACGAGTCGTTTTATCGTTGGGTGTCCTTCCGAATGGACTCAAGATGAAACAGTAGTCCCGTCCTATGAGCAAATATTTTCTCAGGCTGACATTCCGGATGTCACTGTCATAGCCGAATCTCGGGCTGCGTTAGTGCAGGCTGTGGAAAGCGGGATGTTGAGGATTGCTGAATTAATCAAAGGTCTTGTCCTTGTGATAGATGTAGGTTCTTCTACCACTGATTTTACGCTAGTTGACCTTAAAGATAAGAAAAGTATACCCTTTGATATTGGTCGTGATTTGGGAGCCGCATTAATTGATAAGGAAATTGCAAAGTGGACTCTTAAGAAACACCCTAATCAAGATGAATTGGAAAAAATATTTGAAGAGCATCCGCATATCCGAAACGCTTGTGAACTGATCTGCCGTAAGGCGAAACAAGAATATTTTTCTGATCCAGAGCGTTACCAAGAGGCAGGAGATTATGCGCCGGGAGGAGGAGAAAATATTCAAGGTCGCTATTTATTCATGCCGGAGATCGACGGCGCTGTGATGGGTGAAATTCTTAATACCCATATTGTGAAAATAGATGGTGAGCTTAAAACCTGGCCGGATGCTTTTGAAAATGAATTAGAAAAGCTCAGGCAACAGTTGGAAAGTTCAAAAGATCTTTCTCCAGAAGTGATTCTGCTGACAGGTGGGGCATCACGCATGAATTTTGTGCCCGAGATTTGTAAAAAGGTTTTCCCACAGTCCTCTGTTAAATCAGATAATGCCCCAGAATTTTGTATTGCTAAGGGGTTAGCGCGATGGGGGCGCGTCGAGATCAATACAAGCCAATTTTTTAAGGATATAGAACAATTCTGCTCAGAAACTATAAGACCCAAGGTCGAGGGTCGAATAGATTCATTGTATGAGAGCATTGCGGGCATTATTGCCGATAAAGTAATACGTATTATAAAAAGACAATTCGATCGTTGGAAAGACCGGACTTACTACACTATCAATAGCATGCAACATCATATTGATAGAGAAATAGAGAATTTGATGCAAGAGAAAACACTCAGCGAATTATTTAGGGATCAAATTCGCCCGATATTAACTAACATTGGCAGTGAGCTTCGCGATGATATAAAGGGTTTGGAGAACAAGTATGGTATTCCGATAGGTACTTTGGGGGCTTCTTTCGATTTAAGTACACCTGGAATAAACCGCTTTTCGCTAGGCTCCCAATCCAAAATAGATGCTACTGATGGTATGGCAGAAGGACTCGGAACTATTGTTGGTTGGATTTCCGGCATCTTGGCTACTGTAGTTGCTTACGTTGTCGCGCCTGTTGTTTTAGCAATAGTGGTTGTTATTATATCACTGATTTCCACAACTTTAGCATCACTCATTTTTGCTATCCTCATTTCAAATCCGGGAGGATTGTTAATTTTAGCTGGCATTGGCCTAGTTGGATTAGTTGCTGGCGAAAAAGCAAAAGAAGCAGTTGAGAGCAACATGCCTAGCTGGGATCTTCCTCTTTGGGTCAGAAATTTAGTGGATAAAAGTTCCGTTTATTCCAGTATTGATAAACAGCATAGCGTGATTGTTAATGAGGTGACCTCCAAGTTAAAAGAGGATGATAATATCAGGCAACAGCTTACTGACAAAATCACAAGCGTGTTTGAGAAGAGCTTGGTAGAAAAAGCTGAAGATGCGAGATTGCTCATCAGTTAAACAAGGAGAAATACTATGACTGAAAATCTACAGGCTCCTGTGGAAGTAAAAGATGCACAATCAATGGAATTACGATATCAGGCCGCTAACCTGATATCGCGCTCCTTACTCTTCAGCTTGAGCAGACAACATCTCGATGTACCCTTCACCAGCGCCCAATTCATCCAACCTCTCCCTTCGCCCGATAAGTTTCTTATCGAAGAACCCTGTTTTTTGCGCATTGAACAGATAGGTGGATCGGTCAGTGGATCTTTCGATCATGCGCTCACTGCTTTGCAAACCTCATTGTCCGCCTGTCATGCTCCCGACCAATATACGCTTATTTTTCTGGTTACTAGCGATGGACGTAAAAACCATATCTACCTAGGGATAAGAAGCCATAACCATTCGCTGTATCCTAGCATTGACTTCATAAATAACATTGGCCATTTCTTACAAGGTAATTGGCCGGGTACACGGGTGGCATTGTGTAATGAGGGTGATCCTGCCCTGGAAAAAGAAGTATTACAACCGCTTCGCAATGATCTGCGGAATGTGATCGCTTTGACGGGTATTCCATCGCTGAAACGCAGCGATCAAATCAGCTATCCCCAAAGTTTGGATCGTTTCTTACGGGGTTTCCGGGGGTTGCCCTTTATCTACATGGTCGTTGCTGAGCCGATGGTTACTAGTGAGGTGGATGATATCGTCTACCGCTGTCGCGATCTAATAAGTCAGGTACACGCTCTAACCAAGATTACTCAAACTCTAACAACAACTGCTGGTAGTTCTCAAAGTGAAGGATGGAATATTAATCGTAGTGAAGGAAAATCTACTGCGACAACTACAACCGATAACAGTGACTGGTTGACGCTTTTGGGCTTAGGTGCTGTTGGTGCCATTGGCAAAAAACTAAATTTTTCCCCGTTCACATTTGCAGCCGCGTTAAATCCCGTACCGAAGAAATCGAAGAGTGTAACGGAAACTGATACTCAGACAACGACTACTGGCATTTCCGGAACTACGACTTTTAGCCTAAGTGCTGCGGAAGGCTTTGGACAGGAATATATTAATGCACATGCGCAGGCTGCGGAAGCCCAATTGCAGCAATTTATTCATCGCTTTGAACAATCTCGCAGCTTGGGATGCTGGAATGTGGGGGTGTATCTATTGGCGAACAGGCCAGATATCGCTCAACAGGGCGGCACTCAGCTCGGTGCGTTGCTGACGGGAGAAAAAACTGCTTTTGAACCTATCCGGGTACATGACTTGACGCGAGTGTGGGCAAAATGTGCCAAAGGTGCATTGCATGATTTTCAGCAGCCGAGCATAGGGTTAGTACAGGCAATTGATAAAGCGCAAAAAGAAAAATTTACACTGGCTGACCGAGTAGAGCATCCACTAGGTTTCCCATTTAGCAATTTGACCACCCCACTTAATACGGAAGAACTGGCTCTTTTGGTCAACCTCCCACAGCGGCAGCTACCAGGCATACCGCTGGTTGCGACGGCTGATTTTAGCTTAAATGTACCTGTCGCGCAGTCGAAAGATGTCATACTCGGCTATTTGCTTGAAGGAGGAGATAAAACCTCGCTGAAGTATCCCATCTCTCTGAAAAAACTCATCAAGCATAGCTTAGTCACTGGCATCACGGGAAGCGGGAAATCTACCACTTGTATGCGGTTGTTAAGCGAGCTGCACCAGCGTCACCTGCCCTTTCTCGTCATTGAGCCTGCCAAAGATGAATATGTGGAATGGGCGATGCAAATCAATGCTACTCTTCCTCCCCATAGCCCCGACCGAATTTCAGTTTACATGCCAGGTGTTAAGACTTGGCGAGGTCAAAAACTAGAAGACCAACTCACTCTGAATCCCTTCGATCTTGTCTGGCTTTCTGAGGAAACCACACCACAGGTTCTATCTCATATAGATCGCCTGAAATCCATCCTTAATGGTGTTTTCCCCATGCAGGAAGTCTTACCAATCTTGATGGAGGATCTTCTGTTCCACATCTATAGTAAGTGTGGCAAAGATTGGTTATCTGACCAGTTGCCAGCTTTTGGCACTGCTCGTCCAACACTGAGCCATCTTGTTGATTCGATTCAACGTGTGATCCAGGGTAAAGGTTACGAGGAGCGAGTTAGAGCTAACCTGACTGCTGCCTTGCAAACTCGCGTTGATAGCTTGCGCCGAGGTTGGAAAAGACAGCTATTTGACCAGCCCAAGTCTACCCCGTGGGAAGTGATTTTTGACCGTCCAGCGATCATCAACCTATCTCATCTAGGTGATGATGCTGACAAAGCTTTTACGATGGCGGTGCTGCTCCAGTTCCTCTACGAATACCGCTTAGCCCAACACGAGTTACTAACTCAAGAGGAATGCAAAGACAATCATCTGCGTCACCTGGCAGTTATTGAAGAAGCTCACCGCATTCTGCTGAAGGTTGCATCAGGTTCGATAGAACAAGCAAATCCCCAAGCGAAAGTCGCTGAAATGTTTACCAACATTCTCTCAGAAATCCGCGCCTACGGTCAAGGATTAATGATTGTAGACCAGGTGCCAGCCCGTCTAGTACCTGATGCTATAAAAAACACCAACCTGAAAATTGTTCACCGCTTAGTAGCAGCCGATGACCGAGATGCCATGAGTGCTTGTATGGCGCTCACACCAGAGCAAAGCACCATCATCAATCGATTGCGACCCGGACAGGCAATCGTCTGTGGCGAACAAGATGATATGGCAGCTTGGGTACAGATTTTGAAACCTGACTCGGCTGAAGTTTAACTACATAGGGAGGTACCTTTATGCCAGTTCTGAAGATTGTTGACCTTCAACGTCAGCCGCTCGCCCAAATCACTTCAAAATTGCCCAATTCAGTCAGTTTGGAGTTTTTGGGTACAGAAAATGAAAATGATACTGACTTTAGAGCTACACTGAATGCTTTCGTAGATTACTGCCAAAGCAACGGTCTTCCACTGCGAACCAGCCGCCGAGTGCAAGAAGGAGGTCGTACCATCTTTGTAGATGAGCAAGTTTTAGTTAAACCAGATGATGAGCGGTTTTTACAAGCTCTAGGTGATGCCATTGGCTGCTACACCTTTGGTGAACAAAGGAAACGCATATTTGCTCTGATGCAAAAGGAGGAATTACCATGAATGAGTTCTCTCCTGGGGAAGAAATAAATTCTTGGCTTGAAGAAATACGCCAAAGCTCCACTGATTGGGTTGGTTCTACAGAAATCAGCAATTTTGAGTCTAGTGGATGGGCTTCAACTGAGGGGGTTGCTGGTTATCTACACGAGACCATACCGCCAACGCATTTGGAAGGCTGCTCTCACATTCAATACCAGCCAAACCCAAGCGAATTATACCCCAACGCTAGAGGAACTTTTGACAGCCAAAGCCGAGAAATTAATGTGTGGACTCCTTCCCAACAGTTGCAAGGTATGGAGAACACTGTTGAACCCCTTACCCACCAAGTGGGCTACAACGCTTATGAGAATATTAGAACTTACCGACCGGATATTGCCGAACGTTGGTCTGAAGTACACGACCAAAGTTCAAGGCAGTACGAGCAGGACAGCTCTGGATTTGTCTCTAACCGTGCTATTACAGATAAATGTGAGGACTTTGCAGAAACTTATACGAACTACATACACGATCCAGTCAAGCTAAAATCTCATAGTCAAGAGAAGTATGAATTTATGAAGCAGGAGATATTCTCCGGTCGCGAATATTCTCCTTCAACTCTAGGAAAATTGACTTACAATTATGCAAGTAATCAAATTAGCTTTGGTAGTGGAATCTATGAATTTGCTGATAAATTGGGTGAAAAAATGCCACTACTTTTTGAGCAGGTAGGAAAAATATTACAGAATCCCAAAGGAGTAGAAGCTATTCAAGATTTATTCGGGCTTGTAAACCCAACGATAGAACAGGTGTGTAAAATTTCGGCGGAGAAACCTGAAAATTTCCAAGCTTTAAAAAAATTGCTAGCTCAATATTGAAGTAGAATCACTTTGACTTTCTATCTCCGACTTCATTACTTCTTTGCGTACCTCTGCTAAAATACCTTTAGAGTGTGCTAATAGCAAAGCATCAAGTATGTTACAGGAGCGTTTGAGAAGTCCTTCATCCTCAGTGTTCTCTCTTAACGCTTGATAGGACTCCATCGCAGCCGATACGCAATCTTTTTCTCCACACAAGGCTAATCCGCAGAAGGCTAACCACTTTGTATTTAAAGCTCGATAGTTTTGCTGAACGCAATCCAGCAAAGCACAAGCTTGTGTCTTGGCGAGAGTAAATTGTGTGTGTGCAATTTCTCGTTCTTCTTGGCGCAGCGAAATTAAACCTAACAGTAGCGCAGCATAGTGGTTATTGTCTGGTACATCATACTGCTGGGCTGCTTTAGCAGCATTCCCAGCTTCACTGAGGTCATTAGGATTGTTATAAATATAGGCATAGGCAAGAGCACTGTAATTATCACTTTGAATTTTGGGGCTACCAATTTGTTGGCCAATTTGCACACCCATCTTTGCATACTCTATAGCTTCGGTGTATTTACCCTCATCAATATATGCTTGTGCGAGACTGTGAAGAGTGCTTCCTTTAGCAACCCAATCCTGTATTTTCTCTTGAATAAGCAACGCTTGTTTGCCGTATTCAATAGCTCTAAGAGATTTACCCATTGTGGCATAGAGGTAACATAGATTACCAAGACATGCTCCTTGTGTTTTCAGATCATCTCTTTTCATGGCTATGTCTTTTGCTTTTTGGTTACACTCAATTGCTTGCTTTATCTTGCCCAATTCAACGTAGTAGCTTCCGAGATTATTAAGCCATTTACTCTCTAAATCTTGATCGCCGTCCTTGGAAGCTGTCTCTAATGCTTTTTGGGTATATTCAATTGCTTGACCTGTCTGTCCTATATCGGCATAGCAAGTACCAAGGTTACCCATTAAAGCTTCTATATACTGGAGATTTTGGTAAACTTCGGCAATAGATAACGCTTGTTCGTAACAGGTAATAGCTTGCTGATATTGGGCTATGTTTCTGTAGGCATTACCCAAAGCGATTAAATTTTTGATTTTCTGTTCGCTAGGGTCTTTGACAATTTTCAAAGTATCGCAACAAATATCAACTGCTTTACGAAACTGCCCCTGCTGGTTCCATATTGTTGACAGAACAAAGGAAATTTCAGCAGCAATTTCTTCCTCTTGACCTAATAAAGCTAACCGATGAACCTCAATCCACTGTTCTTCTCTTAAAATCTCCCTTTCTTTTATTCGCCAAATTTTATACAGTATTTTAGTAGCTTGACTACATAAAGCTTCTGTGTTTTTAGGCACTTGTAATGGCAAGATGCGTGGCACTCGCAGGAAGCCATTCGTGCTGACCTCCAGAAGCCCCAGACCAATGGCATGGTCAATGCAAGCATCAAAATTGGAGATAGATGTGCAAATTTTCTGTAACGCGCTCCTCGGGACAGGCACCTCAAACACCAATCCCCGCGATAGCATCTCCTGCATCGGCTGATCCATCTGGTCTATCAACGCTTGAGCTAGAACCTTTGCTCGCAAATCAATGCGTTTTTCTTCCAGTTGGGTCAAAATCTTGGAAACGCTCTCAATTGAGAGTAGAGGAGTTGAAGCACTCGTTATCGCCTTTCTGCCAGCAGAGTTTTGTAATAGCTTATCCAACCATTCCAACAAGCGGGGATTCCCATCCGCCAACCTGTACGCCTGCAACTGCAATGCTTGATCTATCTGAGATTGGGGACTAAAGGCAGCAAGGCGACTGCACTTTTTCCATAAATCCGCTCCTCGTAGTGCATCTAAGGGCTGCTTATAAAAATACTGCAACTGGGTAAACTCAAAATCGTAACGGCAGGTAAGAATCAGACGGTGAGGAGCGTAAATATCTCGAATAGCCCAGATTAATGCCTCTAAGACACTTGCTGCTTCGGGTCGCGGCACATAAGAACCATTGCGGGTTTCGAGATTCACTTCAAAATCATCTAGCACCAACAAAAAGGGTTTAGTTGTCTCCTCTTCTAACTGCCGAAACATCTGCCGTAGTCGGAATTTAAGTTCTTCATCAAGGTCTTGTAGTGCTTGTCGCAGTTCCTTGTTGTCCAACTTTTCTGCTAACCCTTTTACCAACCTAGGCTCATCGATAGCCCCTACCCAGATAACTGGCTCAAAATTCGGGAGGCGATCACACAGCCTTGCTGCTAGACTACTTTTTCCCAAACCGCCCATACCATGAATCAACACCCCCACCTCTTCCTGCGACTGAGTGAGCGTTCGCAAGCAGTTTTGCAACTGACGGCGACGACCAACAAAACTTTGACGGGTAGGGACTTTTACTTTACCAGTGGGGTCTAAAAATCGCTTGGCAACAGAAGGAGGTGGTGCAGGCTTGCGCCTGCGAGTTCTCAAGGGAGTGACTAAAGCTCCGGGTAAAGTTTCAGCTACATACAATCGCAACAAATGCCAATCCTGAGCCTGATTCTTAATTAAGGCCTGGTAAGTAAGACCAACTGCCTCTGTAAGTTTTTTACCAGCAGACAAGGCTTGATATAAAGTAGCTGCTGCCGCTGCTGCCTCAGAATCTAAAATTTTCTGCCCCCAACCTAAGACAGCTTTTGCTCCTGAGTTAAGCAACTCTTCTGCCATTGAGGGAACTGCACCCCATTTACTTGCTTGTCCCGTGCGACAACCCGAAAGAAAAATGAGTTTAGGTAGCTCGAATTCCAATTCTGTAGCGATATCATTTGCACTGGTAAGGTATGGTGCGCCAGTTTCTGTCTCCGTATAGAAACGAGAACCTTGATCAGTCACAGTAGCATGACCAGTCAGATGTAAAACGTCAAAATAATTCCTGCCGTAATCCTCGACTAGATAACGTAACTCAGACAAACAGCCACTTTCTTCCACCACCAAAGCTAAGGGTTGCCGCTCTGTTGCTTCCAGAATTCGCCCTTCTTCCGCCTCAAAATCCAGCACTGGTTCTACTCCCAACGGAGAGGCTGCCATAAATAGAACTTGCAATGCTCGATCTTCCGGGTTCGTCTGGATCGATAGTCTCTTGGTGGTAGCTGATACCCATCGCACTGGAACAATTGCAGGTAGCCGCTCAACAAGAAAGCCCTTGCCATTGTGTAGCACTTCCCAAGGTAGATGGGCAAGTTTACCTGCTACAACAATAGCCAAGACAATTCCGTCCCTGGAATACTTTTCGAGGGCTCTTGCTAACCAACGATCGCTACCATCCAACCAATTATACAGCTTTTGTCCAGTTACAGTAAAGTTCTCTGGTAAAATTGTGTAATAATCTCGCTCTGCTATCTGTAGCAAGTCTTGAATTTCCCTAAGTGCGAGCGATCGCTCTTCGTAATCATTGGGATTATCAAAGAAGTAGCGTAGCTCTGCCCGTTCGTCATTGAGCTGTCGTAGGTCAAGGTGAAGCACTTGCATGATTAAGAACCTCAGTTCTCTAAAATGTCATGAATTTGCTTGACCGTCGCATCCTTAAGTAAGAGACGTTTGCCATTAGAACCAACAATCAACACTTTCTCAATCCTGACCTCTGGCTGAGCGGTTGGGTACTTGTGGTACCACCCATGCAGTTTCTCGGCAATGGTCATGGTTCCTACTGTAATCCCAACAATCGTCGCAATCGTTGCCAGCGTCCCTTCTTTTCTCGATTCCTCATCAACTCCCCAAGTTCCTGACAATCCCGGAATTTGAAACAAATCCTCTGTTGCAGCCACAGCCCCCGCACCCTCGATTGCCAGCTTAATTTCTGCCATTCGTCTATATCCCAGTTTTCATAATTAAATTCTACTAACCATTGACGTGAAGGCGATCCGAGAGCAGTAGCGCGAATCAGTCAAGGTTGACACAGCCGAATTCATTGGCCCGGCCACTCCAGACCGATCGCATCCTGGAGCAGTAGTTGACTGTATTCTGAGTCAACTACCGCACTCCTAACTTTGACGAGAAGCAAAGAGTCATTATCAATGAACAATAATCAATGCTCATTGTTCATTGTTCACTGGTCACTGATATAGCGTTACGCATATACGTTAGGACATTTTTTGAAAGCTGTATCAACACATTCTCTAACAGTCTCAAATTCTTTAACTCTCTGCTTCATCCAAGTTTTGAGAACAGACCACCAACGCTCTATCTTGTTTAGATCGGGGGAATAAGGAGGCAAGTACCAAATCTCACAACCAGCCTCTTCTACTATTTCTCTAATACTTTGTCCTTTATGAAAAGTGGCGTGCTCAATACCCGCATTTCTCACAAAAATGGCGATCGCAGGCACTGAAAGCCTTATTCCATTTAGGGTTTACCCCGATTGAAGCAAGCGTCAAAAAAACGACAGTGTGTTGTTTTGAGACGAGCGCCCAAGTAATCAGACATCAATGGCTAAGGTCCGTTTGATTAAGAAATTTTTAAAAGCGATTATATCTGCGTAAAGATTACGGCTAAATTTTCCGAATGTTTTCAAGATAATCGCCACTTATCTTATGTAGATTATTCCGTTCAGCATTTACTAGCACAAAGAGTTTACGGCATCATCTTAGGCTATGAAGATGTCA
>JAAUYK010016743.1_pt1 | contig 13552 bp, 5 predicted proteins | sample 7278021 | NCBI WGS metagenome assembly JAAUYK01 (sample SAMN14350223, study PRJNA611818) | marine sediment metagenome | isolation source: surface marine sediment (1.8m) | place: French Polynesia: Moorea | collected 2018-08
GAATCTGAGCGACAGCTTTGACTTCAGCGTCGACGACGGCGCAGGCGCTGCGAGCACGGACACTTTCACCATCGGCATCACCGCGGTCAACGACAACGATCCGGTGGCCGTGGATGACACCATCGTTGTCGGTCAAGGTCTAACTGCCACTGCTCTATCGGGCGGCGCCACCTCGGTACTTTTAAATGACACGGATACGGATCTTCCCAATGACACATTGAGTGTGATCGTGGGCACCGGCCCAAGTTATGGCAGCTTGACGCTTAATGCTGACGGCACCTTTTCTTACACCCATGATGGATCGAACAACCTCTCTGACAGTTTCACCTATATTGTCTCGGATACCGACGGTGGCGTAACCGATACCGGCACGGTATCGATTACGGTCAACCCGACGAGCACTCCCCCGACAGCCACCAACCTGAGCACAGCGGAATCTTACACTGAAGATGTGCCACTCGATCTAACCGACATTGTGGTCACCGATGTGGACAGTTCCGATGTCACTGTGACGTTAACCTTGTCCGAACCTGCTGCGGGGCGCTTGAGCACGGGCACCTCAGGGGCAGTGACGTCGACCTATACCGGCGGTGTATGGACCGCATCCGGCGCCATCGTCGATGTAAATACCCTGCTGGCGGGTGTCGTTTTCACGCCCGCGACAAACTATAGCGGTAATTTTACCATTGCCACCAGCGTTGACGATGGCCAGGCCATACCCCTATCGGGTATAAAAATCGTCACCGGCACAGCGGTGGGGGATACCCCGCAGGCCGGCAGTGCCACAACGCCGATGAACACGACCACGGATCTTATCGTCATTGATCGCCATCCTGATGACGGTGCCGAAGTGACCCACTTTCGCATTACCGGCGTTACTAATGGCACCCTTTACCTGGCAGACGGCATTACTCAGATCACGGACGGGGATTTTATCACAGTTGCCCAGGGCCAAGCCGGTGTCCGCTTTACACCGGCGGCCAATTCGATGGCTACAGGCGGTTTTACCGTCGAAGCTTCCGAAGACGGTGTTTCCGTGGCGCTGCAAAGCGGAACTACCACCGCCGTGGTGACGGTGATACCAATCGACAGTGCAGCGTCTGGGGATACGCCCACGGAGGGTGAAACTCAGGCTGATCCGGAAACGGACCTCGTCCCGGAGCCGTCCGAATCGACTGAAGAGGATGAAGAGATGCCTGAGGGAGATATACCGATAGATATTACCGCACCAGCTGATCCAGCTCCCCCTGAAAATGGGACTGCGCCGTTTTACAGTGTCGCTGACGGACGCATGCCGTTTATAGCTGATGCCGTACGATATGTCTACCAGGTGGTTGCGACCGATACGGATGCCAATAAAATGGCCGAACGCGTTATCAATCAAACCAAGCAATCGCTGAAGGCCGCCACCGATAATGGACTGCAACTGGCAAAACAGCAGGCCCGCCTGTTTAATTTGATGACGGCCAAAACCTATATGAATCTGACGAATGCGTTCGAGGAACTCAAAGACGAAGTCACGGCAGACAACAGATTCGCCAACGCCTATTTGGGCCCGGCCATCGTTTCCACGGTCGGCCTTTCGGTGGGTTACGTTGTCTGGCTGGTCAGAGGTGGCATGCTGCTGACTTCACTGCTTTCTTCCATTCCCGCGTGGCAGATCTTGGATCCGCTGCCCATTTTGGCCCGTAAAAGAGGTGAAGATGGTTCCGACGATGATGAAACGTTGGAATCTATATTGGATGAAAAACCACCGAAAGAAAAGGACAGGGAAACGTCTTCAGACGGTGCCTCGGATGCCATGAGGAGGAAGAAAAGTCCATGAGACGCTTGAATGTCAAGCACCGGGTCGTTCTCGGACTGATCAGTATAATGATCAGCTTTGTCATGCTGGCATTTTTTTTGGGCATCGTTCCGGACAAAGACACCGCCGTGCGAGAAGGCCACACCGCTTTGTCTGAGGCGATTGCCATACATAGCACGGCAGCGGTTCTGTCCGCCGATTTTCGTCGTCTGAAAGCCGATTATAAATTGTTGGTGGATCGAAATCCTGATCTGTTGTCCATTGCCCTGCGACGCCTCGGGAAAGCTGCCCTGGTGGCAACGGATGACCACGATAATTACTGGCAGGAGATGGAAGGGGAGTACTCAAAGGATACCCAGGTGCGGGTACCCATATGGGCCGGAGAGCACAAATGGGGACAGCTGGAGCTGCGCTTCAAGGCCATCCGTAAAAGTGGCCTCATCTGTCTTGCCCAGAATCCGCTTATCCGGATCGCCGTATTTTTAGGAATACTCTGTTATATTACCTTTTACGTCTACCTGGCCAAAGTGCTGCGTCAACTGGATCCCTCCCGGGCCATTCCCAGCAGGGTGCGCTCGGCCCTGGATACGTTGGCCGGCGGACTGTTGGTGTTGGATCACAAGGAGCAGATCGTACTGGCTAATCGGTCTTTTGCGACCCTACTTGAAAAATCTCCTGAGGATCTTCTCGGTCACCGCGCCGGAGATCTGCCGTGGATGGACAAGCAAGGCAACACCATCAGCAAATCAAAACGCCCCTGGGTGGAGTCCCTCGACAGCGGCGAGACGCAAAGCAACCGCATACTGCGCCTGCGGCGTGACAACAACCGGTGGTTGACGTTCAACATCAACTGTTCTCCGGTGCTCGGGGCCGGAGGGAAATATGCGGGTGTACTGGTCAGTTTTGATGATATCACCCAACTAGAAATAAAAGAGATGGAACTGCTTGAGTCCAAGGAGCAGGCCGAGGCGGCCAATCAGGCCAAAAGCGCATTCTTGGCCAATATGAGCCACGAGATCCGCACACCCATGAATTCCATCCTCGGATTTACCGAGATCCTCAAGCGGGGATATGGAAAGAACGAACGCGACAGTCTCAGATACCTTAACACGATTCATTCCAGCGGCAAAAATCTCCTTGAATTGATCAACGATATCCTGGATCTGTCCAAGATCGAGTCGGGTAAAATCGAGATCGAAGCCGCCTGGACCGAGCCTCATCAAATCATCCAGGAAGTGTTGCAGATGATGGAGCTCCGGGCCCAGGAAAAAGGGATTGAATTGAGCTTTAGCGCCCAAGGGGCGGTACCGCAGCAAATCAAGACCGATCCGGCCCGGTTCCGGCAGATCATCTTCAATTTAGTGGGTAACGCCGTCAAGTTCACCGAACAAGGCAAGGTCACGGTGACGTCACGATTCACGCCAACCGACGCTGATTCCCAGTTGCTGATCGATATCACCGATACGGGCATCGGCATTGCTCCCGACAAAACGGAATCCATTTTTGATCCGTTCAGTCAGGCCGATCCGTCCATCACCAAACGGTTTGGGGGAACCGGGCTCGGTCTTTCCATCAGCCGAAAATTCGCTCGGGCATTGGGGGGCGACATCAGCGTTGAGAGCCGGTTGGGATCCGGTAGCATGTTTAAAGTGTCTGTGGCCACCGGTGACGTGCGTCAAGTGCCACTCATACAGCCGGAAGATGTGAGAAAGGCAATACCCTCAAGCAGCAGGATGAAACAAACCACCTGGCAGTTCCCCGAAGCGCGCGTACTGATCGTGGATGATGGTGCGGAAAACCGGGAACTGCTCAAATTGCTGCTGGATGACGCCGGACTGGTAGTGGACGAAGCCGAAAATGGGCAAGTGGGCGTTGAAAAGGCTTTCGCAGGACACTACGATGTGATTCTAATGGACGTTAATATGCCTGTCATGGATGGCTTCACCGCGACCCAAAAGCTTCGGCAGGCAGGGGTTAAGACCTCCATCATTGCGCTGACCGCCAATGCGATGGCGGGCGCTGAGCAGGAATGTCTGGACGCCGGCTACTCCGGCTATCTTTCCAAACCGGTCCATCTCGACCGATTCATGGAGCTGATGGCCGATCTGTTAGGCGGGAGCAGGGTGGCTGCCCCGGTAGGTCCCAAATTCACGGTAAAAACCGGAACTGCAGCATCCCGCGTTTTGGAGGCATCACCTGCCAAGGACGCGTCTCCGATCCAGTCAACGCTACCGACCGATAACGGAAAATACCATCACTTGATCAATTCGTTTGTCACGCGGCTCAATGAGCGCTTAGAGTCCGTTCAGCAGTCGCAAAGTAAAGGTGATCTCGATGCGATTGTTGATTTTGCCCACTGGCTCAAGGGGGCCGGCGGGACCATCGGCTTCAATGTATTTACCGAACCTTCGGGCAACCTCGAAAAACTCGCACGCGCGGGCGGCAGTGCAGCCGACATCGAGCATGCCATCGGTATTCTGCGTCATATGGCCAATCGCCTGGTCATTCCCGGCCGCAGACCCGCAAATGGCTTCCCAACGAGCGGTGCCTCCCGAAGCGAGAGATCGAGTGAAAACATCGCACCACCCTCTCAAACGTATCCTGCCACAGTGACACCAGTTATTTCGCGGTTGGGTTCCAACCCTCAATTTCATAAGGTCATTGTGAAGTTTATCGGGAAACTCGAAGGAGAGTTGGACAAAGCGCATTCAGCACTGCATAACGGCAGATCGCAGGAGCTGAGATTGATTGCCCATTGGTTGAAGGGTGCTGCCGGTACAGTGGGTTTCGACGAATTCACTGAGCCTGCCGCACAGCTTGAAAAACTGACAAAAGCAGAAAAAATGAAGGAAGCAGGCCAGTTGCTGGCGCATCTGCGGCGCCTCGCGGAAGCCATTGTATTGCCAGTGGAACTTCCGCACCATGCTACGACTCGGCCATCCGCGGCAGAACCATATGCTACTAACCAAAATTAAGTAAAAATAAGAGACATACAATCAGAACTTGAGGAAATAAGATGAATCAGTTGGATCTCATGTATGAGTCGCAAGAGGAGGTCGATCCACAATTAAATGCAACAATTGTAATTGTCGACGACGAGCCCACCACCATGGAGGTGGTGAAAGTTTTTCTGGAAGAGGCGGGCTACCATAACTTTATTCTGATTGAAAATTCCAGCGAAGCCATGGAGGTCCTCGAACAGCAGCGGCCCGATCTTCTGCTCCTCGATTTGATCATGCCCGAGGTTTCGGGATTCAATCTGCTGAAAGCTGTTCGGGAGCACCCAAACCTCAAACACCTGCCGGTCATCATACTCACGTCCTCCTCAAACAACCAGGATAAACTGTCCGCCCTGGACCTCGGGGCCACCGATTTTCTGGCCAAACCGGTTGACCCGAGCGAACTGCGGCTGCGCGTGCGAAACACCCTGGCAGCCAAAGCGTATACGGACCACCTTGCCTTTTACGATCCAGTGACCAGACTGCCCAACCGACATCAATTCATGGAGTGCCTGGAAAAGGGTTTGGCGTCGGCCTGGCACCACAATGAAAAGCTCGCATTACTGAGTATCGAGTTGGATCAATTCAAAAAGATCAGCGATACCTTGGGGATTTTAACAGGCGATGAAGTCCTACGCCAAATCACAGGGCGCTTTAAAAACATCGTTAAGGGTATCGATATGTTGGGGCCTTTCGATGTCAATGAGTATGCCCCTGCGAATCTGTTTCATGTCGACGGCGGGGAATTTGTCCTACTGATGCAGAATGTTCCCAGCGAACATGAGGCGGCAATGATTGCTGTGCGCTTGCTTGAATCGATTCGATCAATGCTGCTGGTGGAAGGCACGGAAGTCTACATGACGGCCAGTATCGGTATTGCGATATACCCCACCGAGAATGGCGACAGCCTTACCATGCTGCAAATGGCCTCCACTGCAAAAGATTTTGTCAAGAGCAATGGAGGTGATTCCTTTCAATTTTCCTCCAACCAGATCAATACCCAGTACCAGAGGCGCATCAATCTCGAAAGCATGCTTCGTAAAGCCCTGGACAGAAACGAGTTGCGGCTCTATTACCAACCCCAGTTAAACATCCATACCAATCGCATTGTGGGTGTCGAAGCACTGTTGCGATGGCAAGTCGACGAAGCGACGATGATATCTCCCGACGAGTTTATAGGCATCGCTGAGGAAACCCAGCTGATTATTCCCATCGGGGAGTGGGTACTGAGCGAGGCATGTCGACAGCTGGCAGCCTGGCAGCGTGCCGGTAAGGAACCGATCCGCATGTCCGTGAACTTGTCTCCCGTGCAGTTCGAAAACAGTGAGATGCCCGCAGCATTCAAACGGATCATTGATAACAGCGGCATTGATGCCAAATTGTTGACGCTGGAGATCACCGAAAACATGCTCATGGAGAATGCCGAGCGTAAAATTGAGGCATTAAATCGATTGAAAGCCTTGGGGGTCAAACTGGCCATCGACGATTTTGGCACAGGTTATTCCTGTTTAAGCTATCTGAAAAGACTACCGTTGGATGAGCTGAAGATCGACCGATCCTTCTTCCGTGATTTTTTCGAAAACACCAAAAGCCGTGCTCTCGTCGCCACTATGATTTATCTATCCCGCAGTCTCAATATGTTAACCACCGCCGAGGGCGTCGAAACCGAAGAACAATTACGTTTTCTTGTAGAAGGGGCATGTGATCTTTACCAGGGGTACCTATATAGCCCGCCCGTGCCGCCCGAATCGTTGTATGAAATGCTGCCGTCAGCAGAATAGGGCAAACCGACTCACCATGGTCTGCACTATCACAGCCGACGTCCGAATGCATTAAGCCACTTCATAACATGTCGAATTCCCGCGAATAGTGCCAAAATTAGTCAGTCGGCTGCCAATTTTCTGACAATTTCACGAATATTGATGAAAAAATGTAAAAAAACATGGTTACGCATGCCCGAAGGGCTCGAAATCGCTGGCATTTTTTTTGCATATACAAAATCGGGGTCATTTTTTTCAAAAGATTCCTGCTATCTTACAATAAACACATAACGATGATATCAGGCCGAAAGGTAGATCGATGTTTTCCAAGCACACAACCTTGGTCATTGCGACGGCAATTATCTGCATGGCGATGGCCACTGCTAACGTGTCTCATGGGGAGATGCTGGAGGGTATTACGGCGCCTAGTGCCGACATTACGCTTTCTTTTGTTATGCCGGGCAGGGTCAGTAAGGTGCATGTCGGGGTAGGCGCCACAGTGAAGAAGGATCAGCCTCTTATACAACTTTTTGATGAAACCGAAAGAATCCAGTGTCAGCAGTTGAAAATGCTGTCAGAGGATTACACCAAAATCCATGCTGCCCAAGCAGAGCTGGCTCAAAAGCGAGTTGATCTCAAAAAAGTTCAGAAGGCGCTGACCAAAGGTGCCGCCAGCGAGTGGGAGGTCGAACATCTCAATCTCAACGTTCGCATCGGCGAGCTTGCTCTGAAATCGGCGCTGCTTGAACAGAAACAATACCGGCAACGCTACGCACATGCCAAAAGCCAATTGGTGCGAATGCGTCTGGTGGCCCCAGTGGCGGGTCTTGTGGAAGAGGTTAACGTCGAAGTTGGGGAATCCATCGGAACCCTTGGCCCGGTCGTTCGCATTGTTCAAAACGATCCGCTTTGGATCGATGTGCCCGCACCCGTTCATCAGGCAATGGATTTCGCCATCGGGCAGGCTGTGTGGGTTACTTTTCCCGAAACTCCTGTCGCCGACGCCTCTCCAAACGGTCGCATCATCTACAAGTCTGCTGTAGCGGATGCTGCCAGCGAAACCTTGCAGATTCGGATCGAAGTACCCAATCCGCTCAAGCGCCCGGCTGGTGAACGGGTGGACATCGCTTTTTCCAAAGAAGAAAAGACCGATGTGAAGGCACAGTTGGATGTAAATTAACTACTGGAAGATTCCGGGCCTTACCTGCCGTTTTTGGTTGGCGATACTTGCGGTGGGCGGAAAACCAGGCGCCAGTATTTAAAAAGGAGACAACCAATTTACTTAAATTGTAATGATTTATGGCCAACCTCCAGGAAAGCATAAAACAGCAAAATCGGGGACGCGCTGAATCCGCCTCAACCAAAACCGTTGCCGACCTGTTGGCGATGGATGGGCCTCCGCAACAATTTCTGGCTGAATTGTTGGACACCCAATGCCAGCAGGCCCAAGCGGATGCCGCCGTTTTATTGAGGATAGGGCCCTCCGGCCAATCAGAAGTGCTCGCCACCCACCCCCGGCCGGAGACCGACAGAGATGCCTTGAGTTGGATTCGTCAGATCGAAAGACCATTTCGCAAGGTTATGCTAAGCGCTGAAACGGTCATTATAAAAGAGGCCGCCAGTTCCAGCCAAAATGATCATTTCCAAAGGTATTTGATGGTCATCCCGATTAAAAGTCGGGGAGTTGTCAAGGCTGCCGCCGCTTTCCGGTTGCGGGCGGATCAGCCCCAGAAACTGATGATCAGCCGCGCCTATCTGGAAACAACCCCGCTTCTTTTAGAACATCATGAATTGCAGATGACGACAAAAAAGCATGTCGAGACAATGGATCGTCTGCGGCGCGTTATGATGGTTTTGGATGCCATTAATCGGCCGGCACGTTTTTTGGGCGCCGCCATGGCCTTGTGTAACGAAATCGCTTTATGGCTTAACTGCAGTCGGGTCAGTCTGGGATTTCTTGAAGGTCGCACTGTTCAAGTAAGGGCCATGAGCCATACCGATACCTTCAGCCGAGAAATGCAGGTGGTACAGGCAATTGAAGCCGCTATGGAGGAATGTCTGGACCAGGATTTAGAAATTGTCCACCCCGCTGAAGTCGCGGCAACGGTTGCCAGTCGAGCGGCGGCCGAACTTGCAGGGCGCCATGGACCCTCGGCCGTGATAAGCCTGCCCATTCGCCAGGAAGGCGAGGTGGCGGCAGTGCTGACGTTGGAACGCGCCATCGATCAACCTTTTGACCGAATAAAGGAAATCGAGGCTGTTCGGCTGACCTGTGACCTGTGTGCACGCCGGCTACTGGAGCTGCACCATAATGATGGATGGTTTGTTACGCGCCTATTGAAGGAAGCCCGCCAGTGGGTTGGGAAGCTTGTGGGGCACGAACACACATGGGCGAAAATCGTTGCGGCTTTTTTATTTGTTGCCGTAATGCTTTTGGCAACAGTGAAAGGAGAATACCGTATTCATACCACCTTTGCCCTCAAAGCCCAGCACCAGCAGGTGGTGGTGGCGCCGTTCGATACCTTTTCCAAAAGTGTAGATGTGGAACCGGGGGACCGGGTTGAAGCGGGTAAAACCGTTTTGGGAACGTTGGAAACAGCGGAACTTCGCCTTAAATTGGCGGCCTTGCAGGCCGAAAAATTAGGATATCAGAAACAGATGACGGCTTTTATGCGGGATCGAAAGACCGCAGACGCCCAGATTGCCGAGACCCAGAGCCGCAAAGTTACTGCCCAGATCCGGTTGATCGAAAAAAAGATCGAACAGGCGAACATTGTCGCACCCATCAACGGATGGGTGATATCAGAAGACCGTAAGCAGCAAATCGGGGCACCGGTGAAGGCTGGTGAAGTCCTGTTCGAGATCGCGACCATCGATTCCCTGTGGGCCGAGCTGCATGTTCCGGAATCCTCCATCGCCAGTATCACCCAGGGCTTCACCGGCACAATGGCATCAGTGGGTCATCCGGGTCAAAAAGTCGGTTTCACCATCGACCGGATCAATCCCATTGCCGAAGTGGTGGATCATCAAAATGTATTTAGGGTGCGCGCTCGTATCTTTGAGCAGTTGGAATGGATGCGCCCAGGCATGGAGGGGGAGGCGAAAATATCCGCCGGTAAGAAGACCTACCTATGGATTTACTCCCACGGTTTTGTCAACTGGTTGCGAATGAAACTCTGGATTTAGGCGGTGAGCGAGGTGAGCATCGACCGACCCACATTCAGTGAATCCTGGTACCGTGTTTCGAATCTGTACCCGCGATTACACCCTGCTGTGCATGTTCGGCGGCAGCTGTATCGTGGAATCATCTGGTTTATATTGCAGGATCCGGCCAACTGCCGTTATTTTCGAGTAAGTGAAGCCGCTTATCATTTCATCGCAATGCTGGACGGTCGGCGAACGGTGAGCCGGGTCTGGCGTGTCTGCTTGGAGCGCTTCGGCGATGCTGCGCCCACTCAGGGAGAGGTGATCCAGCTGCTTTGCCAGCTTCACGAGTCCAATCTGCTGCAAGGCAACCTGGCGCCGAATGTCGAGGCGCTGTTTAAGCGTTACCAAAAGCGTGTCTGGCGTGATGTGCGGAGCAGCTTCGGTAACATCTTTTTTATTCGTTTTCCGTTGTGGGATCCGGACCGCTTTCTGGGCAGGTGGGTGGGTGTTGTCGGGCACCTGTTCTCGAGGTTTGGACTGGTTTTGTGGGTTGGGCTCCTCGTTGCCGGTTTGTTGTCCGTTGCCAACCATTTGGGCACACTGGCGGCCATGGCGCCGGATGCCCTCAACCCCAAGAATCTACCCCTGCTATACGCCGCTATCGTGATCGTAAAGCTCTTCCACGAATTCGGTCACGCATTTGCCTGCAAATATTTCGGCCGTAAGACCGGTTCCGGGGGTGAAGTCCATCAAATGGGGCTGACCCTGCTCTTTTTCACGCCGCTACCCTATGTTGATGCTTCAAGTGCCTGGGCCCTTCGCAATAAATGGCACCGCATCACGGTGGGCGCCAGCGGCATGCTGACCGAACTGGCCATTGCATCCATTGCCGCGATGCTCTGGACCCAAACGGCTGCAGGCTCAACGCTCAATGCGATTGCTTATAACATCATGTTGATCGCCAGCGTTTCTTCGCTGGCCTTTAATGGAAATCCATTTCTACGCTACGACGCCTACTATATCCTCCTTGACCTTTTGGAGATTCCCAACCTTGAATCTCGCTCGAAATTATACTTGGGATACCTGGTCAAGCGCCACCTGTGGGGAATTGACCGCGCGGTCGATCCGAGCCACACCACTGGGGAGAGGGGATGGTTGCTCTTTTATGCGGTCGCTTCGACTGCTTGCCGAGTGTTTATACTGGGCGCCATTGCGCTGATGTTGATGAACACATTTGTGACCATCGGCGCTGTACTGGTGGCTGTCCTAGTGATCCGCTGGCTGCTGATGCCCGCAACTCGCTTTGTTCGCTTTCTAGCCACCAGCCGCGAGCTGGACCGACAAAGAGGGCGTGCGGTGGCGAGTTCGGCCTTGTGTGCCCTCGTTCTGTTTGTGGCTATCGGATGGGTCAACCTGCCGGATCGGTGCCGGATCCAAGGCGTGGTCGAACCGCATGATTATGCGGTCATCCGTATGAAAACCGCCGGGTTTGTCCAGGGCGTCCTTGATTCGGGCACCCGTATAGAGCCGGATGGCGCCATTTTGGTCAGCGCAAACAATCCCGATCAGGAGGCAGAAAAGGATCAACTCCTGGCAGAATATCGGCGACTGCGTATCAAAAGGCAATCGGCCCAAACCAAAGAGGCCGCGGCTGTCCAGATTGTGGATGAAAAGATCGCCGCTCTTGACGAAAAAATCAAACGTGCCCGTCAGAACCTGGCGAATCTTACACTTCGTTCGTCAATTCAGGGAATCTGGGTGGCACCGGAGGCTGACCGACTCAAGGCCAGGCGTCTGGAGCAAGGTCACCACATAGGGGTGGTAGCCGATCTGGACCGCCTGCGCATTCGGGCCGTCGCCAGTCAACAAGTTGCCTCGCGACTCATCGAAGATGCCCGCCCGCGAGTCGAAATCCGGGTCAAGAACCGACCCGATATTGAATTTACCGGTACGATCGAAAAGATTATTCCGGCCGGACAAGAGCAGCTGCCATCCGCAGCGTTAGGATACGCCGGCGGCGGGACGACCCGCATTGATCTGGAAGATGAAACCGGAAGACGTGCTGCCGATCCTTTTTTCGAGGTATTCGTCCTTCCGTCATCCAGTGCAAAGGTCTTTTTAAGGCCCGGTCAGACCATGGCGCTGCGTTTTGAAACCACTCCCAAGCCGATGCTGGTGCAGGGCTGGCGTACACTTTTACAGCTTTTTCAAAGGAGGCACCAGGCCTGATATGGATCGTGTTATCAGCGCCCAATGGCGGATGCTGTCACAGCCCGCGGCCATCAAACCGCCGCCTCAAGGATTGGACCGATGGTGGCTCCAATTCAAAGGGCTGGTTCAACAGACGTCTCGCGGAACCGGCCACTACCTGCAGCAGGCGGAGCAGATCATCGCCAAGGAATTGGGAGACCAGCACCTTTCCGACAGCGCCTTAGGTGAGCGAATCGAAACCCTGCGTCTGCGTTTCCTGCTCGGCCGCACTCGTGCGGGCGATCGAAACCGGGCTTACGCCGTCCTGCGCCAAGTGGCACGGCGAAGCCTGGGCTTATCACCGTATCGGGAACAGGTCGCCGGTGCACTGGCGCTGGATGACGGCTGTGTAACGGAGATGGCCACCGGAGAGGGCAAAACCCTCATGGCCACCTTGCCCGCAGTTCTCGCCGGGTGGCGAGGACGCGGATGCCACATCATAACGGCCAATGATTATTTAGCCGAACGGGATGCTGAGGCGATGGGTCCCATCTATCGATTCTGCGGCCTGACCGTCGGTTGCATCACACCGGGCATGGTACCCCACGAACGCAAAGCGGCTTATGATGCGGATATCACCTATGGCACTCATAAAGAGGTTGCTGCCGACTTCCTACGCGACCGTTTGACCACCGCCGGGATAAGGGGCTTGCCGGGATTTCTGCTTTCCAAGATGGCAGACGGGCGGGAGGATCGCATCGGCGGACTGGTTCAACGCGGGCTTGAATATGCCATCGTAGATGAAGCCGACTCGGTATTCATCGATGAAGCGTCAACACCTTTGTTGATTTCGGGTGAAGGGCCCAACCAAGAACAGATCGAAGCGTACGAAGAAGCGGCGGCGCTGGCGGCCGAACTGGATCCGACTTCTGATTATCGCGTTTATCGGGACCATCCCAGCATTCAACTGACCATTGAGGGCCGTCAACGCCTGGGCGAATTAACCCAGCAGATGGGGGGCGTCTGGACGGGCCGACGAAGACGGGAGGAGCTGGCTCTGCAGGCGCTTGTCGCTAGTCTCTTCTATATACGCGATAAACATTATGTCGTCGACGACGGTAAGGTGATCATCGTCGATACATTTACGGGGCGACTCATGCCCGATCGGAATTGGCGTAACGGTCTGCACCAAGCGGTTGAAGCCAAGGAGGGACTCCAGGTCAACCTTCCTAAGGAAACCTTTGCCCGTATCAGTTTTCAACGGTTTTTTCGGCTTTACCGCAAGCTGTCAGGCATGTCCGGTACGGTGGCCGAAGCACGGCGGGAGTTGTGGGGAACCTATCAGTTACCGGTGATTGCGATACCCACCCATCATCCTTGCCTGCGAAAGATGATACCGGACAGGATCTTTACCACTGCCGCTGCCAAGTCGCAGGCGGTCGTAGATGAAATCTGTCACGTTCATCGCACCGGGCGTCCGATTTTGGTGGGAACCGGCAGCATCCACGAAAGTGAACAACTCAGTGAACGCCTGACTGCCGAAGGATTGGAACACCGTCTGCTCAATGCCGTGCAGCATGCAGCCGAAGCTCAGATCATTGCGGATGCCGGCCAAATGGGGCGCATCACCGTTTCAACGAACATGGCGGGCC
>JAAUYK010144726.1_pt1 | contig 13552 bp, 8 predicted proteins | sample 7278021 | NCBI WGS metagenome assembly JAAUYK01 (sample SAMN14350223, study PRJNA611818) | marine sediment metagenome | isolation source: surface marine sediment (1.8m) | place: French Polynesia: Moorea | collected 2018-08
AGACGCCATGGAGTCCCAAAAGGAAAACGACGCCCTGATCTTCGGGGTCAATCAGAGAACCGCCGGCCCTTTGCTGCGCCAGCGGCTGCTGGAGGTCGACGGCGACGCCGCGCGCCGGCTGGCCGATCTGCGCGCCGCGGGCCTGACCCAGGCGGTTTTACTCGACACCTGCGAGCGCGTCGACGTGGTCGCCGCCGCGAGCGAGGCCGAGGTGCTGCGCGAGCGGCTGCCCGACCTCCTGGCCGCCTGGGGGCAGGTCGAGGCGCGCGAAGTGGCCGAGCAGGCCTACCTGCTGGAGGGCGCGGCGGCGGTCCGGCACCTCTTCGCGGTCGCCTCCTCCCTGGACAGCGAGATTCTGGGCGAGCCCCAGGTCCTCGGGCAGGTCAAGGAGAGCCATCGCGCGGCCTCGGCGGCCGGCATGACCGGGCCCTACATCGATCGCCTCTTCGAGGCGGCCTACGCCGCCGCCAAGCGGGTTCGCAGCGAGACCGGGCTGGCGGCGCAGCCGGTGACCATCGCCGCCGCCGCCCTGCAGGTTGCCCGGCGGATCCACGGCGACCTCGATGGTTCGACCGCCCTGATCGCGGGTCTGGGAGAGATGGCCGAGGTCCTGGGCTGGCAGCTCAAGGACGCCGAGATCGGCGACCTGGTCTTCGCACATCCCTCCGAGGCCCGCGCCGGCCAGGTCGCCCGGCGTCTGGCCTGCCACTATCGGCCCTGGGAGGAGCTTCCGGAGGCCCTGAAGGATGCCGACATCTTGGTCGCGGCCCGGGGCAGCGGCCGCTACACCATCACGGAGGCCATGGTCCGGGCGGCATTGAAGCGCCGCCGCTGGCGCCCGATATTCATCATCGACGCGGCGGTGCCGGGCGATGTCGAGCCCGCGGTGGACAAGCTGGAAGAAGCCTTCGTTTACAATCTGGACGACCTGGAACGGGTTGCGCAGGAAGGTCGGGTCAGCCGGGACAAGGCCTCGAGATCGGCTTGGGCGCTGATCGAGGAGGAGCTCGGCAATTTCCTTCGGACCCGGGCCGAGCGGGCGGCGACGCCGACGGTCGCGGCGCTGCGTGACCATTTCGAGAAAGAGCGCCGCAAGGTGCTGTCGCAGAGCGGCCTCGATGCCGACGCGGCAACCCGCCTCTTGATCAAGCGGCTGCTCCACGATCCCTCGCGCCGCTTGCGCGACGCCGCCGCCGCCGGCGAGGCGTCGCGCCTGGAAGAGGGCTTGCGGCGGCTGTTCGGCCTCGGCCGGGGAGCGGCCGAGGACAAGGCGAAGAAAGAGCAGGACGAAGAGTGAACCTGGACGAGAAGTTGGAGCGCGTGGTGCAGCACCACGAGAAGCTCAGCGAGGACTTGGCCCGGCATCCCGACCCCGGCTCGGCGGACTACACGCGCTTGGCTAAGGAATACGCGGACTTGGGCCCGGTCGTCGAGGCGGTGGCGGGGCTGCAGGCCGCGCGCAAGGAGGCCGAAGACCTCAAGGCGCTGCTCGCGGAGGACGACGGCGACGCCGAGATGCGCGAACTGGCGGCGGCCGAGCTGGAGGAGATCGAGACCCGTCTCCCCAGGCTCGAGCAAGAGGTCAAGATCATGCTCCTGCCGAAGGACGTCGACGACGAGCGCAATGCAATCCTGGAAGTGCGGGCCGGCACCGGCGGCGACGAGGCGGCGCTGTTCGCGGCCGAGCTTTACCGCATGTACCACCGCTTCGCCGAGCACAACAGCTGGCGCATGGAGAGCCTGTCGGAATCGGAGACCGGCCTCGGCGGCCTGAAGGAAGCCTCGGTCCTGATCTCGGGGCCGGGCGCCTATGCGCGACTGAAGTTCGAATCGGGCGTGCATCGCGTCCAGCGCGTGCCCTCGACGGAATCGAGCGGGCGCATCCACACCTCGGCGGCGACGGTCGCTGTGCTGCCGGAAGCCGAGGATGTCGACATCAATGTCGACGAAAAGGACCTTCGGATCGACACCTACCGCTCCCAGGGTGCCGGCGGCCAGCACGTCAACACCACGGATTCTGCGGTCCGCATCACCCACATTCCGAGCGGCATCGTGGTGACCTGCCAGGACGAGAAGTCGCAGCACAAGAACAAGGCCAAGGCGATGAAGGTCCTGCGGGCCCGGCTCTACGATGCCGAGCGCCAGGCGCAGGAAACGGCGCGGGCCGAAAGCCGCCGGGTGCAGATCGGCAGCGGCGACCGCTCGGAAAAGATCCGCACCTACAACTTCCCGCAGGGGCGGGTCACCGACCATCGGATCAACCTGACGCTCTACAAGCTCGACCGTATCCTTGCGGGCGACGCCTTGGACGAGGTGGTCGAGGCCTTGATCGCCGAGGACCAGGCGGCCCGGCTTGCGCAAGATCCGGCCCTGGATTCCGAGGGGGCCGCGTGAGCCCGACGCTGCTGGAGACTCTTGAGGTCGGTGCGGCGCTGCAGCGCGGCGTCGGCCGCTTGCGCGAGGCGGGGGTCGAGGCGCCGTTACGTGACGCCAAGCTCCTCCTCGCGGAGGCAACGGGCCAGGATCAGTGCCGTCTCGTCGCCTTTCCGGAACGCACCTTGAACGCCGATGAGATGGCCGCCTACGAGGCTTTTCTGGACCGCCGCATGCGGCGCGAGCCGGTCTCGCGGATCCTGGGCCGGCGCGAGTTCTGGAGCCTGAACTTCGCTGTGACGGCCGACACCTTGGATCCCCGGCCCGAGACCGAGGTCCTGGTCGAGGCCTTGTTGGCGCGCCTGCCGGGCCCGGGTGCCGAACTCCGGCTTCTCGATCTGGGCTGTGGCAGCGGCTGCATTCTCCTGGCCTTGCTGTCGGAACTGGGCAAGGCGGAGGGGCTGGGCGTCGACAGCAGCGCGGCCGCGGTCGAGGTCGCAAGGAGCAACGCCGCGGCGCTCGGGCTGGGGGACCGCGCAGCCTTTCGGGTCGGCGACTGGGCGGCGGACCTTGAGGGGGGATGGCAAGCAATTGTTAGTAATCCGCCCTATATAGTCGAATCAGAGATCGAGGATCTCGCGCCGGAGGTGAGTCGCTTCGACCCGCGCCAGGCGCTCTCCGGCGGCCCCGACGGCCTGGATGCCTATCGTGTCCTACTGCCGCAGGCCGCCAGGTTGCTGGCCCCCGAGGGGCTGCTGGCTCTCGAGTTCGGCATCGACCAAGGGGACGCGGTCCGGAGGCTCGCCGAAGCGGCTGGCTTCATCGTTCGGGACAGCGTCCAGGACCTTGCCGGCCGGGATCGGTGCCTGATTGCCACACCCGTTTCAAGAGGTTGAGATCAGGGAAAAAAGGGTTGGAAAGATGGGGAATCCCGACTAGGGTGACGCATCCGAACGGGCCTTACCCCTCGGACTTAGCGCCAGGAAATGGCGCCCGCGATCCCAAAGCGTAGGTACTGTAGCGAGCCAACCCTTCTGTGGCTTGGCCCGAAGCGGGTCGGGGATGCGAGCAAACAGGGTTTTGCGGAAGAACTTCAGGAACGATGAGACAAGCGCACAACGCAAGGCGGTCGCGCGGCCGCTCAAACCGTAAGCACAACGTCCCTCTCAAGCATCAAAGCTTCGAGAGCAACGGTCCGGATGTCCGGATCCGGGGCAATGCACACCAGGTCTACGAGAAGTACCTGGCCATGGCCCGCGACGCCCATTCCACAGGTGACCGGATCTCGGCCGAGGGCTACTACCAGCACGCCGAGCACTACTTCCGGATCATGAACGACAGCACGGATCCGCAAAACGCGCAGCGGCAGCAACAGCAACAACAGCAGCAGCGCCAGCGCGAGAACGGGCACGACCGGCAGGGTTCCGATAGCGGTCAGCGATCGGAGCAGGCCGAGGCTCCGGAAGCGGCGAAGGCCGCCGACGGCGGCGAGCCGGTCAAGGCTGCGGACAGCGCGGCGCCGGTCCAGGCTGCGGATTCGGCGGAACGGACCGAGGCTTCGGATGCCGAACCGGCGGCCGAGGCCGCTGTGAACGGGGCCGAGGTCAACGGCGGCGCCGAGCGGCCTGCGCCCAAGCGTCGCAGGCGGGCGCCGAAAGCGGCCAAGCAGGAGGATGGCGAGGCGGCCAAGGAAGACAGCGACACGTCGCCGGTGCCGGGCGCCTAGAGCACGATCGCATCACGCCGCATCGGTGCGATGCGTGGTTCATGCTCTAACTCATTAAAATAGATCAAGATTCACGGCTCAGATTGATTCAATCTGAGCCGATCTTGATTTGGCCCGGCGGGTAAGGTCGATCGTCTCCAGAAAACAGCAGGCAAGTCCGATACGGCAGCAAGCGATGGCTTGATGAGCGCCGCTCGGTCTCAGGCAATGACGTCCAGCGGGTCTCCCGCGGCGACTTCGCCCGCCTCGAGCACCCGAAGATAGACCCCCATCTGGCAATGGTTGAAGCCTCGCTGCAGGGCCAGCGGCAGATTGAGGTCGCGCTCCGCGGTCTCGGGGTCGACGTTGGTCGCGGCGCAGCGCTCGATGGCGTCGACGACCTTGACGGTGACGCCGCCGATCTTGAGGCGGCCCCCGATCCACTTCATCTCCTCCCAGGCCTGCGCGCCCTCGAAATAGAGGTTGGCACGGAAGCGGAGCGGATCGACCGGGCGTCCGACGATTCGCTCCAGGTCTGCGACGCTGGCGAGGTTGATCAGGGAGATATAGGGATCGGGAAGGTCGGTGTAGGCGAAGCCCCTGGCTTCGACCAACCGGGGCGTGCCCTGGCCCGCAGTGGCGAGGAACGCGGTCAGGAACTGGGTCAGCAGGGTCCGGCCGAGGGGGTCGCCGGCATTGCCCCGGGCAACCTGACGGTCGTGGCGGAACAGGACCAGCTGATCCGTGTCATCATCGAAGGCGAGCCTCAATTGGGCCAGGCGCTCGTCGCGCTGGAGCTGGTAGAAGGTCGATTTCGGCTGCCAGCCCGCATCCTTCGGATCGCCCGGCTTGACCGCTGTCCGGGCGATGGCGAAGCGCCGGTCATGGGGCAGGGCCCGGTCCGGGGTCAAGTTGACCTTGGGCAGGCTTTCCGCCGACAGGCCTTTGACCGGATAGCGGTAGATCGCCTTGATCGACAACGACATCCTTTTTCCTCCGGGCCGGCGCGACATGATCCTTCGCCGCCAGCCGGGAATCAACGCCTGCCGGCATTCGATCTCCTGCCGCAATAAATTCTAGATGCGAGTGATTTGCATTTGCAATTCGGTCTGGGGCAGGTTACACAATCCTCGATCATGCTCGGCGCCGTGCCTGATGCCGGTCCGGTCCATCCAGCCCTTGGGCCAAGACCGATCTTCCCACAGCTCGTCCGTCGGCATCGATCTCTCCTGATACGACACTTTGGCCCCCGCTGATCCGGCGGGGGTCTTTTCTTCGCCGGGAGCCCGGAAGCGCTTGAGTCCGCCCTTGCGATCTCCCATATATTTCTTGGCGGGATCGCCCAAAGGAACTAAGGGGATCAACGCTTTAGGGGCCGCGCGCCGCCCAGCCGGGCGCGAGCCTTTCGACCGCAATCCTTGGCCGCATGCCGAAGTCGGGTGCCGCCGGAGAGGGGATACGATGGATTTCGAGACCTACAGCGATCGTTCGCGCGGCTTCATTCAGGCCGCGCAAAGTCTTGCCCTGCGCAGCAACCATCAGCGCCTGACCCCCGAGCACCTGCTCAAGACGCTACTGGACGACAAGGAAGGCCTGGCGGCCGGTCTGATCCGCGCGGCCGGCGGTGAACCGGCGAACGCCGCCCGGGCGATCGAGGCCGAACTGGCCAAGGTGCCGAAGGTCGAGGGCGCGGGCGCCGGACAGATCTACCTGTCGCCCGAGCTGGCCCGGCTCCTCGAGCAGGCCCAGACACTGGCGGAGAAGGCTGGCGACAGCTTTGTCACCGTCGAGCGCCTGCTGCTTGCCCTGACGATGGCTGCCGGCACTCCCGCGGCCAAGGCCCTGGCCGACGCCGGGGTGACGCCCCAGGGCCTGAATCAGGCGATCAACGATCTGCGCAAGGGCCGCACCGCCGATTCCGCCGGTGCGGAGGAAGGCTATGACGCCCTCAAGAAATACGCGCGCGACCTGACCGCCGACGCGCGGGCCGGCAAGATCGATCCCGTGATCGGCCGCGACGAGGAGATCCGGCGCACGATCCAGGTGCTGTCGCGCCGGACCAAGAACAACCCTGTCCTGATCGGCGAGCCCGGAGTCGGAAAGACCGCCATCATCGAGGGTCTGGCGCAGCGAATCGTCAATGGCGACGTGCCGGAATCCCTGAAGGACAAGCTTCTGATGGCGCTCGACCTGGGCGCCATGGTGGCCGGTGCCAAATTCCGCGGCGAGTTCGAGGAGCGGCTGAAGGCCGTGCTGCAGGAGATCGCCGCGGCCGAGGGCGAGATCATCGTCTTCATCGACGAACTGCATACCCTGGTCGGCGCCGGCAAGGCCGAAGGTGCGATGGACGCCTCCAACATGCTGAAGCCGGCCCTGGCGCGCGGTGACCTGCACTGCGTTGGCGCAACCACCCTGGACGAGTACCGTCAGCACGTGGAGAAGGACGCGGCCCTGGCGCGGCGGTTCCAGCCGGTCTTCGTCGCAGAGCCCAGCGTCGAGGAGACCATCTCGATACTCCGCGGCCTGAAGGAGAAGTACGAGCTGCACCACGGCGTCCGGATTACCGACGGCGCCATCGTTTCCGCGGCGACCCTGTCCAACCGCTACATCACCGACCGTTTCCTTCCGGACAAGGCGATCGACCTAGTCGACGAGGCCGCGAGCCGGCTGCGCATGATGGTCGACTCCAAGCCGGAGGCGATCGACGAGCTCGACCGAAAGCTGATCCAGCTCAAGATCGAGGAAGCCGCCCTGAAGAAGGAGAGCGACAAGCCCTCCCAGGAGCGCCTGGTGAAGCTGAAAAAGGAGATCGCCGACCTGGAAGAGAAGTCAGCCACCCTGACCGCCCAGTGGCAGGCTGAGAAGCAGACCCTGGCGAGCGCGCAGAAGGTCAAGGAGGCTCTGGACGAGGCCCGTGGCGAGCTCGAAATCGCCCAGCGCGAGGGACGCCTGGACCGGGCCGGGGAGCTGCGCTACGGCCAGATACCAAACCTGGAAAAGCAGCTCGAGGCGGCGGTCGCCGCCCAGGACAACCGGATGCTCAACGAGGAGGTCACCGACGGCGAGATCGCCGGGGTGGTCTCGCGCTGGACCGGTATTCCGGTCGACAAGATGCTGGAGGGCGAGCGCGAGAAGCTGCTGCACATGGAGGGCTCGCTGCGCGACCGGGTCATCGGCCAGGACGAGGCCATCGTCGCGGTCTCCAACGCCGTGCGCCGGGCCCGGGCCGGTCTGCAGGACCCGAACCGGCCGATCGGCTCTTTCCTCTTCCTGGGCCCGACCGGCGTCGGCAAGACCGAGCTGACCAAGGCCCTGGCCGCCTTCCTCTTCGACGACGAGGCCGCCATGGTCCGCCTCGACATGTCGGAATACATGGAGAAGCACGCGGTCTCGCGCATGATCGGCGCGCCGCCGGGCTATGTCGGCTACGAGGAGGGCGGGGCCCTGACCGAGGCGGTTCGCCGCCGGCCCTACCAGGTGGTGCTCTTCGACGAGGTCGAGAAGGCCCATCCGGACGTCTTCAACGTGCTCCTGCAGGTTCTCGACGACGGTCGCCTGACCGATGGCCAGGGCCGCACGGTGGACTTCCGTAACACCCTGATCATCATGACCTCCAACCTGGGATCGGAGGTCCTGGCCAATCAGCCCGAAGGCCAGGACTCGACCGAGGTCCGCGGCCAGGTGATGGACGTGGTGCGCGCCGCCTTCAGGCCGGAGTTCCTCAATCGCCTGGACGAGATCCTGCTGTTCCACCGGCTGACCCGGGACCAGATGTCCGGGATCGTCGAGATCCAGCTGCAGCGCCTGGACGCCTTGCTGGCCGAGCGCAAGATCAGTCTGGAGCTGGACGACAAGGCGCGGGAATGGCTGGCGGAAAGCGGCTACGACCCGGTCTACGGGGCCCGGCCGCTGAAGCGGGTGATCCAGCGCGAGCTGCAGAACCCGCTGGCCGAGCTGATCCTGGCCGGCAAGGTCGCCGACGGCGAGGCCGTCCGGGTCTCGGCCGGGGAAGGCCACTTGCTGATCAACGGCCAAGCGGTCAAGGCCGAGGCGGCCTGAGCGAGCGACCTGCGAATCTGCCGGGGCGGCGGTGAAGCGTGCCGCCGCCTTCGGCGTTTCCGGGCTCTTGAATTCCTCAATGATCGTCCGATCTTGAACGGGGCGGCAGCATGTGGGGAGGAACGATGTTCTATGACACGCGCAAGGGCGATCACGGCCTGCCACGCAACCCCTTCAAGAGCTGCGTCGTGCCGCGGCCGATCGGCTGGATCACCTCGGTCAGTGCCACAGGTGAAGTGAACCTGGCGCCCTACAGCTTCTTCAACGGCGTGGCCGGAGAGCCGCCGATGGTGATGTTCGCCACCAACGGCCGCAAACCGGACGGCAGCGGCAAGGACTCCGTCGCCAACTGCGAGGCGACCGGCGAGTTCGTGGTCAACATCGCCACCTGGGAGCTGCGCGACGCCATGAACCAGACCAGCCTCCACGCTCCCGGCACCGTCGATGAGTTCGAGCTCGCCGGCCTGGAGACGGAAGCCTCGGCGCTGGTCAGGCCGCCGCGGGTCAAGGCTTCGCCGATCCACCTGGAATGCCGCTTCCACCGGACCGTAGAGCTGCCGTCGAAGGACCCCGAAAGCCGCAACGCCATCGTGATTGGCGAGGTAATCGGGGTTCACATTGACGATTCGGTGCTGACCGAGGGCCTGGTCGACATGGAGAAGGTGAAGCCAATCGCCCGCCTGGGCTACATGGACTACACGCGGGTCGACCACGTCTTCGCCATGCACCGCCCAGGCTAAAGGCAGGCGACGTCACGGGACCTGGCTTGAAACCTTGAGCGAAACGGCGGGCTAGCTGCTCAGCAGCCGGACGCGAGGCCGGGGTGCTCTTCCTGGGGCTGGCCCTTGCAGTCGAAGCCTGCGATCAGCGAAGACTTGTAGCGCAGGCGCAGCTTGTCGATGTGCCCCCGGGCGTCCCGGAAAGCAACCAGCTCGTCGCCCTTCAAAATCCGGCCCGTGGGCATCTTGATCCGGCGCGGGTTGACCTGCTGGCCGTTGAGCAGGACCTCGTAGTGCAGATGCGGGCCGGTCGAACGGCCGGTGGTGCCGACATAGCCGATCACCTGACCCTGCTCGACCCGGCTGCCCTTGGTGACGCCGCGGGCAAAGCGCTTCATGTGGGCATAGGCGGTCTTGTAGGACGAGTTGTGGCGGATCCGGATGTACTTGCCGTAGCCGCCATTCCACTTGGCCACTTCGACCACACCGTCGCCGGCGGCGTAGATCGGCGTGCCGCTTGGGGCAGCGAAATCGGTGCCGCGGTGCATCTTGTTGTAGCCGAGGATCGGGTGCTTGCGCATCCCGAAGCCGGAGCTGAGCCGGGCGCCGTCGATCGGCGTCCGCATCAGGGACTTGCGGATCGAGACGCCATTCTCGTTGAAGAAGTCGCTGGTGCCCTCGGAGGTCTCGTGCCGGTAGAAGCGCACCGGCTTGCCGCGCAGCACGATCTCCGCATAGAGCACGTTGCCGGAGCGGACTTCGAGACCGGTCTCGTCGAGGAAACGCTCGTAGAGCAGTTCGAAGGTATCGCCCTGCTGCAGGTCGCGCTGGAAGTCGACGTCGAAGCTCAGCGCCCGAATCATCTCGGACAGCACGATCGGCGGGACGTCGGCGTCGGTCGCAGCGTCGAAGAGACTGGTGTCGATGGTGCCCTCGGCGACGGCGTAGGTCTTGTAGAGATGCCGGTCGATGCTGCGGGCCTGGAAATCGCCGCCGCTGTCGCGCTGGACGACCACCCGGGTCTCGACGTTGGGCTGGAAGGAGAAGCCCGTGACCAGCACGCCGTCCTCACCCTTCTCCTCGTGCAGCGCCAGATGGATCTCCTGGCCCGGCTGCAGGTGCTTCGGATTGAAGACGTCGGTGAGGCTGCCGACCGCGGCCCGAGCTTCCTTGCGCTCGACCCCCAGGTCCGAAAGCAGGCCGAACAGGGTGTCGCCGCGCTCGACCCGGATCACCTCGGCGCGCGCCATCGGTAGCGATGCGAGCTGAACCGGCGAGGGGCCGTCCTCGGCCGCGTCCACGGCCCACTCCTTGGGCTCGTAGTTGGCGATGAAGGGCAGAGCCGGGATCTCACCGTCGGCCGGATCCTGGGACAGGCGGTGCGGTACTACGGCCGCAGCGACCGCGGTATCGATTCGGGCGACTTCGGGAATCCGGACGGAAGCGGCCTGGTCGGTTTGCGACTGCGGCCCGGTGTCGAAGAGAGCGACAACCACGCCGAGTAAGAGTCCGGAAACGATTGCAGTTCGGTAAAGACCGATTTGTCGCCAGCGTGGTCCGAGATGGATTTTCAAGTTTCTTGCCTGTGCCTGCTGATATCGCAAACGAATTCTGAACCACGCGGTCCGACCCACGCGCAGGGTTAAGAATATGGCCGTACTATGCCCTGTCAATTGTTAAGGTCTCGTAAACCTTATTGGATTCAGAAATGCCCCGGCCGTGACACCGAGTGTTAAATCCTTAACCTTTGACTTGGCGAACAAAGAGTGATCAGCCCGGCGTGAGGGCTACAACCTCTCGTTGGAAATCATGATACTCCTTTTGGTCTAATCCTCTTGCCGCAAGGTGTCCAGAATAAACCGCCGCGGCGATCGTGCCCGGCGCCAGGCAGTCGCCGATTCGCCTGAGCGACTTGATACCCGCCTCGGCCAGCGCCTCGGGCCTTTGAATCAGGGCCCGATAGACCTCGTCCGACGGGCGCCGCGCGGTGACCAGGACGACGCTCGCCGTCGGCAAGCGCTCGCGGCGCCCGGTGAAAACGCAGGCCAGCTCGGCCTCCCCCTCATGGATCGCGGCCAGCTTCCGATGCGGCCACAGGGCCACGTCCAGCTCCAGAAGTCGCCTCTGGATATTGTTCTGTTCCAAGGTGTTATGGGTCCAGTGCGAGACGTCGGGCGCGGGCGTCGCCAGGGTCACCGCCAGGCCGTCGCGGCGCAACTTCTCGGCCAGGACGCCGCCCAGATAGTAGTGGTCGTCATCGTAGATCAGCACCTGGCCGGCCGGCACGCGTCCGGCCAGGAGGTCGTCGGGCGTCAGGACCTCGGGGCGGTCGCGGCCCTCCAGGGGCTGGCGCAGGGCGCGGCCGATCCCGTCCCGGCGCCAGGCCGATCCGGTGGCCAGGATCACCCGCTCGAAGCCGAACTCCAGGATCTGGTCGGCGTCCAGCCGGCTCTCCCGATAGATCTCGACGTTGGGCAGGACCGCCAAGCGGCCCAAGCGGTAGTCGCGCACCCGGGCCCAGGTCGCGAGGCCGGGCAGGCGGCTTTCCAGGCTGACCCGGCCGCCGAGCTCGCGGCCGGCCTCGGCCAGAGTCACGGCGTAGCCGCGCTGTCCGGCTGCGCGGGCGCACTCCAGGCCGGCCGGGCCGGCCCCGACCACCAGGATTCGGTCTTCGGAAGCCTTGGGCGGAATGACCTCCGGATGCCAGCCGCGCCGCCACTCCTCGCCCATGGTCGGGTTCTGGGTGCAGCGCAGCGGCACGATGTTGTTGTCGCCGGAGACGCAGATATTGCAGCCGATGCACTCGCGGATCTCGTCCAGCCGGCCCTCTTCGATCTTGCGCGGCAGAAAGGGATCGGCGATCGACGGCCGGGCCGCGCCGATCATGTCGAGCACGCCGCCCTTGATCTGCGAAACCATGGCGTCGGGCGAGGTGAAGCGTCCGACCCCGACCACCGGCTTGCTGGTGACTTGCTTGACGAAGGCCACGTAGGCCTCCTGTGCGCCTTCGGTGCCGAATCGGGCGGTCTGGGAATCGTTCGGCCAGCCGCTGACGTTGACGTCCCAGAGGTCCGGCAGCTCGGCCAGCAGCTCGATGACCTCACGGCCCTCGGCCTCGGCGGTCAATCCTTGCTCGCCCAGCAACTCGTCGACCGCCAGACGGACCGCCACCGCACAGTTATCGCCGACGGCCTCCTTGGTGTCCTCGATCAGCTCGCGCAGCAGGCGGGCCCGGTTCTCCAGGCTGCCGCCGTATTCGTCGCCGCGCCGGTTGTGGCGCCGCGAGAGGAAGTGCATTGGCAGGCCGAGATCGTGCCCGGCGTAGACGTAGACGATGTCGAATCCGGCCCTGCGTGCCCTAAGGGCGGCCTCACGGTGCCAGCGCCGGAGGTCGCGAATATCGCTCTTGTCCATGGCCCTGGCCTGCACCGGGTCGTAGGGATCGACCACCGTGTCCGAGGGTGCCAGTGGAATTTCCCGGCTGAGACGATTCGGCGCCGCGGCACCGTTGAAGGCCAGCTCGATGCCGGCCAGGGCGCCGTGGCCCTTTACTGCCTCGGCCATGCGGGCCAGGGCCGGAATATCCTTGTCGTCCCAGAGCCGGGCCTCGGCGTAGGGCGAGAACTCCGAAGCCGGGTGGATGTCGCACTCCTCGGTGCAGACCACCGCCCAGCCGCCCTCGGCCTTCATGGCACGCATGGCGGCCGAGGCGCTGGGCTCGCGATGGCCCATGCCGGCGCAGTGCGGTACCTGGTAGAAGCGGTTTCGGGCCGTCACAGGGCCGATCCGGACCGGTTCGAAGAGCAGGTCGTAGCGTGGATCGCGACTCATCGCTGGCCCTCCTCTCTCGATCCTCTCTTCTCGTCCATGGACATGCGAATCCAGCGGCGTTATCAGACAGCCACTCTTCCGAGGGTGCAAGCCTTGCGCCCGGGAATGGCGATCCGGCAAGGGACCCGGCACATGATCAAGGATTCCAGGGACTACGTGGCGGCGAACCGAGCCGCCTGGGACGAGGTCGCGCCGGTCCACGCGCGGCGCAACCATGAGCGGCTGCTGGCCGCTTTCCGCCAGCCCGGCTACAGCTGCCTGGAGCCGGTCGAGACCGAGCTGCTGCGCAAGATCGGGATCGAGGGCAGGGATGTCGCCCAGCTCTGCTGCAACAACGGCCGCGAGATCCTCTCGGTCAAGAACCTGGGCGCGGGGCGCTGCGTCGGCTTCGACTTCTCCGCCAGCTTCCTGGAGCAAGCGCGGGCTCTCGCCGCAGCCGGCGGCATCGCCTGCGACTTCGTTGAGACCGAGATCACCCAAGTCCCGCCGGATCACGACGCGTCCTTCGACGTGATAGTCATCACCATCGGGGTTCTGAACTGGATGCCGGACCTGGAGGCCTTCTTTGCCGTGCCGGCACGCCTGCTGCGGCCCGGCGGCGTGCTATTGCTTCACGAACAGCATCCGGCGCTCAACATGTTCGAGCCCGGTGATCCCGTCGATCCGCCGCAACTGCACCACAGCTATTTCAAGACCGGAGCGGTCGAGGAGACCGGTGGTCTGGACTACTACGGCGACACGGACTACCGCGCCGGGTCCAACTACTGGTTCCCGCACAAGCTCTCGGACATCGTCACCGTCGCACTCGGGCGGGGCTTCGAGCTGACCCATTTCGAGGAGCGGCCGGAGGATATCTCCAACACCT
>JAAUYK010215475.1_pt1 | contig 13548 bp, 30 predicted proteins | sample 7278021 | NCBI WGS metagenome assembly JAAUYK01 (sample SAMN14350223, study PRJNA611818) | marine sediment metagenome | isolation source: surface marine sediment (1.8m) | place: French Polynesia: Moorea | collected 2018-08
AGCTGCTACTGCTCTACCCCGCATCAGTAGCCCGGGGGCTAGAAGCCCCTAGGAGGCGACCGCTCACCCCGGGCCGAGCTTGGATTCCGGCGAACCGGCTATCCGCTGCTCTCTGGGGACCATAACCCTAGGCTCAAAACGCAGTCAAGCGGAAAACCCTAGGCTCACCCCGGCCAGTGCTCCAGCCACCAGATATAAGCCGTCAGGCCCGCCAGGATAGCGAGCCACGCCAGGGCAACGCCCATATCAGCATCCATCGACCGACCGCCTGTTCCCAAAAGACCCTGTTCAGTCAGGGTACGATCGCGGACAGTGACATAGTTCACACAACCTGGGAAGGCAAAGGTCGCCGGATGGCAATCAGGATTTGGTGATCGGTGACCTTGAGCCTGGGGTTATCCCCTGATTTCTTTAGGAAATAGTAGAACGACCAGGCGTGATTATTTTTGCCGCCGCGGGGTCTGCACCAGTCGCAATCGCAGAAGCGATCGAGCTCCCAGATCCACCAGCCCGGCTTTTCTATGATCGCTCTCTCGGCTCGCGGAAGGGCAGGTGCTCGACGTTCTTGAAAAGAAACCAGCCCTGGCCCTGCGGCGCGATCCAGCCGGCATGGCTGATGTTCACGGCGACAGAGGACTTGCCGACCAGCAGCCGGACCAACCAGCGGCGCAGGGGCCACATCACGACCAGCCTCGCTTGATCGCCTCGTCCTCCTCGCGGCAGTCCCGGCATTTGAGCCCAGGCAGCCAGCAGCGGCCGGTCGCCAAACCGAGGATCAGATCCGCGAGCCCGTAGGCGCAGCCGAGGATGAGAATGATGACCTCGAGGCTCATTTGGGCTTCTCTTCAGGGAAACCCTTCACCCAGTCGCCGCTGGTTGCGAGGCTGTCGGCGTGACAGTAGAGCACCTTGGCCGCTGTCTCCGGGCCGCTGAGTGCCGTGTGGATCTCGATAGCCTGCTGCAAGAACGCGGTCGCCGCAGCGACCAGGTCACCTTCGGTCTTGCATTGGCGGCAGATCTCCGCGCGCTTCGTTGCAACCTTGGCAAAAATCTGCTCGGCCATCAGCGGCGTGCGGCTGAAGTCAGGCTTGCGCTTGCGCTTGAACATCACTTCGCCCTCGCCTTCGTCGAGACGTGCGGGACGCCGCGGCCCGGCTTAGCCTTGACCCGCCGGCTTTCGGCGTACTCCTGAACCTCAGGCGGCAGCGGGATGTCGAGCACGTAGGGCCCAAAGGTCCGTGTGCCCTCGCAGTCCGGGACGCTGTTCTGGTACTCCGACACCATGGGCTCGCCGCCAGAGTACACCGTGAACCAGACGGTCCGCTCGATGTGCTCCTGGCTCATGGCTCGCACCTTGATAGGTTGGGCGCCTCGATCACGAACCGGTAGGGCTCAACGCCCAGCTGCGACAGCGCCGTGTTGATGTCGTCGAGCTCTTTGACGAAGTGATCCCTCATCGCAGCCATCATGCGATCCTTGAGGTCTCTGCCGAAGTCGTAGCCGATCCGGGTGTAGAGATTGACCTTCCTGTCGGCCTTGTCTTCCAAGACAGGTTCGACCCGGTTTCGGACCACGTCTTGCCAGGCCTCTTCGATCGCCTTGGCTTTGTCCAAGAGCTTTGCGGCGTTCTCGACCGCTTGAACATTCAATCCCATCGGGTCAGGGCTCCTCTGTCAACCGGATCGCGGGGTTCCACTGACGCCTGAGAAGCTTGTCGTAGGCCAGGGTGCCGAGCCGGCCGCGCTGGATCACGATCTCGTCGACCCTAAGGTTGGCCGCCAGCTGCTTGACCTCGGTCACGATGTCGTCGATGTCGGCGTCGCGGTCCGCCCAGATCTGATACCGGGCCGCCAGCGTGTTCTCGATCTCGAGGGTGATGACGGAGTAGTCGGGCAGACCTGTTGCCCCAAATTCAACGATCAGGCGAAGCATATCAGGGATCTCCGCATTTGGATTTGGCAGGGGCGCTGCGGTCCGAAGCATCCTTCCGGGTAGCTTCACCCCACCGAGGCCCTCACCGAACCCCGGGAACGCTCGTCCCCCGGGCCTTGCAGCTAGCCATGGATGGGGCGTCCGAAGCGAACCGCAGCGCACCCATCCCGATAATCTCGTTCAATGAACCAGATGTCAAGAAACCTTAGGCCCGGGCTCCCGCCTCTTTGGCTTGTAGCGCTTCGACGCCGCGATGTCCTGGAGCCAGGTCGGTGCCCGATTTGCCTTCCGTCGCAAAGCCTGGAGCTTCTTCGCCCGGCTCTTGTTCTTCCGCGGGCTATGCCTGGCCATCGGCCGGCGCGATCGGCTTCAGCAGGACCATATCGAACCTCATCCCGCAGACCGGGCACATGTGCAGAAGCCCCTGCTCGTTGATCTCCTCGAGCGTCAAGGTCTTCTCGTAAGGGCAGCCGATCGTGGGGCATTCCTGAGGTGCGATCATTCGGGCTTCTCCTCGGTGCTGCCATCCGCCCGATCCCCGTACTTGACCGAGATACACTGCTCGGCCCAGGTCGGATGTCCCGTGCGGTCGTGATGCTGCGCGGCCAGAGCGAGCGCGTTCTTGCTGTCCCAACCGGTCTCGTACTCACCATGGCAGATGTGGCAGCCCGCGATGGCGTGGATGACCCCGCTTCGCGTTTTCCGCCTCATCAGTACGTCGGGTCCTCATACTGCGGCTCGAAGCCCTGCAGCACCTGCGCGAACTCCTCAGCGACCGTCGCCGGGGCCGCGCCCTCAATCAGCTCCGCCACCAGGTAGCCCTGCCAGTAGATCTTGTCGCCGACGATCTCGAGACCTTCCATCAGCCTTCACCCCCGGCCACCGGCCCGACTTCAGCCTTGATCCGTTCGACGAGCTTCGGGCCCAGGCAATCCTCGCCCCCGCAGATCAGAACCTCATGCAGCAGCCCCTCGCGGCGCATCAGCACCGTCTCGAGCCGCTCCCCGACCTCCGACGCCCCCGCGGCCTTGGTCTTGGCCAGCAAGCAGAACAGGCTCTCCTGCTCCTCGAGCGTCAGCCCCGCATTTGGGCATCGGGCGTGGAACTCGCGCATCAGGTCGGAGACTGTGACCATCAGTCTTCCTCGATCACGAACGGCTTCCGAGGCACCCGCCGGACCCGCTTCACAGGGATCCGCCTGTATTTGGGCTTTGAGACGATCCGCGGGCTCTGGCAAGCATCATACCACCAGCACTCCCAGCACCCGCACTTCCGCCAGCCGTGCTCAGGGCAGCGATCCAGCTTCTTGGCTAGCCACCATTTGAGCTTCGCGAACATCAGGGCCTCGCATTTGTCCTTCGGTCGAAGCAGGGCCCCAGCTGGCAAACGCCTCGAGCTGGGCCAGCGCGCATCCCGAGAAAGACGCCCCCGATCCTTAGCTCTCGTCAGAGCGTACCCGACGGGCAGGACCCCACTTCGATGACAGAACCATAAAACCCTAGGACCGCGAGCGCAAGCCTTCCATCTCAAGAACCAGGATCGGCGAGATCACAAGTAACCCAACCACCTGACACGCAGCGAAAATCAGCAGATCCATCAGCATGAGAAAACCCTAGGCTATAAGGGGAAGGGGCCCCCGAAAATGTGGTAGGGTAGATACTGTCGGGTGGGGCCACCCCCAAGAAAGGTAGGGGGGCCAGGGGCCCTGATCCACCTGGCCCCCGGCGCGATGGCCCCGAGTCGGTAGGGCAACCGGAGCGCGCGCCACCTTGGCCAGTCAGCACGACAGGGGCCAAGGATCTTGTCTTGTGGGGCCAAGTATCGCCGGGGGTCCGATGACCTGGGGTCGCCAGGTAACCAGGGCGCCGGGACTTGGCCCAGGCTTTCTGTCCCATTGGGGACTGCCTCAGGACTTCAAACGGTTTTCCATAATGTGAATTATGGGCGCTCACCTGGCGGTGATGTCGATGGCCGCCAGGTCGGGGTCGCTGTGGTCAACCACAACCGGCGCGGGCCGTTCTGCTGCCTCGGCGGCCTGGTTCAAGGCGCGCTCTAGTCTGTTGCCTACCTGGCTGCCAGCTGCTGCGCCAGCTGCTGCGCCGGCGGCCGCTGCTGCTGCGATCCCAGGGCCACGACCGCCACCCATGGGGACGATACCGCCGAGCTGCAGCAAAAGCTTGCGATCCTGGAAGCCTTCCTTCCCTTCGAGCTTGGCCGTTTCGACCATGGCAGACAGGACGGCAGGAACATGGCGCATAACCCGGCGCATGATGGCGGCCTGAAACTCGGAAACAAAGACGTCTTTTGCCCTGATGCGTGACAGCTGCTTGGCAGTGATCCCGAACCGTTCAGCCACCTGGCGCAAGGGGATTTCGTCGTTCGCCGGGTCCGCCAGGACGGCTAGAATCTGCCTATCCCTAGGCGACAGCGGGTCGCGCTCTAGGTCGCTCGCAAGATGTCCCTCATCTTCGCCCCCTTCACTGCTGATTATCGCTTCTAGTCGGGCCTGTCTGTCTGTCATGGCTGGACCTGTCGCGGGGGTTGGCTGCCTGGCTGCCGGTCGTGGTGGCGGCCTGGTTTCATCTTTGCCAGGTGATCGGATGGTTTTCCGGGTCGTTTACCTGGCTGATTTTCCTGGCCAGGCTTTGGGGGTGGTTTTCCGGGTCGGTTCGGGTCGCGCGGCCCTGGGATAATTCTTAGTAGTCTCAAACCCTTAGACCATGTCCCCTGTCACCCCCCTATAGTCCCCCCACATCTTGCCTAATTCGCCTAGCACAATTCCAAAAGTTGGCAAAGTTCTTTTTTGGCCCATACCATTGATAAGCCTAGGTTATTTCCCCTGCCATCGTATAGGTCTCGGTTGGGGTATTGTCTCATTAACAGACCATCGGTATATATTGAGAAGGCCTTACCGCTGGTAAGGTCCAGTGGGCAAACCCCAACCGGAGAAAAGAGCTTATGAGACAGACACATAGGAGCGCTGCTGCTGCGCATTATACCCGCGTTTTTGTAACGCTGGTCACGGCGGCCGCGCTTGCCGGAATTGGCGCGCTTATGGTCGCGCTCGCTTTCGCATCTTTGCCGGCGCCACCTAAGCCGACGCACGGCGCGGCCGTTATGGTAGACCCGGTCAAGGGTCGGACCCTGGCCGTTCTGCCCTATCGGGGGGCCTGAGACATGGCAAAGGCAACAAGCCCCTACCTGGAAAAGCAGAAGCGCCAGCGGCCCCGCCCGGTGATCCTGCCGAACGACATTTGCATAGGTGAGGCCGTCGACAAGGAAATGGCCGAGCGCCTGCTATTCGATTGGTGCGAGAAGGTCTACGGCTGGAAATACCGTGACGGCCGGGCCTGGACTGCGGTCCGGGTCGCGTCCTTTGATGAGCTGGCCAAGCTTTTGGACTGTGGCCAGCTGCAAGGCGTCATGGGTCTTGGGACCTGTTACATGGAAGGCCCCGAGGCCGTGGAAGCCTGGACCTTGCTTCGGTGACCTATCGGCGGGCCCCTGGGATCACCCCCGGGGGCCCTGCGATAGGCCGCTGGCCTGTCATGTGAGCAACTCAACCGGAGACCAGAGACATGCAACTCTCAGAAAGAACCCTAGTGGCGCGGCTGAACATTTCGCAGTGGTCCGCCCGCAAGCTTGACCGCAAGGTCACCAGCGAGACGAACCAGGCGCACGGCGCCAAAGCCGACGCGGGGAATTACAACAAGGCCCTACTGGACAAGGCCTATCTGCAACCGGTCCAACAAGCCGCGACGGCCGCCCGGGCCGAGCACATGGCCCTGACCCTGCCCTGGTTGGATGACGGCGGGCGGATCTTGACGGTTGAGGCCTTCGAAAAGTACACGGCCGCAATGCGCGGCCATCGGGAGGCCTTCGACTCGGCCGTTCGAGACTTTGGCGCCAAATATGACCGGGCCCGGGAGACGGCCCGGGACCGCCTCGGGGATATGTTCGATCCGAACGATTACCCGCCCGTCTCGGATGTGGTGGCCCGGTTCGGGTTTGATTTCTCGCTCATGCCGACCCCCGACGCGGGGGATTTCCGGGCCCAGGTGAGCGAGTCCCAGGTGGCGGCCATCCAAGCCGATATTGAGACGCGGACCCGGGTCGCTGTGGCCGATGCTATGGCCGATGCCTGGGGGCGCGTGATCGATACCGTCGGCAAGATGGCGGATAAGCTGGCCAGCTATGAGCCACCCCAGGGCCGCGACAAGCCGGCTAAGGGGGTCTTTCGCGATACCCTGGTAAGCAATGTGAAAGACCTGGCCGAGCTGCTGCCTTTGCTCAATGTCACGGGCGACCCCAAGCTGGCCCAGGTGGCTGGCCAGCTGGCCGAGCTGGCCAAACATGAGCCGGCAGACTTGCGGGAGAAAGACCAGCTCCGGCAGGAGACTGCCGACGCGGCCGCCGCAATCCTTGATGACGTTTCCGCCTATCTGGCCTAGCCACATTTGAGCCCCTGCCTCACGGCGGGGGCTTCTATGTGGCGGGCGCTGTGTCTGTCACGCAACCGGAGAATGTGAGCTATGAATCTTCAATCTGCCTTGCCACTGGTCCAGGCCTATATGGCGGCCGACGTGCCAGTGATGCTGTGGGGCGCGCCTGGCGTCGGCAAGTCCGATCTGGTTCGCCAGATCGCCAAGCTGCTAGGCCTGCCTTTGATCGACTTGCGGGCGGTCCTGCTAGACCCCGTCGACCTGCGCGGCCTGCCCGCGAACGTCGACGGGAAAACGGTTTGGTTAACCCCTGATTTCCTGCCGACGGTTGAGCGCGACGGGCCGGAAGGGATCATCTTTTTTGATGAGATCAACGCGGCCCCGCCGATGGTTCAGGCCGCGCTATTCCAGCTCATCCTTGACCGCCGTCTAGGTGAATACACGTTGCCACCTGGCTGGCGGATCTTGGCGGCCGGCAACCGGCAGACGGACCGGGCCGCCGCTCAAAGAATGCCGACGGCTTTGGCGAACCGGTTCGCGCATATCGATATTGAGCCGGATGTGACCGATTGGGGCCAGTGGGCGGCCGGCGCCGGGGTGGCGCCTGTCGTGGTGGCCTTCGTTCGTTTCCGTCCCAAGCTGTTGCACGATATGCCCGAACGTGACGCGCGGGCCTTTCCGACCCCGCGCGCCTGGGAGAAGGTGAGCGATACCCTTAAGGCAATGTCGCCAGCTGGCGCCGGCAAGGTTGACCCCCTACGGGTGGCCGCCGTCGGCGGCCTGGTGGGCGATGATGTCGCGCATGAGTTCGAAGCCTTCGCCCAGGCTTACGGCCGCCTGCCGGCGCTGGCGTCGATCCTGAAAGACCCCCAGGGGGCCCCGACTTTCACTGAGCCGGGCGACTTGTTCGCCATTGCAACGGGCCTGTCGCGGGTGGTCGATCGCCAGACTTTCGCGGCCGGGGTCGACTATATGAACCGTTGCGGCCGGGGAGAGTTTACCGCCCTGATGGTCACAGACGCGACCATCAGAGACGAGTCCCTCAAGTCAACCGGCGCCTTCACCACCTGGGCCGGCGCCAATGATCAAGCGATGGTCTGACATGAGCGCGCTTGATCGAATCACCAAAGCGCGGACCGGCCTGGTGATGGCTCATCCGTTCTATGGAACCCTGGCCCTGCGCCTGGCGGTCGTGGAAGATTGCGGCCAGAACACTATGGCGACAGACGGCCAGGTGATCCTATTCAACCCTGACTTTGTGTCTCAACTGACAGACGCGGAATTGCGCGGGGTCGTGGCTCATGAGGTGATGCACTGCGCGAACCTGCATCACGTCCGATTTGGGGCCCGGGACCATGACTTGTGGAACCAGGCGACAGACTACGCAATCAACGCGGACCTGATCTCGGCCGGCTTTGCCTTGCCGGCCGGGGCGCTGTTGCGGCCTGAGTTTAACGGCCTGTCGGCTGAGTCGATCTATGAGGCCTTGCGCCAGGAACAAGCGCAGCAGCAGCAGCAGCAGCAGCAGGGCGGCCAGGGGGCCCAGGGCGGCCCCCAGGGCGCCCAGGGGCCTGGCCAGGCATCGCAGGGCCAGGACCCCGGCGCGGGCGATCCTGGGGGCTGTGGTGGCGTTCTGCCGGCCGCCCCGCCAGGTGATGCGCAGGGCCTGGCCCAGGCCGAGGCCGAGTGGCAAGGCGCCGTGCGCCAGGCTGTGGCCGTCGCCCGGGCCCGCAATGCGGGGGAAACCCCGGGCGACCTAGAGCGCACGGTTGAGTCCCTCAACAGCCCCGCGCTCGATTGGCGCGAGCTGCTGCGCCGTTTCATCAGCGAGTCACAGCGCAAGGATTACAGCTGGACCAGGCCGAACCGGCGCCACGTGGCCAGCGGCCTGTATCTGCCGGGCCTGGTATCGGACGGCCTAGATGAATTGGTCGTGATCGTCGACACGTCCGGGTCCTTTGATGAGGATTGCTTGGCCCAGGCCTGCGCCGAGCTGCAGGCGGCCTTTGATGACAGCGGGGCCGATCACCTGACGGTGATCTATTGCGACTATGAGGTTCAGCGGGTCGACAGGTTCAGCCAGGGCGATCTAATCGAGTATCGGCCCAGGGGTGGCGGCGGGACGGCTTTCGCGCCGGCCCTGGATCACGTGGCCGAGCATATCCCCCAGGCCAGCGCCGTCTGTTACCTGACGGACCTGGAATGCTCGCCAGGGGATTTCGGCGATGATCCAGGGGCCCCGGTGATCTGGATCTATCTAGGCTATCCCCCGCGCTTTGATGAGCTGGCGGCCCGCGCGCCGTTCGGGGAGGTGATCCAGGTCACGGCTTGACCGGACCGGGCCCAGGTAGGGCCCAGGCCCGCGCGGCGGCCGGGGGTTTCCACCCCCCTGGGCCCCTGGCCGCCGCCGGGTCGCAGCTGTGAGCGGCAAACCTACCGCCGCTGACACCTGCGACCTACCGCAGGAAACCGGCAGGGAGGCTGAGTCCTCCCGGCCTAATCGGAGAGTGAGCTATGACAGCAATGAAATTGCGAGTGAATTTGGACACCCTGGCCGAGCCTATGACTGTGGCTTTCGAGGGCCGCTATGGCGCGCGCTTCAAGATCGGCGCCGCCGGCAACGGTCGAATCGGCATCGAGGTCCCGACGGGCTACCAGCTCAAGGTCGGGCCCCTCGGCGAGGGCGCGCTTGTGCTCGAGTCCATCCCGCCGGTCGACGGCGACGCGGAGGGCTGAGCCATGAAATACCAGCATCAAGCGATTGAGGGCGGGCCCGTCGAGACGTTCAGCGACGCGCCCGTCACCATTGGCGGGGTCAAGATCAAGCCCCGCTGGGCCTGGTCTCGCGACTATGCGAAATGGGCCCGGCGCGCTGGCAGCAAGAGCGGCTGCCTTCACCGTGACAAGCGCGAGCAGTACGCGGCATGGCTGGCCGAGCGCGGCCGTGAAATGTGCCACGCAACGGGCTACGCCTTGCCACGCAATCCGGAGGCCTGAGCCATGCCCATACCTGAATCCGCCGCCGCCGATCTGCTGGCAGTGGTCAAGGCGGTGTTGCGCGCACCGAGCGACGGTAGCCGGAACCCTGGAGAGTCCACCCGGATTATTCAGGAGTTCCACCTTCGCAAAGCGCGGGCGGCCGTCGCCAAAGCAGAAGGGAGGGCCTGAGCCATGCCCAGGCGCTACCACACGCGAATCCACATCGAGACCGCGGAGGCCGTAGGCGCCGAGGCGGTTTACCTGATCCTTCCTGCGCAAAAGATCCTCTGCAACAGCTTGGCAGATGGATACGCCGCGCGGACGGCGATTGTTGAGGCGATCAACGACCACACGCACAACACCGCCGAAGAAACCGGAGAGTGAGCATGGCGCACACCGCCAAGAGCTACACCATCGACAAGGCCCCCAAGCGGATCACGCTGCTTGGGGACCGGCGGCGGCCAGAGTCTGCGCAACACATCATCGAGTTTCCCGGGGGAGCTATCGAGGTTTCCCGGCTCGATGACGGCAGTTACTGGGCGCACATCATCGTCAATCGCGGGTGGGGTGACCCGAGCATGGCGCCGACTATGTCGGGCGCTAGGGGCCAGGTGATCGCAAGCCGCGTCGATCATGCGGACGTGCCGCACATCGACGAGATCGCTGGCCACAATGACGTGCGGCAAATTGCCGTGCTGATCAAACCGGAGAGTGAGTGAGCTATGTACGCAATCAACAAAGAGACCGGTGCCAGCATCGAGGGCACCGCTGAAACCGTGCCAGGCAAAGCCCTGACACAGCGCGACAGCTTTGAGCGCGGCAAAGATGGCCGCATCACCTGGGAATATGCTGGCGACACCAAGGTCTATTGGGATGGCCAGGAAACCATCGAACGCGAGGGCAAGACAGTGTTCGTCGACGAGAACGGCGACGAGATCACCGAGGACCAGGTCGAGCTGGTCGAGCGAGATCCCTGGAAGCCTGAGCCGCCCAAGCGCGAGGCCTTGGCCATGAGCGACCAAGACCGCAACACCATCCTGGCCGCGCTGCGCTACTACCAGATGCAGGGCCTGGGCGACCCGACCAATCGGCCTGATGCCATCCACAACATTGCCACCGGTGACGAGACGGAAATCTCGCTGGATGCCGATGGCATCGATGAGCTGTGCGAGAGGATCAACTCATGAAAGGCGAAGGCGATATCGGGACCACGTTCCGTTGCCCGCGCTGCGGGTCTACGGATCTACGAGTTGAGGTCCCTGTGGCAATGCTGCTGAAGCCGGATGGGCAATGTGAGTTCCTGGACGGCTACGCAGGCTCTGTCTTCGATCTGATCGAGCATTGCTACGCCAATGCCGAGACGATGTGCAACGACTGCGAGGACTCCGGAAGGCTGCCCGAGTTCGAAGTGACAGAGGCGGCAAAGGAAGGTGCGCTATGAGCAAACGCCAAAGGCTCTGGAGACTTACGGTCCTGATGTGCGGCGGCCTTTGTGGCCTGTTCCTAGCGCGAGGGCTCTACTACGCAAGCGAGCGCTCGTATTACCGGCCGGAAGACTGGTACACCGATTTCATCTGGGCCTTCCTGCTTCTCTTCGCGGCGCTTTTTGCCCGCGTGTTTTCACAGGGAGACGAGTCGTGAGATATCCCTATCTGGTGCCGTTGGCCATGCTGGTGATCCTGCTGGCCGCGAGCTGCAGTCCCTATCGGCCGCAAGACGATCCCGGAGTCCGTCGCGCGGCCATCGCCCCACCTGCGCACTACTACGGGCGGCCACGTGAGCAAGAGCCGCTACGTCCGCAGACAGACGAGTTCGTAGATAGATTGCTGTTCGGGCCACATCCGGAGAACCAGCCCGGCTTCACCATCGAACGGAGGGGCAATGTCCAGACGGCGAACTGACTGGATGGCCTGGCTCCAGAGAGCCGTGGTAATCCTGTTCTGGTCGCTGTTCATCATTTTCGGAGCTTAGCCATCGGATCGGGGGATCTCTCCGGACCCCCAGGCGCCTACGGGCGCCGCTGATGGCCGAGAAGGGGCTCGGGGCGCTCACCCCCGGGCCCCTACTCATTTCAGCGTGCACGCTAGCGGCTGCCCGCTGGGGCCCCCGTTCAGATGCCTTCGAAGGTCGGGATTGCGTGTTGGTTGAGCTGCTGGGCCAGGAATCCGAGCCCGGTCGTGTAGATCAGCCGCAGGCTCGGCTCGCTGTTGCCGCCGGGGATCGGGGACTTGCCGCCGCTCCGGTCCAGCTCGGCCCGGCTCACGCGCCAGAACGCAACGCGGGCCTGGGAGATGCGCGGCCACGCCAGCCCGTTCGCCCGCGCCCATACGACTCGCCCTGTATCTGCTGGCATCCCCTCGGCGAGCTGGTCCGGCGCCATGAACCGGGCGAAGTAGCCGATCATGTGGTCCAACCTACCGATCTCGGCGGCGTTGGGCTTGGCCGGCTTCACGACGGCGGCTGTGTAGCCGTAGGCCTCGGTCGTGTCCTGCAGGTATTCAGGCCACCAGCTGCCCTTCGCCGCGAGGTAGCGCGTGTCAAACGATGGTGACAAGCGCAGCGTGCGGGTCGCCTCCCGCAGGCAGTCCTCGACCAGATCGGGGGTCCAGATCACTTGCGGAACCAGAACTTTCTGATCTGCGCCAGGATCGAGCGCGCCAGGGAACGCCGACGCGGTAGCTTGATGCCGGCCCACTTCAGCCGGCCGCGCGTCTCGGCCTTGCGCGGATGGGCCAGGGGCACGTGGCCTCGGCGGCCGCGCTTCACCTGGCGAGCGATACGGCTGGCCTTCCAGAGCGACCAGCAGGTGCGCGTGTTGCCCTCAAGGTCAACGACGTAAACAGGGTTTCTCACTTCAGTCCTCCCGCTTGAATCTCTCGAGCTTCGTAGCGGCCGGTGTGGCTGTCCCATCGCATCGGGATCAAGCCGCGGCGCCCCTGTTCCTTCCGCTTGCACTTGCCAACCCAGACGTCAACCTCTGGGCCGTCGTCGTTGGGCCGATAGACACTCAGGCCGATCTGGGCCTTGTTGAACCAGTTCGCCGAGCCGCTGATGTCGTAGAGGTTGGGCCCGCCGAAGGCCTTGGGTTGAGCCGCCATCTTTTTCTTGTCCGGGCTCGGCTTCGACGGATGCGCGACCACCGTCACCAGCATGTCGTTGTGCACGGCGAACTTCAGGCAGCGGCGCAGGAACATGCCGACGTACTCGTGCTCAGGCATATTGCCGCGGTCGTGGCTGACTTCGTTGTAGGGATCGATCACCAGCCCCCGCACCCCGTCGCGCATCTTGGCCTCGAGCGCGCGCTCGAAGACGTAGTCGACCGTCGGCTGCTCATACTCGTCCTCAGCCAGAACCCACGTGAAGTGCGAGCGCACCCAGGCCAGTCCTACCCCGCGATCACCGGCGTCCATCGGATCGTGGTTCGGAGAATATTTGAAGAACGGCATCATCATGTATTGCTCCATGAGCCGTGCCGCGTGTTCTTCGGTCTCGTGCTCGGGCGAGAACATCGCCCACCGCCAGCCATAGCGCCTGGCCAGCGACATCGCGATGAAATCCCAGAACGTCGACTTGCCGTCGCCAGGGTAGCCGGTCACCACGACGAGCTGCCGCGGCCGGAACATGATCTGGTTGTCGATCGCGTCGATGCCGATCGAATAAACCGCCTCTTTGCTCTGATTGAGGAAGTGCTCGATGCTGTCCTTGTCGGGCTTCCGCAGGCCCTTCAGCGGATATCCCTCGGCCCCCAGGATGCAACGGCGCACAACCTCAGGTCCGTGAGCGACCAGCGTCTCGTTGGCGTCCTTGCAACCGTCTGGCCAATGTACGACGCGACAGCGCGCGGGGCCAAAGCGATGAGCGAGCTGGTAGTGCAGAGCTCGGCCCGGACCGTCGTTGTCGCCGGCGAGGATGATGTACTTGAGCTTGGCCAGGAGAGCCGAGCATTCCTTGAGCGCCCAGTAGCGTTTCTCATCGGGATCGATCTCGTCCTTGTGCTGAGGCGGCGCGCCGTCGGGCAGGCTGACGCAGGGCTCGTCCGGGTTGATCGCCTCCAGGACGCTGGCGACGTCGATCTCGCCCTCAACGAAGATGCCGTATTCCTGATCTTTGAGGCTGTCGCGGTTGAACAGCGAGCGCAGCGCGCCCTTGTCCTGCCTGAAGTTCTTGTCCGGGTCGCGGTACTTGTAGTTCACCA
>JAAUYK010089969.1_pt1 | contig 13526 bp, 4 predicted proteins | sample 7278021 | NCBI WGS metagenome assembly JAAUYK01 (sample SAMN14350223, study PRJNA611818) | marine sediment metagenome | isolation source: surface marine sediment (1.8m) | place: French Polynesia: Moorea | collected 2018-08
AGCGGAGCGAGGTCTGTTCACGACGCCATGTGGACGTGGATACGAATGTTGTATTTCGGTAAAAGTAGCATACGACACACGAGCCTACGTGAGACATAGACGCCTACTACAGCGCGAAAACTAAAAGCGGAGCAGATCGGCAGGCGGACAGTTGAAACAGTATCGTTCTGGCCCGTCGCTACATGCTGAACGGGCCGGTTTGCTGTTATTTATTCAAATGCATGCGCTGCTGGCTGGAGAGCCAAGGAAAAAGCTGTTATTACCCGTTGCACTAGCTGTTTGCTCCGTTGTCAAAGCGCCCGCTATGTGGGCGTCAGATTTGACTTTTTTGGCTGCCGTGCTTTAATTTGCCGTCGCCGCACACGAGACACCCGGCGGGGCGGCCGACTGGCCTTCTGTTTTTGTACCCAAACCGCTGCTCATTTTAATATTCATGAGAGAGCTGGCCGATCATGGCGCAATCTCTTGTCCCCCTCGGCTCGAAAATCGTCACTACACAAACATTTTCACATCACATCGGTTAGAGCTAGGTGATGCTCCAGCTGGTCCTTAAGTACGTAAGTTCATATGGGGCTACCACATAAAACCAACCCACCTCCTCCTCTGTTTGGCTTGGCCGTAATGCAGCGTGAACCCATTCAGTTCGCCCTGCTCGCCTTGCCGTAACCTAACTACGTCCAATAGTCGCGTGAATATCAGATACCTTCCTTTCGTGCATTGTCGTCCGCGCCGGCGTTACATCACTCTTTGCACGCTCCTGGTCGGCTTAACAGCTAGTTATTCTCCTCTTCGTTCGTTCGTTCGCTCGCCCCATTGAATTACATCTCTATACACGCACAATTACAGCGCTGGAGCCGCCTCGATCGAATCCCTCACGCTCGCACGTAATTCCCAGCAGCCCATATCTTGTTTATCTGGCTCCTTTTAGTTGGACGGACCTGGTACATGCGTTGGAGTCCAATCGGGAGATCGATGGCTGTGAGGGCAACGAAACGGACGCTGCTGCGTCTAATTAAAGCGCTGTCCGTCCGCGTCCGTCCGACCTGCCAACGTTGGACCGTTCCCGGGTGCTTCTGCCTTCTGCCCGCTCGCCAACCATGGCTACGCTACTGCTGCATTATCCGTTATTATCGCCGCCGCTGCCGTTGACCCGACTACTAAACTCCCCCGCTCTAGCCCGGTTGGAATGGTTGTGCCAGTAGTTGAGCTCGCTCGCTCGCTCTGGGGAGCCGTTAATTAAAATGGGATTCCTCGTCGTCCGACCCTTCGTGGTCATTAGGATGCTAGAGCGGCTGCAGCGGCAACCAACCGCAGTCATGACCAGCAGCGGGGAGGAATTTCTAACAGCATCATAGTGTCCGTTGAATCTTTTCAAGGTGGTCGCCGTCATCCCCGCCCAGTTTGGTCGGTTGGTTGGTTGGTTAGGCGGGCGCCCGGCCGCTCGCCCTGCCAGCCAACAGCGGCGGCCGGGCGCGCGCACACCGGAGATTCAGATTTGGTCGTTTCGTACCTGAGGGAACGAAACGAGCGCGCGCGTTCATGACGGGCGGTGGCTTCGGCGGCGCTAGCACTTGGATTGATGATGTGATGCTGTCGTAGCCAGGAGAGAATCAGTTGAGGTTGTGGCGCCGGCGAGCCCGGATGTGCGTTCATATAACTCCATGAACTTAGTGCAGTGCGAACGAGTTCGTTGACGCCTAGAAAACCGCAGACAGACGTGACGTGGAAGACGATTGGAGTGTAGACTGTCGAATGTACAGTACTTAAGTCGTGAGTGTTGCGACACACGAATTAGGCGGGAAAAAGACCTGCTGCAGTAAAGTTAAAAGACGTGACTTTTACCCCGGCGGCGGACTTGTGGACCTTACAGTGAGGTCGCGTCGCCCGACTGATCCCATTACACGGATCGAGCAGTTCTGAGAAGTGTGCTCGTTCGCTAGCTGCATCGAACAGAGGACGAACGGAGCATTTAAGCCCCATAGGTATGTCGTGGCCCGTCACAAGCCACGCTGGACACCAAAGACAGAGTTGAACAGCTTTTTAGTACATTTTTCCCAAACGAGTTCTGGGTCTGTGTTGAATATTTTACGAGTTATGGCAGTGACTCAGTGGTCAGATAGCTATAGGGAATCCCAACATTGATCGAACGTCAATATCGGGTTGGCAAATAATCCGGGTCTGTCTTTCACCTCTCTTTAGATCAACGCCGAGTGGGATTTAACGTTTAATGGGGCCAAAATGAACTTCCTAATCCTTTCGGCAAATTGATCTGATTGCATGAACTGGACGAAAATTCCTTTGACTGCCACGTCTTGGGAAGAAAGAACGGGTTCTAACTCCTCTCTCCTCTTCTCTCTCGCCTCGCTAGCCAAATGAAGACAGACGAAGTGACAACTCCCTTAAGCCTTATCTCTGGCTAGCTGTCCATATCGGAAGCACAATGGGCGGACGCAGGGAAGAGGGAAAGGAAGGGAAGGGAGAGAGATAGTGTGCTGAATTTCGGCCCCTTTGCCCCGATGATCGAAAGTTGATTATTCAGGAAATTGTAGCGATCGGTGTGAGTGAGCACAGAGAAGAGGATTTGCGGTGGGAGAGTGATAAGCGTGGGTCGGTCGGCCGGCCGGCCTGAGCTTCAAGTCGACCGCAAGAAACAGATCGACGAGAAAACTCTCTCCTTCTCCTTCCTCTCTTCCGCCTCGCCTAGCTCCGTCCGTTAGCGGCACGATTCTCGCGACTCCTCCTCTTTGTTCGATCGTCCCCTCCCGTACGCCACTTTCCTAGAGTCAATATTTCTTGCCGCCTATTTTCCCTCTCTTTCTCTTTCCCTTCGCCGCCCAATTTTTTTCTCCGAGCTGTCCGCCTCCTTCTCCTCTCTTTGTCGGCTGCGCATGGCGAACAATGCAGGCTCGCTCCTCAGAGAACGTATCTGCCAGGCCTCTCCCAACTGCTGTCCCCTCCCCTCCCTACTCAACGGGCAATTATCGCCCGAGCGCTAAATTTGGCGCTCGCGGCGAACTGTTCCTTATATGCACAGAGGCTTCGATTGGGAGCGCGGGCGCATCCGACCAGCTGACGGCTCTAAATTAGATGTCCCCGGCCGTCTGCAAGGCGAAGATCGGGCACGAGACCAAAGCAGTTCAAATTTATTACCGGTCCTCGCATTGAAAGCGATTGCATTCGGATGCTCTGTGCGCCAAATAGCACTCAATGCAGAGGATTCGTGTAGCTGGCCGCTGGTTAGTGCCGATTATTTATTTATGCCCCGCACCGCACTGACTGCCAGTCAACGGCCAACAACGAGCTGGAGCGCACATGTACTCAGACCTTGAGCAATTGCCAGACACCCATGTGTGGTTTATGTATTGTATGCGCGTGTACGTGCGCGTCCGTGCATCGCCTTAGCGTTGGCTACCTCCAAACTGCCTCCAACCCTTTCCTCTCCTACTCTTGCCGCCTCCGCAATGCCCAGAGGAACCATTTTTATGCTTCTTGTAGTATGCGTATGGAACCTTCCAAAAATGTGCAATGACTTTATGCCAGCGGATTCCAGTGGTAGAAAGTAATTGTCCTTCTAATCTCGTAAGTGGCGCCTTCGCTAAAAGCCTAACTACCGTCGGACGTCCTGACTGCTTTTCTCTGTCGGCCGGCCGCCAATTGGAAAATGCCGCCAGTAGCTACTGCTACAGTAATCGATCGAGGCCGCCGACGCAGTGCTTCCTGCTCAGTCCTTGCGAGGGAGGATTCCATCTCTCAATGAGCCTCAGTCTTTCGCGATTGCCTCCCGCGAAATATAAATCACACTTGCTCGCATCGCATGCGAAGGTCACGCTGCTGGGAAAATTGACGTCGAAGACACGAGCGAGCGAGAGAACAAAGATAATGCTCATGAACACAAAAGCCTCGCAATTTCGGCAACGACGTCGCGTCGGCGTTGCTTTTTCCTATTTTTATGCGCGTGTCGTGCGGCAGCCAGACCGACCGCCCCGCGGCGACTTTTCAACGTTCGCTGCAACTGACAAACTCGACTGCCAACGCGTCGCCGCCCGCGGCTAGCTGCAGCTCAACGTCCGACCCCACCGGTAATTGCAGAGGAGACGCAACCGAAAATTTCCATAATTTTTCCCTTTTCGTTCGGCCCATTCGGCAAATGTTGCCCTGTGCTGTCTTCGACGTCTCCTTTACGGAAGTCTCCTCGCGCGCACATGCAACGCTTTATATTGGGGGTTTCGGCCGACTCGAATATAGCTGGCCGCTTGCCCGATCGTATAACCAACCCAACTACGTACCATTAAACTTTGCATGTCCCTCTTTCGTCCGTTCGTCCGTTAAGGCGGCTGCCATGGCTGCTGCTCGAGCAATGCATGCCCGAGATTGGCTATCAGATGCCGTTGCTCGCGACGACGATTGCGTGAGTGGCGCTTATAACGCCGCTGCCGACGCGATGACATGCGCAAAAACGATTGAAAGATACGCAAAAAAGCGGGCGGGCGGTAATGGCGCCGAATGGGTCAGGAAGGAAGGGAAGGAGGAAGCCTCGGCGAGAGTATAGGGGATGATTTGCAACAAGGAAGCTCGTAAATTCGAAGCTAGCGCGCGAAAACCCGTCCCCGCAACTAGCTACTTCTCTCTGCTCGCTCGTTGTGGCAAAAAATTGGCTCCTTTGCGTCCTCCGCCCGCCCCGACCGGCAGAGTCAAGGTCTCGCCTGGTTTAAAGCGAATCCCGAAAGGGCGATTCCTCCGCTGCCGCATGCATAACAAATTGGAACAGGCTGCAAAAACCGTTCTCGCTGCTTGTCCGTCTGTGTCGTCGAAAGAGCAAATTGCGTTGGCCTCACAAGGAAGGAAGGGGAGGAGGTAATTGGATAAATTGGGATAAGCTGCTCTTGTTTCGGCAGCGCAATTTGTCGGCTACTTCAGGCTTTGAATTACAATGTGTTTAAAAATTAAATTTTTAACAAGCCATGGGCAGAGAATGTTCCTTGTCCGCGTAAGTCTTCTATGACATACGGCCACCATACCGCCTGCGTTGAAATCTCCAAAAAGTATCTAGCTAGATAAACATCGCGGCCCCTGTGACCGAATTTCGTCTTTAAAGGGAGAGAGTTAGCCTTTTCTTTTGGACGTACGGACAGAGCGCAAAGAGAGGGGGAGCGAGGCAACACGTGCCACGGTTCGTGATACACGACGCCGACATCGGCATCGGCGCCGGGATCAAGCGCGCTCAGCTCTCTCTCTCTCTCTCCTCCCAGTCGGCGGCGTCACGCATCAATCACCTAAACAAGACAAGGAAATACAGCCGCCGCCGCCGCCGCAACCTCAGCCGCATCAAGAGATATCTACATCGTGATGCATTGTGTGGTCGGTTGGCGGCTCGCACCGAGCGGAAGAGAGTAAAAGGAGGAGGAGGAGGAGAGAATTTAGACGCAAATGGTCGAAAAAGAGGACGTCGCGTCGGTCGCGTGTCATGGCAGCTAAATTCTTTTGCAATCTAGCTGCGCGCAAGTTTGTTCTCGCTGAAAGGCTTTTGCCGGAGCGCGTGTCTAGCTGGAAGCATCAACCCCATTGTTCGTTCCACAATGTCACGAAGCGGTATTTTTCCTCCCTCCCTAGCTAGTCCCAGCTCGTGCAATTTCTATACTCCCTTTTCCCTCTGGGTCCAATTTCCCATCCGGTCCGCCGCCGCCGCCGCTCCGGCGATCGTTAATGGCGGGGCTGTTTAAAGCGACGGCGGAGGGAGTTAGGTTAGGGCGAGAGCGATAACGCCCTTACTGGATGACGGACACCCATCCATCTATTCTGTTAGGGAAGAGAGAGAGAGAGAGAGAGACGGTTACTCCCTACTCTGACCTGGCTAGATTCCTCCCTGCCTCCCTCCCACGCACCGGGATTCGCCCGATCTCTAAATGTGAGCCTCCGGAAATCTGGCCGGATCTCTTTCTCACAGTTAACAGCCGGCCGGCCGGAAATCACTTCTGTATTGTTTTCTGCTGCTCGTTCAGTTTTCGCAATATCTCCTGCAGCGCCTCCCGGTTCTCGTTGACCGCCCTCTTTAGCGCCTCCACCTCGTGCGCCTTCGCCGCCTCCTTCTCGTTGCTGCGCGCCGTGTAGCGCTGAGTGCGCAGAAAACGCTCGATCAGGCTCGTCATCAGGGCCGAGTACTTCCTCCGCCTGTCCGCGGACTCGGTGGAGTAGGCGCGGTGGCCCTCGCACAGATCCTCCTCCTTCGCGCACTGCCTCGCGCTCCCGCAGAAACGAAAGATGCTGAAGAAGACGATCCAAAGGGGGGTCATGACGAGCAGGATGAGGATGTTGAAGGGCATCGGGGTGGCGTAGCGGCCGTCAAAGTAGTCCACCAGGAGCCTCGCCTTGGAATACTTCCAGTAGAGCTCCTTGCTCCCTTCCAGCTTGTTGATGGTGGCGTTCATCGACGCTATGAGCAAATTGAGCAGAATAAAGACGGAGAATATTTGGAAGGTGGCGAACACCAGGTTGGCCACGAAGAGTCTGGGGCCCTCGTACTCCTCCAGCGCCAATTCCATCTTGCCCGGATTGAGTATTGACCAGAAGAGTTGGCTGAGAGTCGTGTAGTATGTGGAAAACTCGTGTTGTGCGGGGTTAAAGGCGTCGTCGCTGCCGAACATGATGAACACGAGGCCCTGCGTGTAGGCCTGGGAGACCACGACGAACACGATGAACATGGTGCAAACGTCCATGAAGACGTGACTGAGGCTGATGATGATGGGGCCGATCCGGCCGTCGAGCTGAAACCAGTAGAGGATGCCGCACAAACAGCTGGTCGTTCCTATGCCGTAACAGGTCTGAGAGGCTAAAAGAATGGTACTTCTGTCGCTGTGGTCGTGGTGCATATAGAGAGCAACCACTTTCAATATGAAGCCCAGGTTCAGTTCAATGTGGCACAACATGTAGTATCCTCTCCAGAACGAGGTCCAGAGTGAGAAGCCGCCATTGAAGAGGAGAGTCAAGTCCATGTACCACATTCCCAGGCTGTAGGCTAGTATGAGGAAGTGTTGCGGCGCAATGTCGTACTGGTTCTGAGGCGTGATCTCCACCGCGGCCGAGTAGACCAGCATGCATAGGAACCACAAGTGCCAGCCGGTGTGGCTGACAAACCTGTTAATGGGCACGTCCATGTTCACCGTGGCACTGTTCATCTTGAAGAGGAGCTTGCGGAATTTAGAGGAATTGGGCGGCGGCTTTTCGTCCAGCGCGTCCGTGGAACCGTAGTGAGCTGTGTAAAAGAACCTCGGCATGCGAGTTATGTGGTAGACGAGCACGTGGACGGGTGTGAGTAGGGTCTGGGTGAGTACGTAGGTCCACTGGTACACCAGGTTCATGCTTTTCCAGTTGACGTTGCCGTAGAAGTCGGTGGAGATGACCTGTTGGCAGTAGGCGTGGCTCACGAACTCCTTGTGGCCGTGCTCGACGGCGAGCATGAGCTGAGGGTAGATGAGGTGCTTGACCACCTTAAAGTACTTGTTGGCGCCGGACTCCTCTTTGAGCAGCATCCGCACCTCGCTGGAGCCGACGCAGTGGTCGAGGATCTCGGTGGCTAGCCTCCTGCACGAGCTGGCGACCGCCGAGTACTGCACGCGGTGGTCGGCCCGGTTGCGCGCCTTCAGCTGGCACATCTTGGCGATGAGGAAGCACCTGGTGATGGGGTCGTTGCACTCGATGTGCACCGAGCAGAGCACGTCCGGCTCGAACTTGAGGTGCGTGGGGCAGAAGTGGAAGCCGTCGCCAGAGTCCTCCAGGTAGAGGTCCTCGCTCGTCCTTGTCCTGATCCACTGGCGGCTGCCGAACGGGCTGCCCTCCCTGGTGTAGTTGCACTCGCAGAGTTCGTCGCCACGGTCCAAGTGCTCCTTCTGTCTCTCGACCAGCGACATGTAGCAGGCGAGGATGTACGATGACTTTACGGAGAGCTCGAGTACCCTAAGGTTCTTAATGTCGTCGTTGTCATTGAATCTGTCTTGACAGTCGGCGCCCACTGAAAACTGAACCAGATTTTTGGGGCTCGACTTGGCCTCCCTCTTTGCCGACTGGCTGCCGAACTGAAAAGCCTTCATCCTGTAGCCGAAGTCGACCAGCGGCCGCACCAGCGAGTACTCGTTCTTAGCACAGGCTCTGGCGAGCACCCTGGAATTTGGAGGCGGCTTCTGGGGCAGTAGCGGGGGCCGCGTTCCGTCGTTCCTCGGATCGTAGGCGAGCTCCAACAGCTCTCTGAGTATCTCTGGCAGGTCCAGTTCGACGGTCTTGATGAAGAGCTCCTCGAAGACATTCTCGTACCAGGGCGGATCTGTGTGCACATTGTCCTCAGCGAACTTCAGGACGGCTTCAAATCGGCCCTCTAAAGTAACCCTGCTGTCCTGCGCGGCGACGAGGCAGGCGGCGAGGAACTTCCAGTCCTCCCTCATGTAGTCGGCCACGTTGGCATAGTCGCTCAGGACGTTCTCCACGTCCTTGACGCAAGTACATGTGGCGATGGCCTGCAGGATGAACGTCTTTTCTCTCGGCCTGAACGCGCGCCACTCGTTCCTCAGGAAGTCCCTCCTGTTGGACAATCCGGTGCCGCCGACTATGCTGATGTGTCGCATGGGGATCGGCGCCGACGAGGACGACGAGGCCATGGCTGCCGTTGCCGCTGCCGCCGGCCGTATGCTGGCCACGATGTCTTTCCAGGGCGTGACTTTGGGCGAGGTCATCGTTCGTTCGTTCGTTCGATCAGAAAACAGACTGATCGAATTGCGTGCCAGACGACAAAGAGAGACGGTGTTGTCGCTCCGCCGGGATAGATAAAAGATTGTACACATTCTGGGCACGCAGCTAGACGGATGCGCGCTCGATAAAGAAGCAGAATTTTTACCTTGCGGTCAGGCGCATTGAATTGAATGATAACTAGAGCAAACACTGCGTGATCGCCGCGGTGCGCAGATCTTTGAACTTGGCATTTTCCACTGTCCAGAATCTGATTATCACTCACTCTACGGATCGAACAGAGACGGACACGGACTGTGTCGGCATTTCTCTTTTGAGCCGGCCGACCGCCATCGATCTCTCGCACGTGCCGCCATAAGAGCAAACATGATTTTCCGCACTGTGTGTACCTACCTCTTTCTGGCTTCCTCCTCCGCCGAACGCATCTCACTATCTCCGTAATCGGCACCCTTTTTACTTTACGACCATGCAGATTTTCTTACGAAGCTTCACTCGCTCGCTCCGGCCGTGCGTGAAAATCAATTCCGTCCCAAGGTGACGACGAGCCATTGGCGCAGTTTATGCAGGTAGAAGGGACGACACGAGGTTGATCGATAATGGGGTGTCACGAGCGTAGCGGTTACAAAGTACCCGCTGCGTCGATCCTTAAGCCGCCCCGCCGCGCCGCCCGCGGGCATATCCTCGGTTGACCCCAAAAACTAATTTCACGCCTCGCACTCGAGAGCAAGCTGCAACCTGATGCGGCGGCCTCGTACGTGGGTCGTGGTCACGCGAGCGACCCCGGAGTTCGTGGCATTGCAATGCACCATCCCATCGGCGCGGCGCCGTGAATTCAATTCTCATTACCGGCCGGCCGACCCCGAACCCGCGATCAGACTTCGGATATCGAATGACCTTCGTATTCAATTAGGTCTGCCGCGCTGCAATCTCAGCAGCCTAGTTAACCCTTTCCTCATGACATCGCTTTGGGGCTCCGTAATCAGGGTCAAAGAGACCCTTTCGCTGGCTAACTGCACCGTATATCCTCCCAAGGCGGTCCTTCTGATGAGCCTTGCCTCGCCAACTTCCTTCCTTCCGTCGCATGTAGCTCTAGGTACATCCCCCATTAACCACGAATCAGGCCGTGGAAATGGAATTGCAAGGCCGTCTTCCATCCCTCCCTTCCAGCGCTGCTTTTTTGTCCGCCCGCCCGTCCTCTGTCTTGCTTCCGACGCCACCCTTGCAATCTTCCACTTTGGCCGTCAAGTGTTGTTGCCGCGGGGGCCGGCCGCAAGATCAGGAAGGAGGAGGGCCTGTTCCGGTTAATTTCTTGACCGACCGACCGGCCGCCATTCCAAATTGTCTTTTTTGTGCGCGTGCGTCGATAATGCGACGCTTTCAGCGGCCAAAGACTCATTGTGCAAGTAGTTGTTCGAATCAAGCGCAGTTCGGAGGCGCTCCCAAATCACATGCTACGAGATTTATTGACGTCAGTCCGTCCATGTGCTTAATACTCCCTGATGGCGTCGTTTGTGCTCCGGACCGACCGACCGACCGACATGCATCTTCTCGAACTAAGGACCCAATTTGCCATCGCCGCACTTACAACGTAGGACCGGCGCCCAAATCTGTTACAATGAGGGGGCGTCGCGTCGCGTCCTAGGAGCGATTGGCCGTAATCAACGATCTCTTGTTGCCGGATGTGTTAATGGCTTCGGCAGCAGCGTCGACGTCGTCTGTCTTGAATCCGTCCACGCTCACTCGATCCATCCATCCATCTCCCTCCCTCTCTCTTCATGTTGTTCATGCGCACGTCATCTCCGCATGTCAATTGTTCGCCTGCCCGAACTCCGATTGTTGCCGCGGCTGGGTTCAAGGACGCACATATGCTGCTGCAGATGAGAAAAGAGACCGAACGCTCGCTCGCTTTGCCAAAATCGAATGCGACTTGCCGGTCGATTGATCGAAGCAGCAGCGACGATTTGCAACCCTTTTTTTGCGCCCAACATACCGGCCGATGGTGTTTTTGTGCACCGCTGTAATCTATTTTGCCCTGTTGCCGCCGCGTCCTGTCGTCGTTGCCTCCGTCCGCCTCCGCCTCTCTCGCTGAGAGCACGTTGCAAGGAGAATGATTGAAGATTTCAATCTTTGATGCGGCTGCCAGCAAAAAAATCCGGCTAGTATAAGGAGGGTGAGCCACATTGCAACAACGTTTCTGACATTGCATATCGTAGCCACGGTGGTGCTCGCCTCGTGTTCGCAAAACAGAGCGTCAAATTTCGCTTCGGCATTTCAATTTTATTTCCTCTTCCCTAGACATTGGCGTCAGGTGCGCTACTCAATGCTGAAGTTTAATTATCGATTTCACCCAGCAACTTTAGGCGCTGGTCCCGAACGGGTGCGTCACTCCCTGTATTGACCGCCGCGCCTTTTTCGCGCCCGACATTGCCGCTGCGCTGCGGCCCCGGGACGTTTTAATTTAGTTCCAGTCTGTCCGGCGATGACGACGACGAGTGGACGGACGGCCGGCACGAGACCAGGAAGTGCACCAGCTGGACACTAGCTGTCCGCGCGCCCGCCGCCAGCCCATCCAGCTGCTGTCTGTCCACTCGTACATTGTAGGACGATAATTGGCGTTCTTGTTGAATCTGAATCGGGCTCTTGTCCGCGGAATTTAAACGCAGGAGGGCTCGTTTGTCGGCGCCATGTCTTTCCTTCCGGTCACCCCTTGCAAATCTGTATACACATTGTCTGGTCCTCGTTGCTCGATCGTTTACGATCCGCAATCATCCTTTGATGGATCGTTCTGCTGCAGTATTGAGTCGTTGTTAGCTAGGAAACGGAAAATAGCCGCCTTCCTGTTTTGTCTCTGCCATTGTGGCGCAGCAGAAGGAAATCCAAATCCGTCAGTTCGCTTCCTTCCTTCCCTCCTTCCCGACTCTTTTTATGGCACCACTTTTTGTCCAGACTTCTCTCTCTCTCTCTCTCTGTCCGCAGAACAGTACAGTATGTCTCCTGTGGGAGACTGACGAGACGACCGACCGGTCTGTGGCAAAGGAAGAGAGAGGATCAGTGAAAGTTGACCCCTTAAACTCCGGTCGTGCGAGTCGAGGCGAGGGGCTAACTAAGGTACACATAGACCGATCGATAAAAGTGCTAATTAAGGAGAGGAAAGTCGGTTTCGTTCAGCCCCAGTTCGGCCGGCCGGGACATGCGACGTCGCGTGGATGCGGCCGGCCAGCTAGTAGGTGGTCCCACGGCGAGAAGGAGGAGGGTGGAGGAAGAAAGTTTAGCTTGATGAGTTGTGTGCAGTGTACGTGCCCTCTCCGCTCGTAATTTTAGCGAGCCGGCCGACCGACCGACCGACCGAATCTCGAGCTGCGTGTCTGACTGTCCGTCTGTCTGTTCGGGTCGTTTTCTCATCTCTGAGCTGGGCTCGCTTGCTCGCCGTCGGGGATGAGGCAAGCTCATCTTTTAAGAGGCCTAGATCGGCCGGCCGCGGCCGGCCGGCAAGCCCGACCTGTCTGCCGTGAAGATCGAGGAGATGGGAGGGGAGGTGTCCTGCCTGCGAATGTACACTTTTAGAACCGGGATTACTCTTCGCTTACGGAGGCAACTTCATAGAGTTTCATTATTGGCTTACCTGTTTGGCTTGACTTCATATTGTGACTTAGCCTTCTTGATTAATTTTTTGATGGGCCAAAATAGAACTTGATGTTTTGTTGCCGAGAGCAGAGGCTAATTTACGGGCAGTCTGAGGTGAATATAAATTTCTTCTCTAATGGAAGAGCTAGCTGCTTTAGGCCGCTGTCGATTTTCCGCACCAATCGAGCCGACTACATACGCACGTATCGACGCACGCGGCGTAGCGTACGTCTATGCAAATGGAGCCCATCAAAAGAGGCGCACGCGCCCGAGCGGGGAAATTTAACGAGAAAGGAGGAAGAAGAGAATTAAGGCTGCTTCCTCCCTAGCTCTCAGCCGGTCGGCCGTCGGCCATTTAGCCGACTTCAATTACACGAGGGAGAAATCGAAGGGAGGAAGGAAATCGCTTCCCGATTGCCGCCCGCCGTCTATGCTAATGTTCCTTGACGCACGGCCGCTTCCTCCTCCTAGTGGATCCCTCCCCGCGGGGCCCTAGGAATTGGTTATGCAGCTAGCGGCGGACGCGGACGGACGGGAGCAATATTCGTTCGACGAATTCAAAATGACCCGTGAAATGATCCCAACGTCAGCTACCACTGGACTCCAATCAGTTGCCAGAACTCATTTACGGTTGCCGCCGATCCCGCTCGAGCTCAATCCCGAATCAATCTCTGACCCAGTTGATAATTTCCGGCACGAAGTTAGCGGTTCAACTCTGAGTGACTCAATCGAACGCATTTAGCCGAGCAACCTTCCCAAGCTTGGACGTCAAGGAGACCGAGAGCAAACTTCTCACCCGAGTGCCACGCGCCGACGCCGCGCCGTTGCCGTTCCTTATCGGCTGCGAGCGATAACGCGAAGGTAAAAAGGAAAAGCGCGGCTGACGCCACGACGACGACGGCGACGATGCTCCATCGGGAGACAGTTTGGCAGCAGACCCGAAGAGGAGACATGAGGACGCAGCTGAGGAGAAAGAGGTGGAGGAGCTAGCTTCGGCGAAAAACAACAATAAGAAGATCTTCAAAGGAGATTATAGTGCACGCATAGCGGAAGAAGGGAGAGTCGTGACTGACTGAACGGCCCCAAGATGCTCAAGTGGGTGGTGTTCTCCAAGCCGCAGGAGTTCAGGAAGCGAGTCGTGGTAAGACCAAGAGGAAAAGGGTTGCAAC
>JAAUYK010159104.1_pt1 | contig 13521 bp, 10 predicted proteins | sample 7278021 | NCBI WGS metagenome assembly JAAUYK01 (sample SAMN14350223, study PRJNA611818) | marine sediment metagenome | isolation source: surface marine sediment (1.8m) | place: French Polynesia: Moorea | collected 2018-08
CACTATCCGAAGCCCGGCTGGGTCGAACACGACCCGGAGGACATCTGGCGTTCCGTCGAGGCAGTTGTTCGCGAGGCGATCGAGGACATCGACGCGGCGGACATCACGGGCATCGGCATCACCAACCAGCGCGAGACGACGGTCATCTGGGATCGCGCGAGCGGGCGGCCGATCCACAACGCGATCGTGTGGCAGGATCGGCGCACGGCTGACCGTTGCGAGGAACTCCGCTCGCGCGGCGTCGAAGCGGACGTCACCTCGAAGACCGGCCTCAAACTCGACCCCTATTTTTCGGCCACCAAAATCGCGTGGCTGCTGGACAACGTAGACGGTGCAAGAGCGCGGGCGGAGAAGGGCGAGCTGGCCTTCGGCACGATCGACACGTTCATCCTCTGGCGGCTGACCGGCGGCGCGGTGCATGTAACGGATGCGACCAATGCGTCTCGCACGCTGCTGTTCGACATCCACGAGCAGCGCTGGGACACGGACTTGTGCCAACTATTCGCGGTGCCGGAGGCGTTGCTGCCGGACGTACGCGACTGCGCCGGCGACTTCGGCTCGACGAGCGGCGAGCTGTTCGGCGCTGAACTGCCGGTGTGCGGGGTCGCAGGCGACCAGCAGGCGGCGCTCATCGGACAGTCCGGCTTCGACGTTGGCACCACCAAGAGCACCTACGGGACGGGCTGTTTCGTCATCGCCAATACCGGCAGCGAGGCACTGGCCTCGCACAACCAGCTGCTGACAACGGTGGCGAGCCGCCTCGACGGCAACGTGAACTACGGGCTCGAAGGCAGCGTCTTCGTCGCAGGCTCGGCCGTGCAGTGGCTGCGCGACGCGCTGGGCCTGATCGGTTCTGCCGCTGAGACCCAGGCGGTCGCCGAGGAGACCGGGGTCGTCGATGACGTGGTTGTCGTGCCCGCGTTCGCGGGCCTCGGCGCGCCGTACTGGGACCCGCATGCGCGCGGGGCGATCGTTGGGCTGACGCGCGGCAGCGGCCGCAACGAGATCGTGACGGCGACCCTGCAGTCGGTCGCGTTGCAGACCTGCGATCTCGTCGCCGCGATGGCGGATGACGGCATCCGTCCGAGTGTGATCCGCGTTGACGGCGGCATGGTCGCTAACGACTGGTTCCTGCAGTTTCTCGCCGATGTGCTAGACGTCGCCGTCGAACGGCCGTCCAACGTCGAGTCTACGGTGCTGGGTGCCGCCTACCTCGCAGCCGTAGCCCGTGGCGTCATCCCGTCGATCGAGGCGACGGCGGATCTCTGGCAGTGCGAGAAGCGCTTCGAACCCGCAATGCCCGCGGCGCAGCGTGAGCGCTTACTGAACGGCTGGGAAGCCGCCGTCAGCAGGGTCCGGTCGCGAGACTGAGAGTTTCCGATTTGTTACGATAACGCGTCATAATCCTGTCACGGGATCTTCATCCAAATGTCGCGGATGCCGTCGAAAATCTCGCAGCAACGAGGGTTTCAAGACTCTATTGTGCTCGATTACTTCGACGACCTGGAACTCGGCTGGTGCTTGAGGGTGAATTCGCTGTCCAGATGGCGAGTGATCCGGAATTTCTTCACAGTCGTTTCAAAGCTGGGCGACTATTCCGTCTGGTTTGCACTCGGCTTTATCTGCCTGCTCCATCCTGACGTCTATGCGTCCGTGCTCGTCCCGCACGCGCTCCTGATGGCCGGCATCGGAATCCTGATCTACAAGCTGCTCAAGAAGAGACTGGTGCGTGAGCGGCCGTTCATCCGCCACGGCGAGATCGTCTGCGCGACCGCGCCGCTTGATCGTTACAGCTTCCCCTCGGGACACACGCTCCACGCCGTCTCGTTCGCCATCCTGTACGGATCCTACGTGCCGTTGATGCTCTGGGTGCTGGTGCCGCTGGCGCTGCTCGTGGCGGCATCGCGCGTGATCCTCGGGCTGCACTACCCGACCGACGTTCTGGTGGGCGGGATCATTGGCGCCGTGCTGGCAGTGACCAGCATCAATATCGTCAACGCGCTGGTGGGTATGTGAGCTAGGCGGCGAAGCGCTGCCAGGCGACACCGCCCCAGATCAGGGGCACCAGAAGAAGACTCAGAGACACCGCGGCCGAGCCGAGATCCTTGGCGCGTCCGCTTAGCTCGTTGTGCTCCCCGCCGAAACGATCGACGACCGCTTCGATCGCCGAATTCAAGAGCTCCACGATCAGCACCAGCAGACAGCAGGCGATCAACAGCACTCGCTCGACAGTGTTCTGGCCGAGCCAGATCGCGACCGGCATCAACAGCACGGTCAGCACGAGTTCCTGGCGGAACGCTGCCTCGTATCGCCACGCGTGGGCGAAGCCCTGCGCCGAGTAGATGGTGGCATTGATCACTCGGCGGAATCCGGTGTTGCCCGGTTTGTTCATTCGACGCTGCGCCTCGTCTGCGATACCCGGCTAGTGTACGAGAAGCGTGGGGAACCGTGAAATCCCGGCCTCGCTTGACTCCGTTCGCCCCACGGCGAATGATTGCGAGCCTTCGGAACCACGAACTCCATGAGTAGACGGCGTTGCTCAGAGCGCGACAGAAGATAGGCAAGTACAGAATCCTGTCGCGGATCGCCTCCGGGCCTCTGGCCGACGTGTATGCCGCCTTCGACACCATCCATCGCAAGCGTGTCGCACTCAAGATCCCGAAGTCCGACGATACCGTCGGCGACGACGAGTTCCTGCGAGAAGTACAGCTCGCGTTCAAACTGGATCACCCGAATATTCTTCCCGTACTCAACGCGGAGTACATCGACGAACACTTCGTCATCGCGATGGAACTGGGTGAGCAGTCGCTGGCGGACCGGCTCGAGAAGCGTATCGCTACCTCGAGCGCTATCGACCTCGCCGGGCAGGCGATCGCCGCACTGGCGCATGCACACGAAAGAAAGATCATCCACTGCGACATCAAGCCCGAGAACTTCATTCTGTTCCCCGGTCAGCAGCTCAAGCTCGCCGACTTCGGCTTCGCGAAGGTCAGTCTCAGAACGCTGAAAGCGTCCGGCTCGGGCACGATCGACTACATCGCGCCGGAGCAGGCGATGGGCCGTCCGAAGTTCCAGTCCGACGTGTTCTCTCTGGGGCTCGTCATCTATCGCCTGTTCTCGGGCAAGCTGCCGGAATGGCCCTTCGAGTGGCCCCTGAAGGGCTACGATCGCCTCACGTCGCGCGTGCGCCCGGAGTTCGTCGACATGCTGCGCAAGGCCATCCAGCTCGACCCGTCGAAACGCTACCGGACGGCGATCGAGATGCAGGAGGACTTCGAGCGCCTGAAGAGCCACGCCCGTCGACAGAAGAGCGGCCGTGGCGCGAGCGGCAACGGCTCGTCATCGCAGCAGCAGCGCTGGCGCGAATTCCAGCGGGAGTTCCGCAGCGTGATCGATACCAGCCATACGTGCCGCCGCTGCGAGGGTCCGGTGGCCGAGAGCATGCAGGCCTGTCCCTGGTGCGGTATCGACAATCCCTCGCGCGGCTCCGAATCACGGCTCGCGTCGAGCTGCCCGCGCTGCGAACGCGGCGTCAAGAACGACTGGGACTACTGTCCCTGGTGCTACGGCCCCGGTTTCGAGGAGGAGACGACGCGGCGTTATCCGGACAAGCGATATACGAAGCAATGCGAGAATCCCCGTTGCCGCGGTCCGCTGATTCCGTTCATGCGCTACTGTCCGTGGTGCCGTACCAAGGTGAAGAAGCCGTGGAAGCTGCCGGGAACGCGCGCAAGCTGTAAGAGCTGCAACTGGGGCATCGCGGCAGACTACTGGAACTACTGTGCGTGGTGCCGGGAACCGGTGAAAAAGCGATGAGCACCGAGCCTGAGCTGCCCTCGGACGTTCTGCTGCTGGACGGTGCTTTCGGCGCCGATCGGCAGGAGGTCGAGATCGGCGGGGGCTTGCTCGTGGCGTATACGCGGCAATCGCCTGACAAGGACACGGAGAACGAGGACACCGTAGCGATCATCCCGTGGGGGCCCGATGCGGCTGTGCTGGTCATCGCCGACGGCGCCGGAGGCCTGCCGGCCGGCAAACGGGCGTCGCTGACGGCTGTCCGCACGCTGGCCCGGTCGCTGCAGGTCTCGCTCGAGAAGACCACGCTGCTCAGGACGGCCGTGCTGAACGGCATCGAGGCCGCCAACGAGGCGGTCCGTGAGTTCGCCAACGGATCCGCGACGACGCTCACGATCATGACGATCGAGGGACGGCTGGCGCGCAGCTACCAGATCGGGGACTCGGAAGCGCTGGTCGTGGGCCAGCGCGGGCTCATCAAGCTGCAGACGACGGCGCATTCGCCGACCGGCTTCGCGGTCGAGGCGGGTTTCCTCGACCATCGCGAGGCGCTGCATCACGCGGACCGGCACCTCGTCTCGAATTTCATCGGCATGGCCGATATGAGCATCGATATGGGCACGAGCGTGGAGCTCAAGCCCCGAGACACGATCATTCTGGTCAGCGACGGCGTGACTGACAACGTGCACATCGACGAACTCGTCGAACTCGTACGAAAAGGGCCACTCGGCGAGGCGGCCGACAGGGTCGCCGAGACCGCCTCGGAGCGGATGGCGAAGGAGAAACGGGGTCAGCCGAGTAAGCCCGATGACTTGTCGCTGATCGTTTTTCGAAAGCCATAAGAGACGTAATCCACAAATGCCGTCTTCGGGCGTGATGCGAGCGCCCTGAGCGAGTATGATCGAACGAGCTGTCAACCTTGGGCACTTGACAGTCGTTGTACATAATTCAATGGAACTCCGGAGGCGGGCCGGCGTTCAAAGCTAAAAGCGCTGCGCGCTTCAATCGCGACCGTCTGTCGACGAAATAGCTGCGCTCTAGCCGTGAGAGGCCGCATACGATGAAGTACCAGGACACGTTTAGATTCTTACGACCGCTGCTCGTCGTCGCAGCCGCCGCCGTCGTTACGGTCGGCTGCAAGACCGAGGGTGGGGCAAGCAGCGGCGGCGGAATGCCGTCGCCGGGTGGCATGCCGTCTCCGAGCGGAATGCCGTCTCCTGGCGGGATGCCGTCTCCTGGCGGTGGAATGCCGTCACCGCCTGGCGGCCAGCAGGGCGGCCAGCAGGGTGGCCAGCAAGGCGGTGAGCAGGGTGGCCAGGAAAGCGGCCAGTCCGGCGGTTCCGGTTCGTCGGGCGGCGGCTCGGCGCCTCGATTCCCGTCGCCAAGCGAATCGGGTGGCGGTGGAATGCCTGGCGGCAGCCCCGGCAGCGATGGCCAGTCAGGCGGACAGTCGGGCCCGACCGGCTCCGGTAGCGGTGGCGGCGACGTCGGCGAGATTCCGCCTCCTCCGAGCCAGCGCGGCGGCGGTGGCGGCGGCGAGTCCCAGGGTGATAGCGGCGAAAGTGGCGACAGCGGCGAAGGCGGCGGAGACGATAACCCCTTTGCCGATGCTGAGGCCACGGGCGGCGGCGATTGCGGCGATACCGGCGTGATGCCGGGCGGCATCGGCGGCATGGGCCAGGCAGGAGAATGCATCGACACGGGCGGCGGCGGCGGTGCCGAGTCGGCCTCGTCGCAGAGTTCCGGTGGCGGCGCCTCCGGCGGCGCGCAGGGTTCCGGCGGTGAAGTAGGGCAGTTCCCCGAGGAGAGCGCCGAGGAACGCGCTGAGCGCCTTGGCCGCGAACTGGACGCCTCGATCGGTGGATTCGACGAGACGCTTCAGCAGGAACAGCAGGATGTCGCCGCGGTAGGCCGCGTGCTCGAAGGCTTCGACATCGAAGGCGGTGAGCCTGGCGGAGACGAGTCGGGCGAGCTGATCTCACTGGGGCAACAGTCCAGTGGAGGTTCGGCTCAGAGCCAGGGCGGTGCGGTAGGCGGCAGCGGCCCCACACCCGCGATCGCCGGTCTGTCTCAGCAGGAGATTCAGGAACGTACGCCCGAGGATATCCCGTCGCTGGCGGACGACGACATCATCGCCAGACAGCTCCGCGAAGCGGCGCTGACTGAAGACGACCCGGAGCTGCGTGAGCGTCTCTGGAACGAGTATCGGAAATTCAAAGGACTGTCGGTACCAGATTGATCATGACGAATATCTATCGCCTTGCACTGCCGCTTGTCGCGGTACTCGCCAGCGGCTGTGCCGTTAACGAAGTGATCACCGCCGAGGAGACGCAGCTGGTCGTCGCCGCGGCGCCAAAGGACGAGGGCCTGCTGCTCGACGTCGGGATAATCGAATTCGAGCCGAACGTGCCGGAGGGCAATAATCCCGAAGACTCCCGGATCTACGAGGAGATCCGCGGGGCGGAGTCGCGCTACCTGGCGTACCACTTAAAGAGCACGATGCAGGGAACCGGCCACTGGGGCGCGGTGCGCGTCATCCCTTCGGCGGACGCGTTCACCGACATTGTCGTGTCCGCGGCTATCGTGCAGTCGGACGGGGAATTCATCGAGCTCGAGGTGAACGTATCCGACACCATCGGGCGGCAGTGGTACACGCGGCGGTATGACACGCAGACCGGCATCTCCTCTTATTCGGAGAATCGCGACCGGCGCCAGGACCCGTACCAGAAGGTCTTCAACGACATCGCCAACGACCTGCACGCCTACGTCGAGACACTGCCGCCGCAGTACGTTAACCGCTTGCGGCAGGTCTCAGAGCTGCGCTTCTTCGGCGACATGTCGCCGGACGCCTATGGGGAACACCTTAGCGTCGACGAGGATGGTCTGCTTACCATCGCCCGCCTGCCGGCTGATAACGATCCCGCCGTTGACCGGCTCAGGCAGATTCGCGAGCGCGATCGCCTCGTCGTGGACATGCTCAACGAGCACTACGCGAATTTCTACTACGGCATCGCGATCCCGTACCACGAGTACCGCAAAGCCTCGCGTGCAGAGTCCGTTAACTATCGGCAGGTGCGACGCTCCGCGACGATGCAGACGATTATGGGTGTCGTGGTTCTCGCCGGATCCCTCGCGGTCGATACCGGCGATTCTGACTACCGAGACCGGCAGATGAAGCGCAGCCTGCAGAACATCGGTCTGGGTCAGGGCCTCAATACGATCATGGCCGGCATAACGCGCAGGTCGGAAGCCACGATGCACATCGAGGCTATCGACGAACTTGCGGAGTCGTTCGGGTCGGAGGCTGCGCCGATGGTCGTCACCATCCAAGGCCAGACGCGCCGCTTGACCGGTACCGCCGAGGCTCAGTACGAATCCTGGCGGCGACTCCTGAGAGAGATCTACGAAGCCGAAACCGGGTTCACGAACGTGATCGAGGTGGGAGAACCGGTCAGAGCGCCCGAACCCACGGGATAGACGGCTAAGCAGCAATGCGTGAACTCAGGGGCGGCGCGCAGCTCGCCGGTCGCTACACACTCGTTCGCAAGCTCGGCTCCGGCGGCGGCTCGGAGACCTGGCTGGCCAACGATCGCCTGACGAAGGCGACAGCGGCGCTAAAGGTGTTGATCGACGGCGCGCACGAGCCTGAACTGCTGCGCCGGGAGTGGCAGATATCCATCCGCCTGATCCACGCGCACATCGTGCGCGTGTTCGAATTCCACGAAGCCGACGATGCGACCTTCTACACGCTGCAGTACGTCGATGGGCCCGACATAAGCGTCCTCTCGGGCGCGCCGTGGGAAGACGTTCTCGGGCCGATCGCCCTGATCGCCGATGCGTTGCGCTACGCGCACGGCAAAGGCGTGGTCCACAGAGATCTTAAGGCGACAAACATTCTGCTGGACGCCAACGGCGCGCCGTATCTGATCGACTTCGGCGTGGCCACGGCGGGCGGCGAGGACATCGGCGGCGGCTCGCTGATCGCCGCCAGCCCCGAACAGCTAGACGGCCAGCCGCCGCAGCCGTCGGACGACATCTTCGCGCTCGGTGGTCTCGTCTATGAGCTGATCGCCGGGCGCTCGCCGTATTCGCCGATCGATGTCGAGCAGGATATTCGCAGCAAGCTACCAGAGCCTCTTCGCCAGGCAGACGGCAGTCCTGTGCCGGCGCCAATGCAGGCGCTTGTCGCCGATATGCTGGCCAAGCAGGCGGCGGACCGGCCCGATGCGGCGACGGTCGTCGAGCGGCTGGAGAGTCTCGGTGTCCGGGGCGGGACGGCCGACAAACGCTTTCTCGGCAGCGTGCGGGCAATCGCCGATGAGGAGATCGAATCAACCAGGAGCACGCGCCGCGCGCCGTCGGAACAGAGAGCGCCGGATGTCCGGGCCGAAACGAGCGGCCTGAGCCCGAAGGTCGTCGGTGGAGCGTTGGCGGTGCTCGTCGCCCTCCTGCTCGCGGTTGTCTTCCTGTTGCCGAAAACCGTGGATGACGAACCGGTGCCTGTCCCGGCGGCGGTCGAGGAGACGACGAGCGCCGAGTCTACTGATGAATCTGACCCGGGCGAGGAGGCTGAGACGGAGCAGGACGCGCCGTCTCGCGACGAACGCGTCGTTGCTCGCGAGGACGCCGAGCGCGTCCTCGGTGAGCTGCTGGCGAAAATGCGCACGCTCGAGGGCCGGGCGGTTGAGCGCTGGGGCGGGCTGCCGTGGCGGCAGGGTGCCGCCGCTTACGAGGCCGGCGACGAAGCGTATCTCGCGCAGGACTACGCCGCCGCGAGCGCGCGCTACGAAGAAGCGATCGAACTAGTCGACCCGCTGCTTGATGAGGTCGACGACGTGTTCCGGACGACGCTCGCTGACGCGGCCGTGGCTCTCGACAATGAAGACACGCGCGAAGCGTTGAGACTCTATGAACTCGCGGTCGCCATCAGCCCGAGCCACGGCCCTGCGCGACGGGGCCTTGAGCGCGCTCAGAACCTCGACGAGGTCCTCGCGCTGACCGCTCAGGGTCTTGAGCTCGAACGTGATCTCGATCTGTTCGCGGCGCTGGAGAGCTTCGATCGGGCGGTGGAGATCGATGCCGAATGGCAGCCGGCGATAGAAGGCGCCGCGCGGGTGCGGGCGACGATGAAGCAGATGGACTTCGATCAGAGGATGACCGAGGGACTGACGGCGCTGGCGGAAGGCGATCTGTTCTCGGCGCGGGCGGCATTCCGTGCCGCGCAGCAGCTGTTCCCTGAGTCGACAGAGCCTGCCGATGGGCTCTTGCAGGTCGACAACGCGATTCGCCTCAACGACATCGCCGCGTTCGAGGCTGAAGCGCTCTCGCTCGAATCCGAGGAGCGCTGGGAGTCGGCTGCCGAAGCCTACGCCAGCATCCTCGAGATCGACGCCAATCTGACCTTCGCGCAGGATGGGACCGCGCGCGCCAATAGGATGATCGCGCTGCACGAGCAATTGGAGCAGTTTATCGCGGATCCCGACAGGCTCAGCTCGGATCGAACGATGCAGGCGGCGACGCAGCTCGTCGTCGCTATCACGCGAATGCCGGAAATCGGGCCTCGGCTCACATCGCAGCGCGACGAATTGTCCCGGCTGCTCCGGCGCGCGTCGACGCCGCTGACCGTGCAGTTCGTGTCCGACAATCTGACCAACGTGTCTATCTACAGAGTTGGTACACTCGGCAACTTCGATGCGACCGAACTTTCACTGCGCCCCGGCACCTATGTCGCGGTCGGCAGCCGGGTCGGGTACCGGGACGTCCGCGTCGAATTCAGAGTTGCGCCGGAGATCGAGCAGGTACCGATCGTCGTCCGCTGTGAGGAAGAGATTTGAGTTTCGATCACCTGATCATCAGGGACGTTGAGGGAGAACGCCGCCTCGAGGCGGATGCGCTGCCGCTGCGGATCGGCACCGGATCGGACAGCGGCCTGAGACTCCCGGGCCCCGGCGGCGGGCCCATCGTACTGCTCGACATACTCGACGGTGAGCCGTTCGTGCAGCCGGTCGGCCGTGACGCTTCGGTGATGCTGAATGGAGAGCCGCTCGCCGCCAGCCGCCGGCTCAGCGACGGTGACGAGCTATCGTTCTACGGCAGCCGGCTGGCGGTTCGGGCCGGCGATGTGTTCTCCGTCGACGTGCGGCTCGAAGACAGCGCATACGTTACTCAGCCCCCCGAACTGACCGCGACCGGAGAGACGCCGGCCGACGAGGATATCGCGCCGACGGCATTCCGTCGGGCGGCCGAGACGCGAGCAATCGCGGCTGCCGAGAAGAAGAGCCCGCTGAAAGCGATCGTCATCGGTGGGCTCGCGGTTCTTGCCGTTGCATCCTTCCTTCTGTTCACCTCCAAGTCGGTGCAGTTCAACATCGATCCCGGCAGCCCGGATCAGGTGTCGATCAGAGGCGCGTGGTTCCAGCTGCCACTCGGCGATCGAGTCCTGCTGCGTCAGGGCGAATACACGCTCGAGGTGGAGAAGGCCGGCTACTACGACGTCCGCCAGACGTTCGTCGTGGGCGAGGAGGCTGCGATGACGGTCAGCGTGGAGATGCGCAGACTGCCAGGACAGCTAACGGTCGTCACGGCCCCACCCGCGGATGCGACGGTGTCGATAGACGATATGCACATTGGTCCGGCGCCGCTCGGGCCGGTCGAGTTGCAGCCCGGCGAACACAGCGTGTCGGTCGAGTCGGACCGCTTCCTGCCGTTCTCCGACATCGTCGAGTTCGCCGGTCTCGGCCGGAACGACGTCATGACCGTGCAACTCGTCCCGCGCTGGTCCGACGTCAGCGTGCAGTCGGAGCCGTCGGGCGCGGTCATCTACGCGGGCGAGGAACAGGTCGGTGTGACGCCGGCGGTCATCGAACTCTTTGAAGGGACGCACCAGCTGACGGTCGTCGCGGAGGGCCACAAAGCCTGGGACGGTGCGATCACGGTCGAGCCCAACGTGCCGCAGGAGCTCCCACCGATCGTTCTCGAGGAGGCGGATGCGCGCCTGCTAGTGAACTCGATCCCGCGCGGCGCGAACGTGCTGGTCAACGGCCGCTACCGGGGGCAGGCGCCGCTCACGCTCGACCTCGAGCCGGACGTCAGCTACGAGATCGGCCTTTCCCGAGCCGGCTATGGTTCGACCTCTCGGACCGTGAGACTGCAGTCGGCCGCGAGCGAGACGATAACGGTCGACCTGACGGCGCGGACAGGAACGGTCACAGTGAATGTGTCGCCGCCCGACGCGGTAGTCACGGTCGGCGGACGGTCGCAGGGCAGCGGCTCGACGACGTTGCGTCTGAGCTCGGCGCCGCATCGGATCACGGTCAGCAAGCCAGGTTACGAGACGTGGACTCGGACTGTGACGCCAAGGCCTGGCTATCCGCAGACCCTCAATGCGACGCTGCGCTCCGAGGAAGCGATCGCGCGAGCGCGGATCGCGACCGAAATCGAGGCCATCGGCGGCAAGGCCATGCGGCGTGTCGAGCCGGGTACGTTCGTAATGGGGAGTTCCCGCGGCGAGCAGGGTCGGCGTGCGAACGAAGTCCTCGTGCCCGTCACGCTGACGCAGCCGTTTTTCATCAGCGAGCACGTCGTTACCAACCGCGAGTTCCTGGAATTCGATCCGCGGCACGATTCCGGCGGCGACGTACATGCGTCGCTGGCCGGCGATTCGAACCCGGTCGCGAACGTAACCTGGCAGCAGGCGGTGGAGTACTGCAACTGGCTGAGTTCGAGGGAAGGACTAACGCCGGTCTACGAGGAGCGCTTCGGAGAGTACGAGGCGATCCGGCCGTTCCCGAACGGGTACCGATTGCCGACCGAGGCCGAGTGGGCGTGGGCGCTGCGTTACGGCGGTTCGTCGACGGCGAGCAAGTTCAGCTGGGGAGATCAGTGGCCGGCCCGCGGCGATGCCGGCAACTACGCGGATCGCGCGTCCGCCGACTTGCTCAGAACGATTATGCTTAACTATGACGATGGCTTCGCGTCCACGTCCCCGGTCGGCAGTTTCCCGGCCAACCGGCTCGGGCTCTACGACGCGGGAGGCAACGTCGCAGAATGGGTCAACGATTTCTACACAGTCCCGACGCCGGGCCTGACCGAACCGGTCGTCGATCCGCTGGGTCCCGAACGCGGTTCGACGGGTTACGTGATACGAGGGTCAAGCTGGCGGCACGCGGGGATCGCAGAGACTCGCCTGGCCTACCGCGACTACGGCGAAGAGCCCCGTACGGACGTCGGGTTCCGGATAGTACGCAACGCGGATTGACGGAAGCCGGCAACAAAAGATCGCTGCCGGGGTCTTAGGGATATAGTGTGGCCATCGAGCCGGAGAACTGTATGCGCGCGAACAAAGTCCTGCTCCTGAGTCTGCTGCTTGCGCTGCATCCCGTGGCGTTCGCCCAGGACGACCCGGAGCCGGAGGAGAGCGAGGCCGCGGACGCCATCGTGGACGAGGAACCGCCCGCCGAACAGGAAGCCGACGAAGTCTTCGAGACCGATGACGAGGCATACATCGACATCGACGAGGAAGACTTCGTGCCGACCGAAGAGATACCGACGGACCAGTCGATTCCGTTCCCAACCGACATCTGAATCCGAGCGCTCATCGAGCAAAGCACTTAGCCCATGAAACGAAAGAACATCCCTATCGAATTCGTCTTCCAGCTGTTCGCGCTGATCATCGCGATCATCGTCGTGCACGCGTTCTACGTGTCCGTCGTGCGCCCGAATGCGGAGCAGATCATCGCCGAGCAGAACGCCGCGGCGGCCGAGGATCCGGACTACATCCGCGAGCGTCGTGTCTGGGTGCTGATCAAGGACCTCGAGCAGGAAGCCTGTTTCATCTTGATGTTCTGGGCGCTGGCGATCATGGGTTTCAAGACGGCCAAGACGCTCAACGAGCGGCGCCTTCTGGACGTCGATCTCGTGCCGGTCGCCGACGGGATGCGAATACTTCCCGAAGACACGCGCGAGTTCGCGCGTCAGGTGCAGGCGCTGCCGGAAGACCGTCAGCGGATGCTGCTGCCGCGCGCCTTGCTCAATGCGCTGCGCCGCTTCGCGTCGACGAAGAATATCCAGGACGTCTCGTCGAGCACCCATACGATCGTCGAGTCCGAAGCTGAGCGCCTCGAGTCCGAGCTGTCGATGATCCGATACATCTCCTGGGCTATCCCGTCGATCGGCTTCATCGGCACGGTGCGAGGCATCGGTGAGGCGCTGGCCCAGGCCGACAAGGCCGTGCAGGGCGACATCGCCGGCGTGACTCAGAGTCTGGGCGTTGCGTTCAACTCGACGTTCATCGCGTTGTTAATCAGCATCTTCCTGATGTTCCTCGTTCATCAGCTGCAGTTGATGCAGGAGCGGCTCGTCTTCGACAGCGAGGCGTACGTTGACGACAAGCTGATCCGTCACATGAAGGCGGACTAGAGCGACTCATGACGTTGCTCGCCGCGGACATCAACGACGCCGGTATCACGGTACTCAGTGATACGGCCGTGCTCTACCGCGAACCTGGCTTCGCGCTGCTGGAGGAGGACGGTCTCACGACCGGGCTCGATGCCTATCGTTTCGCGCGCGTAAAACCCAGGCGGATCCACGATCATTTCTGGTCGCAGCTCACCACGGTTCCGCTCCCGGACCAGCGCTTCACGCATCTGAGCGCGGCCGACCTCACGAGCCGGCAACTCGAACAGCTCTGGCAGAAGGCCGGTTCGGAAGGCGACCGTCTCGTGATCG
>JAAUYK010234552.1_pt1 | contig 13511 bp, 12 predicted proteins | sample 7278021 | NCBI WGS metagenome assembly JAAUYK01 (sample SAMN14350223, study PRJNA611818) | marine sediment metagenome | isolation source: surface marine sediment (1.8m) | place: French Polynesia: Moorea | collected 2018-08
CGATGTGGATGTCGCTGGCACCGTCCTGCACCGCCCGCTGGATCAGTCCGTTGATCAGGTTGATGACCGGGCTGCCCGCCGCCATCTCATCGATGGCGGACTCGTCCTCCGAGCGTTCCTCCACCAGCTCGAGATCGCTGCCGAAGTCCCCCACGTACTCCGCCAGGTCGTGGGTCTCGCCGTAGGCCTCCTCGATGGCCGTGCGGATCTCCTCCGTGCAGGCCAACACCGGCTTGACCCGACAGCCCGTCAGGTCCTCGACCGTGTCGATGGCAGGAATGGACTGCGGGTCTGGTGTGGCCAGATGGATCACGCCGCGGATGCGGAACAGGCACAGCACATCCAGGCGCCGCGCGACCTCCGCGTCGATCAGGCGTACGGTGACCGGGTCGTAGAGCCCCTGGCGCAGGCGTACGAAGGGCACCGAGAGCTGCTCGGAGAGCGCGTCCAGCAGCTCGCGCTGCGGGAGCCAGCCCTGCTCCACCATGATCTCCGCCATGCGCTGCCCCGTCTCGGCCTGCAGCTCCAGGGCCCGCTCGATCGCCTTCTCGTCGACGACGCCCCGCTCGAGCAGGATCTCGCCCAGACGGCGGTGGGGCCTGCTCTCGCGCGGCAGCGCGGGCTCGTCGTGGGGGTCGACCAGCGCGATGCGGCCGGCCAGCCCCGTCAGCCGCAGCACCTCGCGCAGCGACGCGTTGGCGTTGGCGAGACGCAGCGCGCCCCCCATCCGCGACAGCTGCTCCTGGCCGTCGAGCAGGGCCTCGAGACCCGCGCTACTCGCCAGGGGTACGTCGGAGAGGTCCACCACCACCTGCAGCTCGCGCGCGTCGAGACAGGCCTGCAGCGCCTCGCGCAGCGCCGCGATCCGGCCGTCGTCGTTGAGCGCGCCGGAGGGGATCAGGTAGGTCGCGACCCCGACCCGGGAGCGGGCGACCTCAGCCATGATCCGGATCGAGGGGCTTCGTCAGGTCCTCCAGCCAGCTCCGGTCCTCCGCGCACATCGCCTCGAAGACCCGCACGTACTGGGGGTCGAGCTGGCTGCCGGACACCTCGGAGATCCGACTCATCGCCTCCTCGTGACTGAGGCCGGGGCGGTAGGCCCGCGAGCTGGTGATGGCGTCGTAGGTGTCGGCCACGGAGGTGACGCGCGCGTGCCTCGGGATCTCGTAGCCGCGCAGGCCCTGGGGATAGCCCGAGCCGTCGAAACGCTCGTGGTGGTAGCGAGCCGTCTCGACGGCGTTACGGCCAATTTGCTCGATGTGCCGCAGGATCTGGTAGCTGCGTTCCGCGTGGACCTTGACGAGGGTGTACTCCTCCTGGGTCAGGCGACCCGCCTTGCACAGGACGCGGTCGGGGATTCCGATCTTGCCCACGTCGTGGAGCAGGGCGCCCCACGAGATGTCCTCCACGTCGCGGGACGTCAAGCCGGAGGTGCTGCCGATGCGCGTGGCGATGCCCTGCACGCGCTCCGAGTGACCACGGGTGTAGGGGTCCTTGGCCTCGATCGCCTCGATCAGGGCACCGGCGAGCTGCTCACCGAAGCGGCGCAGCCCCGACAGCATCCTGCGGTTGCGCAGCGCCAGCGCCATCTGGGCGGCGATCACCTTGGTCAGGTTGCGGTCGCCGTTGGTGAAGAAGGGCCGATCGTCGCGCCGCACCAGCGCCAGCATGGCTTCCACCCCGCCTTCGTTCTCGACGGGGCAGGCAATCACCCGATAGGACATGTTGACGAGGAAGTACTCGCGGCGGATGTCATCGCACTCGTTGAGGATCAACGGCCGACGGTGCAGGGCGAGGAAGGGAAACAGCTGTCCTCGCAGCGTGGTCAGCACGAGGTCCAGGTCCGGGAGGGGCGCCCCACGGAGCGCCCAGATGGGCGACGGCTGGCCGGCGAGCGTGAAGACGGCGAGATCGACCGCGAGGGCGTCCGCGAAGTCCGCGAGCAGCTCGTGGGCGCCCAGGTCGCCCCGGTCCAGCGCCCGCGTCTGCGCTTCCAGCGAGTAGACGAGGTTCAGCTCCTCGTGGCGCGCCGAGAGCTCCTCGGCCAGCCCCTCGATCTCGTCGTGCATGCGCAGCTCGCGGGACAACGCGGCGGCGACGTCGACGACCGATTCCGCGAGCGCCTCGGGGTCGGGCGCCGCGTCGGGGTTCACGAGCGCGGCCAGCCAGACCACGGCCTGGGCCGCTGCACCGTAGACCGGTGCGTAGAGGAGCTGTCGACCCCCTGCCAGCTCGACGCGGCCCGCACCTCCATCCGGCTCGAAGAGATCGCCGCGTTCCTGCTGCAACGCCGCGAGCAGCGACCGGATCCCGCCCTCGCGATCCGGCTCGCCGGCCCACACCACCTCACCCGAGCCGTCGCACGCGGCGATCTCGCTGCCGCCGAGCAGGCGCCGCAGCAGGCGGCCGTGGTGCGCCAGGTCGAGCTTGTGCAGGAGCGTCTCGCTCACGGGTCCGTTTCGTCCGCAACCCCCTCGAGGCGCGTTGCGATCCGCTCCTCGAGTCGCCGCAGGCTCACCGGCTTCTCCATGAACTCGAGGTTCGGGAAGTCCCGGGTCCAGTCGCGGGCCTCGTCCTCGGGCCTCGAGGTCAACACGAAGATCAGGGGCTCACCGAGGCTGAGCTTGCGCATCCGCTCGCACAGCTCGCGCCCCCCCATCCGGGGCATGCACAGGTCCGTGATGAGCACGTGGTAGCGCCGCGCCTCGAGCTTCGCGAGCGCCGCCACCCCGTCCGGGGCGATCTCGACCCGATAGCCGGCGCTCTCCAGGCGCCGTTGGATCAGGCGGGTCGCGTGGAGCTCGTCGTCGACCACCAGCACCCACTTCATCGCGCCGGCGGCTCCTTCATGAGTGCGGGCGTCTTGCGCAGCACGATCGAGAAGACGGAGCCCTCGCCGGGCTGGCTCTCCACCTCGATGTCACCGCCGTGGAGCTGCACGATCTCGCGCGCGAGCGGCAGTCCGAGGCCGTGCCCGCTGCGCTGCCGCACCTCTTCGCCCTCCGAGCGGAAGAACTTCTCGAAGACGCGGTGGCGCTCCTCCTCGGAGATGCCGAGCCCGGTGTCACGCACCCGGATGGCGATCTGCTCGTTCGCGTCGTCTACGGACAGCGTCACCTCGCCGCCTTCGCGGTTGTACTTGATCGCATTGGTGATCAGGTTGTTGACGGCGACGCGCAGCAGCTCCTTGTCCACGTGAATGGTCGGAATCCCCCTGGGCACGTCGACCTCGAAGCTGAGCTCGGCCTGCTGGCTGCGCGAGACGGCGTCGACGGCGTCCTGCAGGAAGTCCTGGAGTCTCACCTGCTGGCGCTGGAGCTCGACGGCTGCGGTCTCGATTCGCGCGATCGACAGCAGCGTGCTCACCAGCATGGAGAGCCGCTCGACCTCGTCGCGCAAGACGTTGCAGGCCTCGATGCGAAACTCGTCGCTCTCCCCCTGCTTGCCGAGCAGCTCCTCGCTGTACATGAACATCACGTTGAGGGGTGACTTGAGCTCGTGGGCCACATGGGTGACGAACTCGCCCTGGGCGCGGCGGGCCAGCGAGGCCGCGGTGACGTCCCGCAGCACCGCCAGGGTGCCGTTCTCGAGGTTGCGATCGCCCGAATCGGAGAGCGGCTTGGCGCTCAGCGCCACCCGTTGCTGCGGGAAGGCGCGGGGCGCGAACTCCACCGCGTCGCTGCGGTAGGAGACGGAGCCCTCGTAGTTGGCCAGGAACCCGACGAGCGCCGGATCGTCGCTCCACTCCGCAGGCTTGCGGCCCAGCGTGGCTTCCGGCGCCACGCCCAGCAGGCGCTCGAGCTTGCCGTTCGCGAAGGTGGCGCAGCCCGTCTCGTCGAGCAGCAACACCGCGTCGGGCAGGGCCTCGAGCACGGCCTCGAGGCGCGACTTCTGGTAGTTCGCCACCTTGGAGGCGGCCAGGGCGCGCGTCTCTCGCGCCTGCACCTCGCGCGCCCGCTCGGAAGCGAGCTCGACGAAGCGGTTGAACGAGCGGACGAACTCGCCCAGCTCTCCGCCCGCCTCCGCGGGGACGGGCTGAAGACCCCGTCCCGCCACGGCCTCCTCGAGGCGGCGGCCGAGCTCTGCGAGCGACCTCGCCTCGCGACGGATGAGGAAGTAGGCCAGCGGGGTCAGGAGGAACACGGGAAGGGCCAGCATGCCCAGCTGCGAGGCCTGCTCGATGGCGATCCCCGGGCCGGGCTCGAAGAAGCCGATCCGCAGCTGGGCGACCCGCTCGCCGTCGACCAGCACGGGAGCGTAGAACTCCCGAACACTGCGCCCGCTCGGCGCCTCGAGGGCCCGCTCACCCACCCACGCGGAGGGATCTTCCGGGATCGGCGCCGCCGGGATGAGGACCCCCGGCGCGACGGCCTCCCTCTGCGGGAGCCCATCGAGACCGAACAGCGCCGCGTAGGCAAAGTCCTCCCCGCTCTGGCTGGTGCGCACGATCTCCAGCGCACCTTGCTCTCCCGCTTCGGGGAGCAGGCGCTCGTAGGGCAGGCGGGAGAGCAGGCGCACCACGCTCAGGCCCTGGGCGCGCCCCCGCTCCCGCCGCCCCTCGCGCTGGGACTCCAGGAACAGCCCCGCAATGGCCGCGATGGCGGCCAGGGAGGCTCCGATCAGGAGCAGCCCGAGGCGTTCGTCCTTGAGCCGCAATCGTTTCCCTCCACCGGCCCGGGGGGAAGGCCTGACGACGACGTATCGGAACGGCGGGGGGGCGGGATGAGCGGATCCGATGGCTCCAACGGATCCGGTGGCTCGAGCGGGATCGGCGCCGGAGGGCGGGCGACCCGTGCCGGAGCGGCCAGCGGCCGGGCACCCCCTTCGATTCCCCCTTCGGAACTTCCGTCCTGCTTTACGCGATCGACGCCCGCGGGTAGAATGGAAGTGTAGGAGAAAGACCCCATGTCGACTCGCCGGGCTGCCGCGCGCGGAGCGGCGCGCTTGTTGCTGCACAGCTGCCTGCTTGCTGCCGTCGCGTGCGCGTCGTTCGAGCTCGTGCAGGCGCCCGATCGCGAGGCCGATCTGTTCCCCGGATCGGTGGGGATCGCGGGAACCGTGGTGGCGGTCGACGCCGTCACCGATTCCGGACGGGCCGAGCGGTACTTCGGCGTCGATCTCATCGAGCGCGGCATCGTGCCCGTACAGGTGATCGTGTCGAACCACAGCCAGCGACGCGTGGTACTGCGGCCCGCGGACGTGCTGGCGCTACGCGGCAGGGAGGTCGTCGATCCGCTTCCCGTCGAGCGCGTGGCGGCGATGCTGAAAGAGCGCGGCCTCTTCATGAGCGACGACACCGAGCAGGACATCGACGCCTTCTTCGAGTCGGTGTCGCTGCGAGAGACGATCGTCACCCCGGGTGAGACGGTTCAGGGCTTCCTGTTCCTCGAGCTGGACCGCGACAGCGCCCCGCGCAGCCGCTACTTCCGGCGCGTCAGCCTGTTCGCCCGGCCCGCCGTCAAGCTGAGCGTCGCCTTGAGCGAGCACGGTGGAAGCGAGCGCATGCACTTCGGGCCCTTCCCGGTCTACGTGAGCGGCCTGGGACTCTGAGGACGAGCCCTCCTCGGACGAGCGGGGCTCTGCGGTACACGCTCCACGGCACGCCCTGAGTCCGATCCGCCCCGGCCGGTTCAAGTCGCTTCGACGCCGGACCGAAGCCCGCAGTGACACCGCAGCGGAGGGGCGTTGGACAACCGGCTCTACGACCGCACCAAGCGTCGCCTCCCGTGCGACCTGCGCTGCGAGGAGCGCCGCCACTCGGGCGTGGTGCTCGACCTCTCCCCGACGGGCCTGTTCCTCCAGACCAGCGCCAAATTGACCACGGGGGCACAGGTCGAGCTCGGCCTGAAGCTCCCGACCCAGCCGGAGCCGGTCCGTCTCGTCGCCACGGTGGTGCGGCGCAAGGTGGTGCCGCCGAGCCTGACCAACGTGGCCCAGGGCGGCGTCGGGCTGCAGATCGTGCGCGCGCCCGAGTCCTACTACGCCTTCCTCGAGCGCCTCTGGGCCGAGCGTACCGAGATCTCGGCCTCACCGGTGCGGGCCCCGCGCTCTGCCTCGACCGGCAGCGAGGCCGCCGCCGCCCCGCAGACCGCTTCCGCGCCGCAGACCGCTCCCGCGCCGCTCCAGCGCCATCGCGTGCGCCTGAAGCAGATCGGAGGCTCGCGCTCGCGCCTGCTGGTGGTGGACGCGTCGAGCTCGGAGGAGGCGGAGCAGAAAGCCCTGGCCGAGCTCGGCGAGGGCTGGAAGGTGCTCGAGATCGAGACTGCGTCAGGCTGAGCGGCGCCGCGGGACGCCGCGCAGGCTGCGGTGCAGCGCAGCAGCGGTGACGTCCACGCTGTCGAGATCGGGACCATCGGTCGGACGACCTGGGCCAGGCCGCCGTGGGCGGGCCGTTGCGGGTGCGACCTCGGCTATGATCGCGCAAGGGGACGCGATGAAGCTCTCGCGCCGTGGATTCCTGGCGACGGGTGCCGGCCTGGTGGCTGCTCCGGGCCTGGCGGGTCTGGCGGGACTGGTCGCGGGTCGCGGAGGAGTCGAGACCGGCGAGCGAGAGGACTGCCTGTGGTCGGCCCAAGCCCCGTCGATGCCGCCGGCTCCCCGTTTCGAAGGCGAGCGCAAGGTCGACCTCGCGGTCGTTGGAAGCGGCTACACGGGTCTCGCCTGCGCCTACTACGCCAAGCGCTTTCGACCGGATTGGAGCGTGATCGTTCTCGAGTCGCACGGACTGGGCTCCGGCGCCAGCTCGCGCAACTCGGGAGCCGTCTACGCACGTCACGTCGGGATCTCCGACCCCGAGATGCCCGAGCGCGGGCTGCGAAGACTCCGGGACTTCATCGACGCAGAGCAGATCGACTGTGACTTCGGTCCCGCCTCCACGCTCACACTGCTCACGTCTGAGCGCTCCGCGCGAGACGCGCGTTCCGATCTCGCGCCTCACGCCAGATGGATCCCGCCAGAGGAGCTGCGCGAGAGCATCGGCAGCGGATACTACGCTGGCGCGGTCGATACTCCGGGCTACTTCCGTGTTCAGCCCGCGAAGCTGGCGGTCGGCCACGCCAGGGCGGCGCTGCGCGCAGGTGCCGAGCTCTTCCAGCATTCGCCCGCGCTATCGGTCGAGAGCGGCCGGCCGGCAGAGATCCCGACTCCTCGGGGCAGAGTCCTGGCCGACCACGTATTCCTCGCAACGAACGCACACACGCCACGACTCGGATTCCTTCGGAGTTCGATGTTCCCCGTACACCAGTACGGCTTCGCGACACGCAAGCTGACGACCCAGGAGATCGCCGGCTTCGGTCTCGACAGGTGGATGCTCAGGTTCGAGCGCCGTGCCCTGCCCGTCACGTTCAGCCTCACACCGGGCGGCAACTTCTTCGTCCGCATCGTGCTCGGCTACGCGAGCTTCGACTCCTGCGAGTGGCAAGACGTAGCAGCCGCTCGGGACCTGGCGCGTCGGGTCTTCGAGCAGCGCTATCCCGGCGTCGCCGATATCGGGTTGGCTCACGGTTGGCACGGCGTCACCGGCCACACCGTGATGTTCCGCCAGGTCGCGGGCGTAGTCGGGGAAGGAAACATCCACGTCAGCGCGGCCTACAACGGCCTCGGCATCATGCCGGGCCACAACAACGGCTATCTGAGTGCGTGCCGGATCACCGGACACGCCGATGACGACACGCGCTACCTCACGGGAGTATCGGGTCAGGTCCCTCTCCCGGGCGAGTTCTATCGGAGCCTGATGCTCAAGCCCTTCATGAGCCTGATGACCCCGGTCTGAGCCTCGATTCCCGGAGCGAGGAAGGAATGCTCGAAGCGCCCAGTCTCGTTCTCGGGCCGGTCGGTTCCATCGACATCACGCCGCCGATCAGGCGCAACCTACGGATTCCAACGAGCGACCGAGACTGGACTCAGCCCCCGATCTGCTACATCCCATTGAAACTCAATGCAATCGCTCAGTTACGCGGATTTGGGGGCGTGAGTTCGCGCCTGGAGGCACCCGGGGTGGCACCCGGGGTGGCGCTTCCGGGCGTCGCGGGTTCACAGTTAGCCCGGGACGGTCCTACCACATCAGGCGATCCGGGTTGCTGCTGTCGCTTTGAGCGACCTACACAAGTCTCCACGAGACGAACTGGGAGTTTCCATCGCGGTCCCGCGAGGGCCGGTCACCGTAGCCGCGCTCATCCTCTCCGTTTTCGTCGGAGGGCAGTCACGACGCAGTCTCTGAATCGCGGGCTCAGACTCGCGGCCGTGGCACGCGGGCGCGCAAGGCTAGAGACTCGTCAGATGGCGACCCAGGTGCACTCGTGGCTAGGTCTAGTGGTGTTCCTTGTCGGGATGATTGCGGGCTGGGTCTACCTTCGGCTGCATCATCGCGCCCCGGAGTCGGGAGATACGTGGAACTGGCTCCCTTCGTCACCTTGGCTAGCGCGCTTGCGGTCGTCGCCATGCTCATCACCCAGGCCGCGCACATCGAAGAACTCCTTCGGCGACTAGATTCAGGCCAAGCTGAAGGTCGAGCAGGCACAGACAGACGCCGCCACCATCGTCCACCTGCACGAGGAGGTCCAGGCCCAGGCCGCCACCGTCAAGCTCGTTCCCCAGGAAGCCACGAAAGCGCGAGACCTTGCCGTGGAGGCGAGCGGCGTCTCGGCCTACCCGACCGACAAGGGGCGACGTGCGTCCGGAGTTATAATCTGCCGGAAGCCATAAGGGAATCACGATGCTTCAATTGATCCAACGGGTCGCACACGTCGGCTTGCGCGCTTTCGTAGTTATTTCGGCGCTCTTGCCGATCTACTTGCTATGGACGAAGTGGGCGAGTTACCAGATATCATCCATCGACTTCATTTGGGTGCTTCTCGTCGTCGTTTGGCAGCTTTGTGTCTCCGCGGCAACCGGATGGTTCCTATTCTCCGAATACTCCTCGTGTAACAACTCGTTATCCGAGTTCTTTACAGACAAGAGCCTGCGAGATCCGATTGGTTTCAGCCTTCTTGCCTCATTGATCGGATTCAGCACCTATGTCGCAGTCATTTACTCGAAGGCGTCGATTCTTGCTGCAATTGTGGGCGGTCTTCTTGCGCTCATACTGATCGCCGCCATCGTTTACATTGCCTTCAGTAGCGGTGCCGCTTTGCGCCAGACGCGGCGTGCCTTGTCCGAGTTGCACGAACTGAATCTTCTAAACGTCGGCATGGTCTACGCGTCACTCGAACGAGCACGCTATTCGCGAGAGGAGTCGGAGCAGTACCTACAGAACCTGCTAGAGCGCGGCGGAGGATACGCCTTTAGAGTGAGCCACGAACTCTTGACCCAATTGCTCCGGCGCACCCGCGAGATGAGTCTCCGGGAAGAAGAAATGCGAGACCGTGATTCTCGTCTCCGCCGTGAGATTCAGCGACAAGCGGAACGAATTCACGAGATGTCACGTACGGCCGCAGATCTGCAACAAGCACACGAGCAGCTCCTGGAGGAGCGGCGGCAGATGCAATCGCTGCACGCGGAAATGGCGACTTCACTCCAATCGCTGAATGAACTGCGATCAACATCAGAGCGGCTCAGAGACCTACCTGCGACACTAGAAGAGCGTTCTCACGAATTCGAAACCGCCCGTCATTCGCTTCTTCATGAGCTGTCGTTCGTTCGACGTCAATTGTCGACCCTCGACGCCTCAAAGAATGAGTTGGCAACGTCTCTAGCCAACGCAGTGGAAACAGTTACGCGTTATACGAATGTTGGATTCCCAAAGCATTGCCGCCTCAATACCCCGGTTCTCTTGACGATTCAACTCGTCGTCGATGTGCCAAAAGACTCGATTGTGAATCGACTAGTCGAGGTTCCGATCATTGACGATTTGGGTCACGTTGTCCTAACTGTTTTCATATCCACCGCCGGCTTCGACGTATCGACCGCTACTGCGTCCATGCGCGTACCGATCAATCATGATTCAGACGTTGCGACGTTCCAGCTCACTCCTCGTCGTAGCGGTACTCAACTAGTCGAGATTGAGTTGTTCTTCCAAACAGAACGAGTGGGATACTTAACAATAGAATCCGAGGTGGTCGAAGATGGGGAATGAGGGCCTAGATGGCCGCCGCACCCAGCGACACAGAACATACGAGGATCCGAAGAGCAACCTTTTTCGCGATCCTCTTAGGCGATTTCAACATCTCCCCGAACGGCGGACCATCCATGTCAATTGGAACACCGAAAAAGCAGAGCTGTCCTTTAGTGTTCTTGGTTCGCCGAATGGAGCTTTTCGTGACGCAGGTATTTCCGCGATTCCGGGCGGTGTGGCAAGCATCGAAAGGCACCTTCAAGAGATCGCAGCCGATCTGAGATTGGTGAGCACAAGGGATTACCGAGACGCGGATGCGGCCCAAAACCAACTCACGAACATCGAGGCAATGGGAGAGCAGCTTTTCAGGGAAATCGTTCCCTCATCCCTTCAAACGCTCGTCAAGAGCTGGAAAGACGGCAGTTGGGTGGCGATATCGACCAACGAGCGATGGATACCATGGGAACTTCTGCACGATGGAAAGGGTTTCTTCGGCAATCGCTTCCAGGTATATAGACTTCCAAGAATCGACTTGGACAAAGATGAAATCGGGGCTGGCGATCGCCCGAAACAGACAATGAAGCAGTCGATTCGTGACGGAAAGATAGTCCATGTGGTTGGAGGGGGTCTTGGGCAAGACCAAGTCGCACGCAGCAGGCTGCACTTTAGCAAGAGTTCCAAATTGGTGGAACTGCACGAGCAAGGATTGGAAGTAGTGTTGAACCGCATAGCGGATTCGAAGGTCGTGCATTTCACTTGTCATGGGCATCGAAATCCGTTGCGTCTTCAGATCTCTAAACAGGACGATCCGTTGATGTGTCTGAAGATCGAGACGGTTCAGATGGAAAGGGCTTCCATCACCGAGGGATGCCTCGTATTCGCGAATGCCTGCAACTCAACGACTTCGCAACCTCTGTTCGGTCGATTTTTGAGTTTTGGTTGGGAATTCTATGCCAAGGGCGCCGGAGGCTTCATCGGTACGATGGGGGCGATTCCTACGGAGGTCGCTATCCACTTCGCCCAGTCGTTCTACGATGCCTTGTACGGCGATGCGAATGGAGACGTATTCGCCGCTTTTCGCAAAGCGAAGCAGACAACAAACGCGACGAGCCCGTTGCATTTACTTTATTCATTCTACGGAAACGCAGTTGAGTGTTGGGCCGAGCCCAACGAGTAATCTAAGGAGATCGACATGTCGTTACGGGCAGTTGTAATGACAACCGATATCGCCCAGGCGAATAGAGTGCGGTTCGACGAGTTTGATCTCGTGGATGTCTTAGGAGAGTCCGAAGAGGCCGTCGGCGTGCGAATTGACGAAGTCGTGCGTGCGGTTGCCGATTCAGTGCGAGCGAGTATCGAGGCGGAATCTGAATTGACGGTTGAGGTCACGGGTTCCATTTCATTGAAAGCTGAGGCAGGAGCGAAGTGGATGTTCTTCAACCTTGGGGGAAGCGCAACCGAGTCAGATTCGCTCAAGGTCACCCTCAAGACGAAGGTAGCTCCGGCTAGCTCATAGAATCGTGGCTGCCGTGCGTAGGTCTCACCACCCTAAAGAGCGACGACGCGCGCCGCTACTCTGGTCGCTGCCAGAAGAGGGTCAGCGATGCCGAGGTGACGGCCGGGTTCTCGTGTCTGATCCAGGATCCGGGCCCCGCACCTGGCGTCCCGCGCCCGCCTCCGCCCTTCTCGCTGATGAATTCAAGAATCTGTCGGATCACGCCCGGGGCACCACCGTTGTTGCGTCCCATGGCACTCGTGACCATCCTCGGCAAGGTTGCCGCCGCGCTACCACCCTTCTGCGCACCGATAAACCATGGCCAGGCCGGATCCGATGGGGCGGCTAGGCCCCGATAACCCCTGGCAGGTATCGGAGGGGCAGGTCCCGATGGATCTCTTCGCGGAGGCCGATCTGTGGCGTGCCCCCAAGACGCCCCTACACGCCCCCAAGACCAAGAAAACATCATGATCTCAGAAGGTTCCGTGTTCAACCACCGATCTGGTACATCTCGATCTTGTGCCTGGCCGGGACGTGGCCGCTGGCGTCGGTGAGGGCGGCGCGCTCCTCGGAGTAGCGGTCCGCGCGCCGCGACCAGATGCCCTGGATCCGCTCCCGCAACGCGTCGTCCGAGGCGCCTTCGCGCAGGGGGGTGCGCAGGTCGACGCCCCCGGCGGCGAACAGGCAGGTCACCAGCTTGCCCTCGATGGTGAGGCGCGCCCGCGTGCAGCCGCCGCAGAAGGGCTGGCTCACCGAGGCGATGACGCCGATCTCGCCGCCGCCGTCCCGGTACGCGTAGCGTCGCGCGACCTCTCCCGGGTAGTTGGGCTCGAGGGGGCGCAGCGGCAGCTCGGCGTCGATGCGCTCCACGATCTCGCGGGCACTCACCACCTGGCCGAGCTCCCAGTGGTTGAGCGTGCCCACGTCCATGAACTCGATGAAGCGCACGATGTGGCCGCTGCCCTTGAAGTGGCGGGCGACCTCCACGATGCCGGCGTCGTTCACGCCGCGCTGCACCACGCAGTTGATCTTGACCGGACGCAGCCCGACGCCCGCCGCCACCTCGATGCCCTCGAGCACCCGCTCCGGAGTCGCGTCCCGGCCGCTCATGCGCCGAAACATCCCGGCGTCCAGGCTGTCGAGACTCACGGTGACGCGGTGCAGGCCCGCGTCGCGCAGCGCCTTGGCGTGCTTGGCGAGCAGCACGCCGTTCGTGGTGAGGGTCAGATCGCGCAGCCCCGAGATCGCCGCGAGTCGCTCGACGAGCTGGGGGAGCTGGTGCCGGAGCAGGGGCTCGCCGCCGGTGATGCGGATCTTCTCGACACCGAGCTCGACGAAGAGCCGCGCCAGGCGCTCCAGCTCCTCGAAGGACAGCAGCTGCTCCCGGCCGAGGAAGCGGTAGTTCTCGCCGTAGATCTCCGCCGGCATGCAGTAGGGACAGCGGAAGTTGCAGCGATCCGTCACGGAGATGCGCAGATCGTGCAGTCGGCGTCCCAGGCGGTCGGAGGTGGGGCTCAAGCGGGGGGTCCTTCGCGGGCGGGTCCGGGCGCCGAGAGCGCCGCGCGTCCAAAGTTGACTCACGGGTATACTATCCTAAGTTCAACCCGATGCAGCTCCTCGCCAGTGAAGAGTACGGGCTGCGCTGCCTGCTGCAGGTGGCGCGCTCGCAGGGAGGGCCGGTCTCGATCTCCCAGATCGCCGCGGCCGAGGGGCTGAGTCCCGAGTACACCGCCAAGCTCATGCGCGAGCTGCGGCTGGGCGAGCTCGTGTGCAGCGTGCGCGGGGCCGAGGGCGGCTACCGGCTGGCGCGTCCGGCGGGCGAGATCAGCGTGTGGAGCGCGCTGCAGGTGCTGGGCGGCGATCTGGGAGATCGAGACCGGCCTTCCCCTCGAGCGCGCCACCTGGAGCAGGCAGCGCAGCCCGTACTCTTCGCTGGCGAGGAGCTGCATCGAGGTGAACTTAGGA
>JAAUYK010047896.1_pt1 | contig 13505 bp, 13 predicted proteins | sample 7278021 | NCBI WGS metagenome assembly JAAUYK01 (sample SAMN14350223, study PRJNA611818) | marine sediment metagenome | isolation source: surface marine sediment (1.8m) | place: French Polynesia: Moorea | collected 2018-08
CTCAGACCCTTAATTGCAGGCATACCTCACGCCCGCTACCACAACAACCTTTCAATATGTCGCAGAGTCGGCTAGGAAGGCAACGCGCGCGACACGCACAATGACACACGCAAGGGATGCCGAAACCAGTCCCAATTCTTACTTGTTCCTGGAGTATTTCTGCTTGTAGGACTACCAGGTCACACATTTCATTTGATTCTTTATTCCCAGTGAGGAGAAATAGGCTTTTTTTCGCAGCCACAGCGTGACCTCAGAAGTGGATCGAGAGACCTTGGCTGTTATTGGTTTGCCTTGTGTCACTCACGACCAGATGATGTAGTACTGGAGGCAATGGGTTGTTGGTTGGTTCGGCGACTGAGTGCAGCCAGAAGGAAGCTGGAAAGTGAGCCGGCCTCAGGCAGGCAGGCAGGCAGTCAATGTCTGCTCTCACGCGGAAAGTGGATGCCATCCATCCATATAGAGAGTTGCGGCGGCACGCGCTAGCTATACGCACATCAGAAAGAGAAGGAGAAGACACCGGCTGTCTTCCACTATGGGAAAACCGAACACGACCTCAACATTTAATGTGGGCCCCTTATCCAAGTACGCACATACGTCCGCGTCCGCGCCGTTCGTTTCCACTGGCGGGAGGGAGGGGGAGGACAGCTCGTTAGATGACCTGTCACGCGCACCCAGCCCGCGGATCAACGAGAGGAAGGAACGAACGAACAGCAACGGACGGTCTGATTGCCCGCACCTAGGAGAAAGAACGACCGAGACCGCTCTCTTTCTTTCACGGGATTAATCTCGACTTAATTCCCTCCCTACCTCCCAGCTCGATCCCTTCTCCACTCCCCAATTTTACAAATTGGGGCAGGAAAATAGAATTTCTTGGGTCGGGGGGAAAAAGCGGGCGGATGGAGGCCTGGCACGATGCCCGCGGGATGAGAGGAGCACGCAGGCAGCTCGGTCGGCTAGGGGGCGTATTCGTGTTTTCGGCCGCGTTTCGATCGCTGCTCTCTAACTATCGCTGCTTAGGAACCAGGAAGGAGCTAGATATCTGCCTTTCAGAAGTTCTACCGTCGTCTTCTCTCCATCGTCTGTCTGGATGCGGTTAGTCAATGGCTTTTCCATTCTTCCCGTCCGGTTTGGAGGACTTCGGCACACAATTCTCAAAGACCGCCTTGCTTTCAGCTTTGGCGGATGCCTAGCTGTGACAACGACGGAGAACACATTGCATTGGCGGTTTCGACCCGCTTGCGTGTGTTGAGGCCGCCTAGCTAGCGCTGCCCATCTTTAAGAACCGTAGCCACAGTCCGTTCGCGTTCGAATGTTGAAGATTGGAAGAGGAAGGACTGCCGGAAGGGGGCTTGGAGGCATTGTGGTCCACTTTGCTGATTAGGTTGTGATGTCGGTGGCGGGCGGAGAGTTGTACGAGTAGGAGGAGGAGGAACTCCGGCTACTGTCGTAAAACCCGGCGATGGCTGGCTGGCTTCTCCTACGCGTACGCGCGGCCGGCTGTGGGTGCGCTAAGGACCATTTTCTGCGAAAAAAGGGACGTACGTAAGCGCACTTACGTTGAGGGGTGCGGAGTATCTGTCAGTGGTCCCCGGAATACATTCGGAACTTCCACGTAGGAAAGTTCCAGCGCTTATTATGCGCGTTCAGGACATTTAAATTTTACTGGATGGTGTCTCAAATTTTTTCCGGGTACTCCTGGTCAGGAGAGGAACGGAGAGGGGATTAGTGAGGGGAATACACCGACCGCTCTTTTATTGCCATACTTTTTTGCGGAGCGTCCGACCGACAATGGTGGAAAGGGGGAGGGGAGGGAAGGAGAGAGGGAAGGAGGGACGGAGAGAGAAAGCCTCCCATTTGCCTTTTTCTGGCCCAACCGCTTCTTCCTCCCCCTCCTCTTTCATTCCAGTTTTTAAACCCTCAAGTCAGAGCGGCTCATTTTCCGGCCGCTTTCAATTTTCTATTTCTTGCAGGATCCCGCTACGTGGTGCTTCCCGGCTCCGGCTCCGGCGACCTGGTCGTCCTCCGCGTCGTCCTCGGCGACTCCCTGAACGCGTACCGCTGCGTCGTGCGCAACAGGCTCAGCGGAGAGGAGACGCTCAGCGCTGCTCATAACCTCAGAATTAAGAGTGAGTGAATGATGGGCAAAGTTTTCAATTATCACCTCACTTCTCTAATTTAATTCGGACAGATTCAGTATAGCTATGGACAGTATGGACAGTTGAATCGGAGCTAGTGGTCCAATCGAGCGAGGCCTTCTTGAAGCAATCGATCTATAGCACGGCTCGCTCGAGACAACCGCGTGCCTGCTGCTGACTTTTAATTAAAAACTTCGGTTCGGACGGAGAGAGCTAGGCGAACAAGCTCCGTCTAAGAAGAGACAGAGTACAGTATTACATTTAAGCGTGGGGAAAAAGTTTGCTTCGGGCTGGAGATGGAGAGAAAAGAGGGAGGCCGGCTCGCCGCTTTTCCTCTCCGCCGACAATGTGAGAGGATAGCAGCCGGCGGCCGGGTGGACGCATCTCGCTCGCTCGCTCTCTGAGAACTCGAGTCCTAAATTTAAAGGCGCGGGCGAGCGGACGGACGGCCTTCGATGTGCTTCGCCAGCCCTGATTAGGGCCATTTATTTCAAAACTGCCTCCGAAGCGCTTGTAGTATGTAGCTTGATTCCAGGCAAGTAAGTCTACTACTAAAACCTGCTAGTTAAAGTACTTTACCAGTCCTATGCACCATCCTTCAAGGATTGGCGAAAGAAAGCGGCCTCTCCTCCCTCGTACGTACGTCTGTCTCAGTTAATTGGCGCTAACTTTTTACGAAAAGGCGGCGGCCTCATTCGACGCAGCTAGCTAGCTACGTGTTCCCGGGCGATTTAACTCCACCGGCCAGGCAGCCATCCGGTCTCCGGGGATGACGGCTGGCTGGCTGGATAGCGAGAGGGATAAAGAAAGAACTCGAACGTACCGAACTAGCTGTACGTACATGCAAGGGGCTTCGGAAATACGATACGAAAGACCATCTGGTTATCGAGCCTAGCTTCGTCCAATTTCTCAATACGAATAGCTACTATTGGGCACTGGTGCCAGACAGTCACAGCTAGGCCCCAGATGCATCGGGACCAGCTGGAAGACCCGTTTCATGTGAAGTGTTTTTCCAAGCGGACCTCGAAACCGGTCGAGACTTCGAGCAATTAGCTCAATTGGGCATCAATTAACACACATTCTTGGCACGGCCTAGGTGGTTAGCGCGCCTCCCTCCCACCCATCCTCTTGATTGCCCAGCCGACGTACGTATTTACCTGATGAATGCATAATTAATGCTTCTTGCGTTGCGGCAACCACGTTCACTTTGAGCAGCGCCAAGGACGCGCTCACGCCGGTCTGATCGACGCCGATCTGTAACGGGTTATCCTACCTCTGAGGAGCAATTTCCGGCTAAAAAAAAGTCGCCGTCCGTCCCATTGCCTCGCTTCGTTCACTAGCTCCCTCCCCCTCTGACCTCGGATTGCCTTCTCATCTTCTCGGATTGCCGCGGCTACGTAGTTTCTGCCTGCCCGCTCGCGGCAAGTAAGTCGAGCGCTAGCTAGCTGTGTATCATGTGTCCCTTGGGCGTTTTCGCCGCCGCGCCTCCCTCTCGGCTCTGCTCTCCTTTGCAGCTAGACGCGTATGATGACCTGGGGAGAAAGCAAGCGGCAGAGGATGGCCGAGTGATGATTGATCTTAAGAGAGTCTCACTCTGCCTCGTCTTCCGCCTATTTATTGGAATCCGTGTCGACGGCTCAAAAGTCGTCTATCTCGACCCCTTCTTCTCTTCGAGCTAGCTAGCAATCTCTGCCTGAAGGAAAGAAGGAAGGAGGGCAGAGAGGAGAGCTAGGAGTAAGCCACCGGAGGAGAGGAAGCCAGCCAGTCAGCCATCTAGGTTGCCTTGCCTTGCCGGCACAAAGTTATACGAGAGAGGGATTTATGGGGTCGGCGTCGAGATTGGTCGGTGCCACAGCGGCGTTCACTCGAGCTGTTAAACTTTACTACAGCGCTGCCTGGCTGCGATCTTTCGTTCGTTTCACTCGAGCCCTTGAAATGGAGTATCCCCCCGTAAAATCTCATTCCGCCTCTGAAAGGGCTCTCGCTCCGTCCGTCCGTCCGTCCTCGCGTTTCCTGGGAGATTTACATCTGCCCTGTCTGGATCCTACTGTCTCTCTGAATATGAGGACTCTGTCAATGGGCGCGTCCGGTCCAACCGTTCGCAGCTAGCTCAATGTACGAGTATATCTGATGCTGGACAAGGCCCCTAACATTGCATATGGAGGCAGTCAGAAACAGAAAGTTGGGTCCGAAATGAAGCCCAACATCGCGAAAAAATTAGTTCTACAAAATATTTTCTCCTTGAATTCACATATCACAATGCAATTATTCGCGCCACCGGTCGCCCGCTTTCCCAATGCGGTTATTTCACTCCCTTTGTCGCGCATATCCAACTCTCTTACAATGTACTGCACTGACTCGATCCTCTTCTTTCGGGCCGTCTCTTTCCTCCTCTCTCGTTCCTCTCATCTCCCAGGAGATGTTGTAGAGAGACTGCGATGGCGACATTTCTCCTCCTCGTCTTCCTCTCCATGCAGAGTTGACTAGCTGCTCTCGCCGGCCGGCCGACCGACCGTCCCCTCCCCTATCTCATTCTTCTTGGCCGCCGAGCAACACGTCCCACTGTAGCTAGCTGGCTCTCTTTCTCGTTCCCCTCCCCGCCGATCTGGGCGCAGTTGCATAACGACCTTCGTATACGCCGAGCCGAGCTAGCTGAGGCACTTGCAAGAGGGAGGAGGAGGAGGAGGAGGAGGAGGAGGCCGTTAGAGTCTCGTAATTTACTAGAGGAAAGAGTGTTGCCATCGCCACTCCGGCCGTGCTTTCGGCACTTCCTGCAAATGGATTTCCTCCGCGAGCTAGCTGCTAGATTGGAAGCTAGCGCGCAACGGCCACAGCTAGTGGATTGCTTCAAGCGCTCCTCTCTCTTTGTGCGTGACATCAAATTATCTCCTCCCGCGCGCGCATCTCTAATGTCATTTCGAATGTAGAATGGCGGGGGAGGGCGAGTTGCCATACTTGTCATCTACGTACCCGCTGTCAATTAAGATGTTGAGTCTGAGTAAGCGAGAGAGAGGGAGCTAGATCGAGGTCCAAATGTGATACAGAAAAGGGACCTACGGACTGAACGTGTCATTGTAGTGCGTAGTAGTCACATTTCTCTGGGGACGAGTTGGCGTTGCTGTTCTCGTTGCCGCCGTCCGCCGCGCCGTAGCAATGCTGGCTGCTACACTCTCCGGCCCTTTCCGCTATAGCGAGGACATGAAAGGCAGACAGCGTAGCGCCCTCGATCGCAGCCGCCGCTGTAGTAGTAGTATAAAAGTGGGGGAAAGAGACGGAGCTGGAAAATGCACCAGCGCGGCGCTCTTTGGTGGCTGCTGGTTGGTGGCCTGTAAAAGAAATGAAACGCTCGTTGCAGACGATCGCGTATGCGTAGTACAAACGCTGCGTCCGAATAAGGCTGGGGGCGTTGCCAGCATAGTACGTATTCCGCAAGAGAATAATGATACTACGTACTATCTACTGTATACCGTGAAACGAAAGGTAAAGGAAGGGGTGCGGACGGACGGATAGAAAGTTATTTCCCTCCGGGTGTCAAAGGAAGAGGGAGGAGACAAATGGAGGTGACAGTGCAGTGGGTGGGGGAAAAGAAAAACACGACCAGCTGGCACAGCTAGCTAGGCAGCTAGACAGACAGACACACGTACAGAGAGTGGGGCGGAGGATCGAATAGGGGCGATTCGAACCCATCACTCGATTGTGTTTGCCAAAGAGATGTAACATGGCAGGTCGGTCGACCGGGTAACCGAATCCGTACAGCCTGCGAACGGCGTTAAACGCACCTTTGGACGACAAAACGCCCGATCGGCTCCATCGGCGAAATTAGGTCTGGGCCCATCCCATCCTCTCAGATGGCTCTGGCGTCTGGACGGGAGCCAAAAATCCTCCCCACTCAGAGCTGGCTATCTCTTAGCCACATAGAAAATATTTTCCCCGCCGCCGCCCGCCCGACCGGCCGATTCCTTCCGCCCAATTTTCCCCGTGTTTTGCCCAGAATGAGGGAAGGAGGAGAGGAATTATGGGCATCTAGCTGCCGTGTAATGGTGGTACTTCTGGGCACAATGACCCTTTCTTTCTTCCGGATAGCTGAGCAGCATTGGTAAGGCATATACGAGTAATCTCGGTTATACATTTACGTGTCCGTGCTGGAGACGTTGTGAGCTTCGGCGGATCGGTCGACACGTACGATCGAGAAAGAGTAGGGAGCTAGCGGAGAAAGGACATGAGCAAAAAGTGCCATCCGCTCTCTCTCTCTCGTCCAATCTCGCGTTCCTAAAACCACGCAGTCGAGCACGAACGAGCTGATGGTCAGCGCGAAGGCGGCGTCGGCGAGAAAAACAAGGAGACGGGAAAAGGGAGGCAGCCAACGGACGGTCACGCGTCGTCTTAGATGCGTCCGTGCCTGTTGCTGAAATTGTTCTCTAACACGATGTCCTACATCGTTTTAGGTTCGGCCTTGGAGGCGCCCCCGCAGCTGCTCTACCACGGCCTCCCTGACGGCTCGTTCCCGGCTCCGGGCGGCGGCGGCGTCGGCCACCTCGACGGCCGGTCCGGCTGGCCCTACGTGGAGGCGGCGCTCAGCGGCGAGGCCGTCATCCCGTGCTTCACCAGCGGCACCCCGCCTCCAATCACGAGGTAAGTCCGTTACATGATCTCAGCTAGAACTTTTTCTCCCGGCTCCGACCTGGCTAGGATCGAGGTAGATGACTTTGAAAATGAGTTTTTCTTCAAAGTTCCTGTCTGTCCTTGTTCGCCCTGCTCTGCCTGTCCGTCCACCGACCGAGCGTGGCTCGTCAGCCTTTCGGGATGAAACGATGTCATCTGGCAATTTCCTCCTTGTCTCTCGGAGCAACCTCAGAGGTGGGACTATAATTCTCAGCCATCGCTGGTTGCCTCCCTTCGTCTAGAAATTATATCTGGGCCTCTGTTCTCCTAAGCCATAGTCTTGGTAATGGGACCATGTCTTTCTCGCTACAGGACATCTGTTCATATCCGGCCTACTATATAGCGGCTCCGCACTTCTGAAACCGAAGGGGCTGTAACAGCAGCCGGCGCGCGCTAGCTGGGTTGTCCTGGAAAAGTAGGTCGAATCCTCGAGCCTCGGAAAAGGGTGAGCTCTTGAGCAGCAAGGGTGCGCTACTACAATTAATTGTTGTAAAGATAGGCCATCGTACGAGCCCACCTATCACTAAAGAAATTGAAATAGAAAATCTGCATGGCCACCACGAGTGAGCAAAAGTGCGAACTCTGTGAGCCGCAGTTGAACTCAATACTCCCTGAGTGAGGGGGAGAGACGAGGAAGATGAAATGCCCTTTTGTCCGTCCGCCCGCGGTTAGTGGCGGCCGGCCTGGCTGACGCAAAGTGCATGCACCGACGGACAGACTGCAAGTTGAGTACTCCTTTTTATCTCGAGTCGTTGAAAATACTACCGTATTCGGATGACTCAAGACGGACTCAAATCCAAGGTACCTTAAAGTCATATTCTGTAGAATCGAATCATTCACTCCTATTCTACAAGTCGATCAGCCGTACCTAAGCCTAACACCCTTCGCAGATCCGACGGTGGTAGCTAGGCAGCTGAGCGCTCGCTCGCTCGCTCACTCGTTCGCTCGATCTGGGAAAAAGGGGGCCAACTAATGGAATTTCTAAACACGGCGGCGGCGGCGACGGAAGGAGGGAAGTGGGAGCAGGTGGAAAGAAGGAAAGAAGGAAGGGGTGCATGGATCGAGGCAGCTAGGATGGGGGTGGATGGAAGGAAGACAGCAAGGAATGCATGAACGGAGGGAGTCGAGGGGAAGTCGTGTTCCCGCCTTGTAGCTATGGCCGAAGTTCTTCTTCATGCATACATTACTGTAGCTGTCAGGAGCGGGCGGGCGGGCCGAACGGGAAAATTATAGCCTCCGTGTCGTTGCGATGTTAAGCAGGGAGGGAGTCGACTGGAAATAGAGATCGAGGATGGAGTCCCATGCACGCACGATTTAGGGAACGTGTTTGCGGCTGTTGGGAGTAACCACCGTGGCGACGTCCGTGCTCCCTAGCGGAAAGGCAGCACGGCCGGGGGTAATCCGATTACCTGGAAAACGAGAAGGAAAATATCTCCTACTCACTCAGCCGGCCCCGGCCATGCTTTCTGTGAGCGAGAGAGCGAACGAAAGAGCGAGCCAGCTAAGATTTCGGTGGTCACCCGGTCGTCGCGTTGCGGATTCCTCTGTCAGGCTTCTCGCTGCATTCCGCGACTTACGACGAGCAGCGCAATGTGGCCTTGCTTGCTCCCTCGGTGACAGTGTTCGATCGCCAGTACAGTATCTGGGTCAAAAATCCGTACTAGAGTCGAAAGTGGAAGGAACCACTCTCCTGCATGATCCGTCCGTCCGTCCTCTCACACATATTCAGAAGATGAGATGAGAGCAGAAGGTCGGTGCCCCAGGAATATCCCCTAATTGATCACCACCGACCGGCCTTAGGTACAAATCCCGCGATTAGGGAGCCCCGAGTAACAGCCGCGAATATCCAGATTGCCATTGCATCCGTCCATTCGGAGAGGGGAAGAAAAAGGACGAACAGCCGTGCCGTGCCGTGCAGTCTGACCGCGTTCCCCTCGTTCGTCCTTCAGACCAAGCTCCCCTTCCCTCGTCGCGACCGTCCGATAGATAGTGAGCTAGCGAGGGTCCTTCGCCTCGCTATCCAGCTGGACCACAGCTGAGATTGAGTCTCAGCACTGCGTCGCGTCGCACGTCCCCATTCCTAGTCCCCAAAAGGCGTCGAAAGTCACAATCATGCTTATGGCGAGAGTAGCTTGCCTGCTTGCTTCCGTTCGATGCAGATTTTCAAAGTTTCCGCCGACTTCTCTCCAAATGGACTCGTATGTCTGTCCTCAGCCTTCAGCACATCAAGGCCGCCGTACGAGCGTCGCATTGCTCGGATGGAATGGATCGAGTAAGGACGGAAGGGAGCTGGAGGAGCCTAGCTAGCTAGTCCTTGAGTCGACGGACCGTATTGACAGCTGAAGTAAGGATCGAGTGAGTGAGAAGGAACGGAGACAGTCAGTCGACCAACTGGCTGGAAGGATTTTCGCAAATCCCTCCCACGCGGCCCGGCCTTCCTTCTTCGAGATGAATTTACTACTGGGGCTGCTGGTTGGGAAAAAGCATCACCATCTGGGCTGAGTAATGATTCTTGGAAGCGCTCGCCCGCCGATCGAGTTCGTTCCCCTTGCGCCACTAAACACCACGACGCTTTCAAGCAACCGATCTTCCCGCTACGGCCATCCTTCGGTCGGTCGATTGATCGATACCGGATAGAGGACAATGAGATTCCTCACGACGGTCGGACGCTCAGATTATACGTATAGCATATCGGGACTCGTACGAGAAGAATTTCAAGAGAGCTCACGCGTACGGCGACCAATATATTCTTGTAATGACTTTTCTGCGTCCGTCCAGATTGTTTCTCTTCGCACACGCCCTTCCCCAGACCGGCCTACTAGATCCAGACATACTTTCGCCGTCGGTCGGTCGGTCGGTCGGTCTGAGCGACTTTGAGCAAGACAGTCCGCAGACCGGCCGCCCGCGCCCGCCCGGCCATGTGGTCACATCTGGTCTAGTTTCTTACGAACAGCGGCGGCCTTGATGGAGTCGCAGAGGGGGGAGGGAGGGAGCAGAGATAAGACCAAAAAGTATCCTTGCTCCCAAAGGGTATTACGCATTATAAGTATACTACTACAGTCCGATTTTTCGGCATGTTGGACGGACTAAAGTGAAGCGATGACAGCGAACTTTCACGAAGAAGAGGTCCAGATCTACCCCCTATTCGACGGCCATCCTCGTTTGACCTAATGCCTTCGCCGCTATCTCTCCCGACCCATGCCCAAGCTGGATGAGGGGACTCTGGAATTTCGTCCACTTCGTCGGCTGCTATGCGCGCTATCAGCTACGTAGCTCTCCTCCCGCGATCCCCTGCTCTGCTCTGTCCTCAGCTCGCCCTCTTCGATCTCCGTCCGTCCGTCTCTTTTTCTTCTGCTGATCCCAAGAGGAACATTAATTCTGGTCGTCCATCCAACGACGGAAGGAGAAAGGAGGGAGGAGGGGGAATTGAGTGAGAAGAGTTACAGCGGCCAGGGAGAGAGGAGCTAGAGGACGGAACGAAGGACGAGTAAAAGGCGGCGACTGGCCGGCCGCGGCCGAAGTCATCAGGTCCTGAGTCGTGCCAGCTGAGTAATTGGTGACACCCGGCCAGCCGCTGTGTAGCCTCGTCAAGAAGTGGGTGTTTTACGTCTTTCACTGTACGTGGCTGTCAAAGCTGCAAGAAGTCTTCACAAAACACAACGTCCACCTGCGACTGACCGCTTTCTCTTTTTGCAACCGTTTCTTTTTCCATCGGTCCTGCTGCGACTAGCTAGCTGCCTTCTGCAGCAACAAATGTGGCCGATTTGTCGACGACCAAAGAAATGGCCTCTCCCCGTGCCGCCGTTGCCAAATCTACGTCCATTCAGGCTGACCGTACGTATGTAGTACTATTTCGGCTAGATCCGTCGCAGCGCCATCTCCAGGTGGACGACCCATCGCGAAATGCGGCAGGGACATGAAGAAGGAAGGAAGGTTTCATATCGGGGAACGAGAATAACATTGTGACCCAGCTCGTTCCCTCCCTCCCTCCCTTCGTTTTTATGCTCTCTCTGTTTGAGAGAACGGAGAGGAAATTGGATATCCCGTCTGCGCTGCTGCCTAAAGGCACTGCATTGCAGCTAGCCAACCAGTATACGTATATATACCCCATCCCCAGGCTGGCATAAGTCGATTTTCCACATGGTCGCGGCGACAACTGGTCACCATGCAGTCCCTCCCTCCACTTCTCATGCAGTCCTTTGCCCAGCCTCGAACAAGAAAAGGCGGGTATCGAGGGAGAAAGCAAGAGAGAAAGAAATGCCGTTGAGAAGAAAAATGGGCCTTACTCAGACTCCACGCCAGTTGGTCAGCTCATACGAGAGTCAGTCGACTCCAGTATGGGCCAATTCAGCATTGCTCGAGCTGTGAGGCAGTTTTAGGCCGACAAGTTGCCGAGGTCTCTTGAGGACTGTCTCCATTTTCTCCTTCCTCTCTCTCCTCTCTATCTTTCGCTTCGAGTGTTTTGTGGCAGAGTTGCCTGTCTCCTCTCCTCGGTTCCGGAGCTATAGAAGCCTCATCCGAAGCGGCGGCACCCGAGGCCAGTCAGCAAGTGTTTCTCCCACCCAAAGTTGAATGAGAAGCTGGCTGCGAGGGAAAGAAGGCAGAAACCTCTTGAAGTAGGGCGAGGGAGGAGGAGAGGAGGGATCGAGGGAGAGACAAATTCCACTGTTGATGGCTTGCTCGCTGATGGCCTGGAGACGTTCGATTGCCTACGGAAAATGGGCGCACATTCCACCGCCAGAGAGGGGATCCTTGACAAGGAATTTGATTCAGAACTAAGAAACATGCAAATACCTACAGAATCAAACGCCTGCAAGTTTTATCAATATTTACTAACTTAGCGCAAGGGCAATCCTAGCTACCTGCATTCCAGGACTTCCTTCCCTTTCCTCTGTCCCTCCCATACGTATCTGCCTGCCCTCCCTTCCTCTTTACTTTCTAGCTCTCTCTAGGTCCTCGTCCCCGTCCGTCCGCGTGAACCGCACGTAGGCGCAATTTGTTCAATCGTGCGTGGTGACGGCAGCCAGGTTGGACGACGCGACGTGTACCCTCCGTGATATCGAGAGGTTGAGACTAGAACGTAACTTACGTACGGCAAACTTCGAACGAATCGAGTAGAAAAGCCTGGTAGAAAATGAAAGCCGGCGGTTTTTGCCCTAATCAAGCTGCATGGCGACGGGCTTAAGCTAGGGGACCTCCGGCATATACGTAGCCGAAGCCTCGCCCAAATTTTCTGCACAGAGAGAAGATGAGGGGAGGGAGCTTGCAACAGTGAGACGGGAGGAGGGGAGCGACCCGGAAAGCGAAAAAAGCGGAGGGAGGCTTTATTGCCTCGTTTCTCCATGATTGTCGTCGTCGCCGGTCGGTCGGGTGGCAAGCTAACGCAGTACACAGTGTAGAGGGAAAATATATCCCAGCCCAGCACCGTGTTCTATGAAATGGGGCAGCGAGCTCCCGTAATGGATGACATTGCAAAAATACTACCTCGCAAAATAGCGGTGTAGTAACGCTGGCCGCTTTCGGCTTGATTCATCAGACTCAGTTGGGCTAGACCCTATTCCAACGCAACAAACAGGTAGCTGAGCTTCGTCAAACTTGGAGGCTAACTTTTCTTCTTCGTCGCGGCGGTCGGTCAGTCAATCAACCTTGTAGTATACACACTTTGGCTCCTCCAGCTCCGATTCTTTGACGCCAAAGAAATTAAGGATATACCGACCATCAACGAAAGCTTTCTGATTACTTCTCAACTAATCTAGCTGTTCTAACTCCCACAGTAGTTGGTAAATAACCGAATCCGAAATCCACAAAAACTTCGTTTTTTGCTTGACACTGCAAATAATGCATGGAGGAAATCATTGAGCTTTCATAGTCGTTCTGTAGGCTATTGAATGTAGGTGACTTTTTCCACTAAACGGCAACCTCGTCAGTTGAAAAAGGAGAGGGACATAAGTGAAGCGCGCGTCCCGGAAGGAAGTTAGCTGCCCTGCGGTATACAGCTAGCTCCTAATGGCCGGCTATATCTCTCGCCCGGTCTTGCTTTCTGCAATCTTTTACTGCCGCTGTGGTCGTCGTCTTCCGTTTGTCTGACGGCGAAACGTCCGGGTCCGTCCGTCTGTCTGTCGGCGGCCAGCCGTCTGGTGCCTTCGCCCACCCCTTCCCCGATCCCTCCGCATCCCTGGCTTCTCGTCTCTCTCTCTCTGTCTGTCGTCGCCGCCTCGTTCTTTGTAGAAGAAGGAGGAGGAGGAGACCGCAATCAGGCCGGGGATCAGCCGAGAAAGGAAGGGAGCAAGGGAGGAATGGGACCACGGAGGGGCGATGCCAAACGCATAGCGGAAACATTCGCTTTGTTCTCCTCAATTCAATTGTGTATTAGCTGCATTATCTCCAGATTTTGTTTACCATTGTGCCGGCGAAAGTGACAAAAACCGGGCAGGAGAAAATGGGCCGCGTTTGGAAGAGAAAAGGGAACGGCGAGCGGGGTGCGTCCTCTCTCCTCCGGCTCCGACTCGCTTTTTTGTGCTGTCCTACCAGAGTTGAGCAGTTTCTTGGCAGCGGCCGCCGCGCCGTCCGTCGGCGGATGCTTCCAAAGGAAAAGAGAGCGGGAGGGGAGGGACGGACGTACGTACGGAGGCAGGAAGAAAGACGGATGGTTCCAACTTACGGGCAACTGTTGAATCTACGTACGTTGTTAGTGAAAGTAGGAGATCC
>JAAUYK010118590.1_pt1 | contig 13505 bp, 17 predicted proteins | sample 7278021 | NCBI WGS metagenome assembly JAAUYK01 (sample SAMN14350223, study PRJNA611818) | marine sediment metagenome | isolation source: surface marine sediment (1.8m) | place: French Polynesia: Moorea | collected 2018-08
CCTCTGCTGGCCCCTCGGCCAGATAGCGCGAAGCCTGCAAAGCCATATTCACCTGCGCAGGATCGTAAACGTCCGGCATGTCGGAAACGTCCACGCCCATGGCGCCCAGGTTCGCTCTGGCCCTGTCATATCCGGCTTGATCGCTCACACCCTGCAATTCCGAGACATAGAAAGGCGCCTCCGTCTTGCGCCGCGCCAGCATGTCCGGCGCCGCCTTCTCGAAATGCTTGGCCCAATCCAGCGCCATGCCAGGATCACTGCGCGCAAGATCGCTTACCACGGCCCGCTTGGCTTCTGGCGTCGCTGGCATGCCTCCAGCTAACATTTCAGCAAGCCGGTTGCGCGTGGTTGCGGCTCGAGCCCGATCTTCTTCCAGGCGCTCTTCCGCGCGCCGCGCCATGCCGAGCTTGCGGCCGGCGGTGTAGGCCCCGAATGGGTTGAGCTCAACCATTACAGATACTCTCCAGCCAAGCCTGCCAAGGTATTGAGGAAAGCCCCCGACGTGCGATCGTAGCCGCTCTGCCGCGCCCGTCCGCCGGCAAGAGCCAGCCCAGCCTGCTGCCCTAGCGCCTGGCCGCCCAACTGCTGCCCTGTGGTACCGATCCCGGCCATTCTGGCAAGCCGGTTGAACCCTTGATCGTATTCCTGTGTTGCCAGATCGCTGGCAAGGCGCCCGGCCCCGCGGATAGCCCGGCCAGAACCAAGAAGTCCTCTGGCAGCCAAGAACCTCTCAAGCCCGCGCTCTGCCTCGTCCTTCCTGAATTGATATCCAGGCGACTCTTGATAGGGCTTGGTGCCCCGGATGTAGATATCCAGCAGATCCTGCGCGGATTCCGTGCCTAGCGCGCGCGTAGCCGCAGTGTCGGCATATTGCCGCTCGGCAAACCGTTCGGCCCGCTCTGCCGCCTTGGATTCTTGCCCACCGCCAAAGATATCGCCAAAGAGTCCCATAACCTAAGTATCCAGAATGTTTGAGTTATCGGAGCGCAGCGCTTCAAGTAGCTCGTCCACCTTGTTGGCGATCTGCTGCACTTCAAATTGAGTCGGCGGATTGCTCACCGTCAGGTTGAGGTTATCCACGGCTTCGATCCTGGGCTTTTCCGTCCAATCCTTCATAGACTGCAGCATGCCAAGCAGGACGCGGTCTTTACTCAACTGCGTTGGGATATTGATCCTAGTCTTGCTGACAGCCATCAGAGCCGTCCTCGCTCGACTTCCACGTAAGCCCCCATGACGACGCGGTTAACTGGATCGGATATGCTGAGCTCCAGAACCCGCTGCCGGAAGGTTCCCAGCCGATTCCAGCGCGCGCGTCGGCGATACTCCCCGATCTTGCCAAGGCTGCGCCACTTCTCGCTGCTCCACGTCAAACCGGCGTCGTCAGAATACCTTAGCATAACAACAGGATCAGAGCCCTGGCCAATGGTATTCCCCACGCCCCGCTGGAAATCCACCACCAAGGCATTCAGGAAAGCGCTTTCTTCATTGGCGAAGAGCGGCGGCGCGGCCATGCGCGAAACGACGATCCCATCGTCTTCCGTACCTGGGTTTTCCAGATCAAAGAAATAGATATTGCCTGTGGTGTCGTCTCCGGTCAGCAGGCGGTCAAAGGCCTGGACAAAGGTGGAAACCTTGTAGTCCTCGCGCTCGCAGCTGCAGCGCTCATGCCAGAGCCCCGTGGCCACGTCATAGACGAAAGTCCATTGGTTAGGCTTCTTGAGGACGTATTGCGCATGCCCCTTCTGAGAATAGCCAAAGGCCACCAGATCGCTGGTGCCTATCGACTTGTTGATCTGGTCCTCGATCGCGTGCGTGGACACCCTCTGCGGGTTGTAGCCGTTTGCGCGATAGACGATCCCGTCATTCCCCACCCAGAACAGCGTATTATCGATTTGAGCGATCGAATCTCTTGAGGCTAGGCCGCGCTGCAGGAAGGTGCCGCTGGCCCGCTCAAAGGGGAAGTCCGCGTTGCCGGAATTGAACCAAACTTCCGTGGTTTCCTCGCCCATGAGCCAGATTTCGCGGTGATCCACCACAAGGCCCACAATATCGTCCGGCTGCCCCTCGGCGCGGGCGAAGTCCAACGGATCCCACGTCAAGCCGTCGTAAAGCGCGGAAATGGCAAATTCGTTGGTGTCCGGCACGCTCACCACAAAATAGCCGTCGATGAAATCCACGTCTGAGGCGCCCGGAAAGTCGATATCCGAGATTTGCTCGAGCGTGCTGGTGGTGGCGATATAAGAGTCGCTGGTTCCTGGCCCGGATACGATCATGACTTGCTCGCCGTTCTCGGCAAGGTTCACCAGCCCGCGGCCGGGGATGAAGCCAAGGTTAACCTTGTCGCCATTGACGGCCAGCCGGATCAGATCGTTCCCGGACACCACGAAAAGGAAATCCTGCGACAGGATCATGCCGCGGATTGGCCCGTTGCCCACAACGTCGTATGTCGTGAGCCCCGGCGTTCCCAGCAACGCAAGCGGCACCTTGGCGCCGGGCGGCCCGATCTCCGGGAAGAGGTTAACGCAGCGCTGGGCGGCGAACTGAACTTGGTTGTCCAGCTGATAGGCCTGCGTTGCGAAGGGGATCGGCTGGCTCATCGCACGCGGTATCCGTTTGCAATGTACGTCTGCAGGCGATCCACGCCGATAGCAAAGACATCCGCTCGACGGCCCACGTCGGCAATGCTTTCTGCCGGGATCTCGCTGCCGTCGCCTGCCGCAAGCGTGCCGCCAATGGGAATTTCTGACAGGGGATAGAAACCCCAGCCGTTCTGCCCGAACTTGGAGAAAAACAAGGCATTAGGCGTGCAAGTGGTGGTGTCGTTCAGGATCATGACAGGCTGGTTGCGATGGGCAAAGCGGCTGATAACCTCGCAGGGCTCTTGTTCGCCGCCGTCGATGTCGTAAGCCATCACCCTGTCGCCCAGTTGCAACGTCTCAATATTGCGGCCCGTGCTGTCTGCCATGAGGACTTTCACCCCGGCCACGAAATAGCCGCCCGCCATTACTGGCCCTGCCCTTGTGCGCCGCCAGGCGCCCCGCCAGCAGAGCCCGGCGCGCTGCCGCCACCCCCACCGCTACCGGAGCCAGCGTCCCCACCCAAGCCGCCACCGCCGCCGTAATCCAGGCCCAGCGGATCCGAATCGCGCAGGTAGCCACTAGCCGTGGCCTCAACCCCATAGCCACCCTCTGGGGAGAAGTCGCCGCGGAAGCCAGGCTCTGCACTGCTTGGCCCGGATCGGCGGGCGATCGTGATTCCGCTTGTCGGGTCAACCGGCGCCGTGCCTTCGATCAGCGCATCAAAGTAGGCGTCGCTCTTGGCCTGCGCGTCCTTCAGCATGAGATCCACAAAGGCGTTGGCCATGCCGGAGTAAGGCACGCCAAGCAACTGGGCGACTTGGGTTGCTTGCGAGAGGCTTTGCCCAAATTCCACGCCAAAAGGATCTGCTACGTCGATATTAGCCTGCCCTCGAGACGCAATCTCGCCCCGATCCGGCGCGTCTTTGCCTTCATAACCCCGCAACAGCCGCACATAGTCCCGCTCTAGCTCTGGCGTAAACAGCGACTCCCCCGGCAAGCCGATGTCAGCCTGCCCGCCGACAGCACCGCCCCCACCGCCGCCAGAATCAAGCGGTGTGGTGCCTCCAGTGCCCGAGGCTAGGCCAGGGGTACCACCCAAATCCGCCTGCCCCGTGCCCCTCTGTGCGGCTCTCAGGGCATACAAATAAGGCACGTCGCCCATGGTAGCTTGGCCCGATAGCGCGACATTCCGCTTGGCAAGGTTGGAAAGCATGTTCTGCGCCATCAGACACCATCCGTCTTGATGTTGTAGACATTGCCATAACGGGACTGACGATCGGTGATCGAGAGATCCGGGCGCGCCTCCAGTTGCACTCCATAGACGGCCTGCAGCGTCGCCTTGGCCTCGCGCGCCATGGTGGCAACCTCCGGCGTGAGCTCCGTCCCGTATTCAGGCGCCAGCCGGAAAGCCAGCAGATATTTGATGTTTTCGTGATCCCTGTCAGGAAACGGCAGATCGTCCGTAAGCTCGATATTCTCGTAGTTCAGGTGGATCCCGCTATTGGCCCAGCCGTGGATCATTTGGTTCATGTTTTCAAGGCCGGTCGTCAGATCGTCGGCCTCGGGCTCTTCCGTCACGTCGATGGCCCGCACCAAACGAAGAGCGCCCTTGATGATCGTTCTCGCTGTGGTCATCGGATATCCCCTGCCAAGTCTAGCCGGCCGTTGGTAAACAGAAGGTTGGTGCCCCCACTACCCGCAGCAAAGCCCTGATGGCGGTAAAGCCCCTCGGAAAGCTCCTCTGTGTTGCTCTTCACCAGATCGATCCGCCATTCGCCGCGGGTTGCGTTGGTGATCGTGATCCCGTTGCCCTCGCTGAGCTCAATCACGGTGCGGCGGAAGTCTTTGTCACCGGCTTTCCATGTGAGTGTCAGGTTCGTCAGGTCCACGCGATCCCCGTTGCTGTCCCTCAGAACCCCAGTCCAGCCCTCGCTTTCCCCTCTCACAATGCGGATATCGCGGCGCATTCTAGATCCCTATCCTGATACCAATGAAGAAATCTTCCTCTTGGTTCCGGCTGCCTATTGTAGGCACTCTCGGCGTTACTGGGAAGACCGTGTCAACCTCGGAAATATTGATCACCAGAACAGTCTGCGGCCCGCCCTCAAGCACCGGGAAGACTGGCGCGACTTGGTCAAGTTCCGTGACCTCCCCAACCGGAAGCGTGACGCCTCCCGGAAGAATCGTGACGCTTAGCACGTCGTCAGTCTCGGCAACCAACCCAACGCTAATCGTCTGAGGCGCCTTGGTAATTACCGGATCAACACCAAAAACCGTGTCCGTTTCGGTGACCAGCGCAACCGGAAGCGTGACCTCCCCGGCAAAAGGCGTTACCTCTAATACGCTGTCTACCTCGCTAGCCAGTCCCACGGGGACGGTCTGCGGTGCGCCGCCTATCTCAGGCGTGACAACAAAAACTGAATTTCCCTCGGAGACGCTGTTAACTTCCACGGAAACGGCGCCCGGAATCGGCGAGACATCAAAAACCGTATCCGCTTCAGAAACCACGCCGACAGCAACCGAAACGGCCCCAGCAACTGGCGTAACCGTTTGAACAGTATCGGTTTCCGAAACCAACCCAACCGGGATCGTCTGCGGAGGGCCCGCAGCTGCGAGCTCAAACTCGACAACCTCATAGCGCGCAATATTGTTAGAGCCGGTAAGGGTATTTGACCTGCGCCTTATTTCGACGTTAGTTGCGCTTGAGAGGCCTACCGTATGCGTGTTGTAAAGTGCAGTGGTGCCAGGCGTGGAATTAGTGACCACCATTTGGGAATTGGTGCCAGTATTCCCCCCATCCATGATCGCGGCCTTGGACAGGTCTACCGAAGTGATCGTTTCGTTAGTCGTGGTCGTGCTTTTAACGTCAGTTGCGAGCCTTTGCGTGCTCAAGCCAGCTGCGTTTGAGCGAATGACCCAGCCTGCGCTTACCCCTCCCTTTTCCAGATTTGACCCACCGTTCCTGTACCAAGTCACAGTGGAAGTGCCGGTCAGCGCATGGTTGATGCCAAAGTCTCTAGATTCGGTCGTAAACCCCTGTACGCTGTAGCATGGCGCAATAAAGCTATTATCCAAGACAACTGTATTGCTTAGGGTAATATTTGACGGCCCCTGCTCGGTAGTGCCGAAAGTATATTCAAAATATTCAGTCTGAAAGTCTATCCCGTTGCCCTCTACGACGTACCAATATACGTCGCATTGCATGCGCTGATTGCTGATCGATTGCCTGTTTATCTCAATCTGCGTATTTGAATTGAACTCAGACCTGAGGTAACCGTTGCCGCCAAAGTCAGACTTGATCGTTGCGCTTGAGCGATGGTGGCTGGTGACGATGAAGGAATTGTCCTGAACAACCGAGCTAATCGTTGCCGTGACCGTGTTGTCACTTTCGGTTAAGACACTTGAGCCCTGCTGGACCGTGACAGAACTCGCAAATTCAAGAACATAGACCTCCAGGGTAATCTGGCCGTTGTTTGACGATGTGTGCCGATTGCGCCTGACACGGATGGCAGCCGTGCCGGCATTGTCGAAAAGCTCGATGGAGATCATCGAGTTTGTAGGCCGGTTGCCAGTGCCAGTGCCAGCTGCATACCTGGTGGTGAAGAACGGCACACACTGCGTGAAGTCCTGGCCGTTCGTCAGGTTGGTAGTGACGGTTTCTAGGCCGGTGCCGTCAGCCAGATCGACCGTTATTTCTTCAACGGATTTGACGAAGGCCGCCATGGCAAGGCCTTACGAAATTCGGATGTAAACGTGGTTCGTGTAGACGGTCCAGAAATAGCCAACTTCGTCGTTCGGGCCTAGCAAACGATATTGCCCGTCGCTGTTGATCGCCCCCGAGCCCGTGTATTCATTCCAGACGATGATCTTGGCCACGCCAGGCGTTAGCGCCGGATCTGCAGAGGTTCCCCAGTCCAGGCTCAGGCTGCGCCCGTCAACGTTGACCTTGTCATTGCCGACATTGCGGTTCACTTCGCTTCCGTCGTCCTGGTACAGCCTGAAATAGCGATCAATGCCCGGATTGGCTGGATTCTCTTCTACTTCCTCGGTGTGAATGTTGACCGCGTCTTGGTTCTGGCCCGGATCCTTGTCCCACACCCTCAGAATGAAGCGATCGTCCGGGAGCTCTTTGTCTTTCGTGAAGGTGCTGCTCTTGTTCTCAGGATCTTCAAAGCTGCCAAAGGATGCTGCGCTGCCGCTGGTGTCGGTTTCTTGCTGCCAGATCGGAAGGTTGCTGTAGCCGTCATGGAACAGCGGATAGGTGCCGTCTCTGATCGAGTCATAAAGACTCTTGGGAATCTCGATCAGGTATTCATTCTCTTCAGGGTCCAGCCAAATATTGTTGGGCTCTCGAGCGAAGTACTGATCTAGCGTCTCGCTTTCGAGCCCGATCCGCCGGGCCTTATTGACCACCTGGACATAGGTTTTGTTGGACCGCGGCCCGCAGCTGTCCTTTTCTCTGAGGCATACAACGCAGTAAGCCACAATCTTGCTCCCCAATTGCGGCCATGCCGTATGGCCTAGGACGCCCTGTAGTAGACAGATCCGAAGTCTGCGGTCAGATCGCCGCCGTTGGTGGTCACGGCAAAGTCATTGAAACCGATAGGAACGATCGCCGAATCTGGCCCGGATCCGCTGGCGTCGTAACAGACAAAAAGCCGGGTCAGCGTGTTGTCCGTCGTGCCCCCCGCCGCGGTCCAGGTTTGATCGGGCAATGTCACGTCATAGCGGTTATTGGTGTCGTCAGGGCCTGGAAACGTGACATCCGCATCTGTCAGGAATTTGCGCGTGTAGTTCGTGAAATTGGCTTCTGTCACGCCTGGATCTCCCAGCACGTCGGCCAGAGTGTCAAAATCCTGCAAGGTGGCGTCCGTTGCAGCGCCGGTTGCCAGCACGATCACGAAGCGGCTTGTTGCGGGGTCATTGTTATCCACGCGGTTCCAAAACTCGACCGCCCGACCCTTGACGATGTTGAAAGGCCCGTTACCCATTTGCCGCTCCTATCAGCCTCTGAAGGCGAACTTTCTCTTCCTCGATCCTGTCCCTGACGGCCTGCAGGTCGTGTCTGGCCGTAAGCGCTTCGCCGCGGGCTTCCGCCGCTTCCTTCTTGGCCCTGTCCATTTCTTCATTGGCCACCGCGCGGACTTCTGCCGCCTTGGCTTGCAAGCGAGGCATGCCCCGGCTTAATTCTTCGTGCTCAGCCTTCAGAGAAGCGATTTCAGCGCGGATATCCGCCAGCAGGGCCTCTTGCTTATCGACACTCGCTTTCAAGCCCATATAGCGCGCGGCAAGGCTCTGGTGGGCCTTTTCTGCCGCATCCCGCTTGCTCTTGATGTCCTCGTAGTCCTCAAGAACCTTGATCGCGGTCGAGATCGTCTGGCCGATGTCGTCGGAGCCCTTCAGGGCCTTCAGCGTCTTTCCTGTGTCCATGACATTTCCTTACTGAACTGCGACGATATCGGTTGCCGTCGTGCCAAGCGCGAAAACCTTCCTCACGCGAATCGGCAAGAGGTAGCCATCGACAAGGCCCTTGAACTCGACAATCCCGCTTTCCCACATCTTGACCCGCAAGGTCCCGCCCGCACCGATCCACAAGCCTTTGTGCAAAGTCGTGATCTCGGCATCGTCGTCGGGGATGACCTCAAAGGCGACGACCGCGGAATACGGATTGTCGTATTTGAAAGTCGATGTCATTCGCTATCGTCTTCTTTGGGATTCGGCGGCCTGCCGCGCCTGGGCTTGCACGCTTCCGGCGAATCATACCACTTGTCGGGATCCTCCGGCGGCCCATCGACGAAACATTCCGAAACAATTTCCTTGTCCGGCCCCATTTGGTACAGCCAAGTCGGCTGCCAATCGTTTTCTTTTTCTGCCATTTCAACCTCTTGAGTGATGATGGGGCCAGGTTTCCCCGGCCCCAACGATCAAGGTTAGGTCGATTCGAGGAAGTGACCCTTACAGGCCTGTTCCGGGCGCATCGACTTGTAGCCATAGAGGACATCAACGCGAGCCGGGAAGGCGTCGTCGTTGATATCATACTGCCGGATGACGCGAAGCGAAATGCCGTCATAGACTTCTCGAGCCGCGAAATCCACGCCGTCAGGCAACACCAGATCCGCCGTCGCGAAGGTGAAGGCGTCACGGTGGAAGCCCAGCGAAGTGCCAACATCGGTGCTGGCCGTCTGCACGAAGGTCAGCGCAGCGTTATCGGCTGGCGAGGCGGTCACCGTCTGATAGCCCGTGCTGGTGGTGATCGACGGGGCGATGCTGATATTGCCCGCTCCGCCAGCATAGTCTGCCGTCACCACGAACTGCTGCAGCTTGCCCGTGTCTTCCTTGGTCTCGGGATGGACACGGTTGACGCCGGCAATGGTGAAGACCTGGCCTTTGACGAGGTTGCCAGTGCCGGTATCGACCGACAGCGTGCTGCCCGTCTGTCCGGCGCCGTTGACCAGATAGCCAGACCCGGAACCCGCAGTCTGCCGCGGATGCAAGGTATTCTCGTAGACTTCGGCGAAGCCCATGTACTGGTTCGCGACCATGCCTTCCCGATACTGCCGGGAAATGTTGGCATTCGGGTTAAAGAGCGACTTCAGATCGTCCACCAGTTCCACGTTGTCGCCCGTGTTGAGGTTCAGACAACGGTTGGAATAGGGGGATAGATCATCCGTGATCTTCTGGTTCATCTGCAGAGCGCGCTTGTTGCTGATCACCGCAGACTGATCGATCACCGTGTTGTACACGTCCTTGGACATCGTCAGCGCGTCCGCCTCAACGTCAGCAGCGAGGACCGACATGGCCGGCTCGATGATGCGCGAGGCGAAGTCGTCGATGTCGAGCGTGAGTTCTTCGGACGTGAAGCTCATGCCGACGTGCTTTTGGTTGCTGATCTGCAGGGTGACCGAGGTTTCAGTCGTGTCCTGCGTCACCAGTGTCGCACCGCTGGTCACGGTGTACTTGTTGGGCAAGCGAATCCGCAGAGAATCGCCGATCTTGGCGCCCGAGACAGCGAAGCTGTCGTCGTACTGACGATTGACCTTGCCAACGAAGTTGAGCTTCTGGTGCAAGATCGCCAGCGCCCGCCGCGTCACCGCGGTCGGAGTCAGGAGAGTGTTGGCCATTGGTTAACCCTTTCCTATGGCCAAGCGCTTGCCTAGGCAGCCCCTCCCCGAAGTTTACGCTGATAATCTGCCATGTAGTCACTGATATCGCACGTATCCGGGTCGAAGTTGTTAGGCGAGCCGCCCGGCTTCACAGGTTTCAGGGGCGGATCTGCGCTTGTCGTTTTCTTGGCTGCCGGCTTTGGCTTGGCCTTGCCCTCAGGGCTGAGCCGCGCCTCGAGCATGGCAACCTCTCGGATCTGCGCGATTGGCGATAGACTGTAAATACGCTGTGCCTCGTCAGGATTCTTGCCAAGGTGATACAGGACGGCATGCCCATTCTCACCCTCGGAGATAGCGTCTGCCATCGGCCTTGATATTGGCAGACCATCATCCGCGGCGACCTCGTCAAAGTCGTCGTAAGCCTCTCGGCCCTTGTCAAACATGGCGTGCACGGCCTCGACCTTCTGGCTTTCGGCCTGCTGTGCCTTGGTTTGCTCTTGGGCCTTGGCGGCTGCCTCGCTCTGCTCTTTCAGAAGCTTTTTAACTTGCTCCTGAGAAGCATGGGCAGCCAAGGCGGCGACGTATTTGGCATAGTCGTCGAAATCTTCCTGCTTGGGCGGTGCGTCTTCGCTTGGCTGGGCCGCAGGCGCAGGCTTAGCCTGATTCTGCTGCTCTGCCATGCGTGCAAAGGCTGCTAGCTCGGCTTCTCGCTGGGCTAGGGCCTGATTTGCCTTATCGCGTTCGCGCGTTAGCTGTCGGATGCGTTTTTGTGCGCGGCTCTGAGGCTTGGCCTTGGGCTTCTCTCCCTCGTCCTCCGATTCCGACGCGCCGTCTTGGCTGTCGTCGTCCTCTGAGGCCTCGAGATCGTCGCTTTTGGCTTCCGTCTCTCCACCGGCGTCGGCGCTATCATCCTCACCGGGCACGGGCGCGGTCGCATCGCCCTTGTCTTCGACCTTGGCAGGTTCAGCAAGCCCGGCTTCAAAGGCCCGCTTGCCTGCTGCCTCGTCTAGCATTTGCTCGACGGTCTGCTCTTCGGACATTTAACGCGCTCCTACGCGATTACACTGGGCCATTTGGGCCAGCTGGGGGAATTACACCCATATTCTGTGTTTCTACCACACGACCCATTGCCGATTCAATGGCTTGAGGCAGTACAGTGGCCAGCAACTGGCCCACCGCAGACTCGAGCGCGCCCGTCTGCATCAGCAGATTCAGCATTTCCTGCGCGTTCTCGATATTCTGCCCCTCGCTCTCGGCAAAGCTCTTGCGGGCGTCTGCGGCATTCTTGAGGGCGGATGTCTGGTTCTGGGCCGCCTTGGTCTGCGCGTTGATCAGATCGGCCTCGGCCTTCATCATTTCGGCGCGGGCAATCATTTCCTCGGGGCCAGGCCCCTGTGGCTCTGGCGGCTGCTCGCCCTTTTCGGGATCGGGCTCGGCAATACCCCTTGCGACAGCTTGCTTTCTAAGGCGGTCATAGAGTTCATCGGCGCCAGCGATGTCTAGGTTCTTAACCAACAGATCCATGACGTTCGCGCGCTCTTCTGGGGCAGCCGCTTGCATAAACTTCTCAAAGAAGCTCGCAGCCTCTGCACGCTTGGTGCTAAAGCTGGGGCCAGGGCTGATCGCTAAGTCATAGGTGCCCCGAGTCAGATCGTTCTTAATCTTGCCGTCCGACTCCCTGACGTTGATCTCTACCCACTCCTCGACATCGTCTTCGCCCAAAATCCGCACGATGCGCTGGCCGTCATAAACCTTAGGGATCAAGTCCAGCAGCTGTTGATAGCAGTAGCCGATGGATTTATTCACGTTATCCACATAGTGGAAGTTTGCCACATCGCCCTGGACATCGCGCTTGTGGATGGCCACGCCGCTGATCTCATTGGCATCGGCGCCAGTCGAGGACGGATAGACGTTGGTCGTCGCGTGCAGCCCCTGGACCGCTTCCTGCTTTAGCGTCAGCAACGCGGCAGGTATCTGAGGCGCAGGCAGGCGGGAGGGCGGCCCAGGGGCGTTCGGATCATGCTTGTACGTGAGATAGGTGGCGTTCTGCCGGTTGGCGATCTGCCATTGTGTTTCAAGCCCGCTGATCTGCTGCTGGGTGACCAGATAGGGCTGTTTTGGCGATAGGCTTACGTGCTCGACAGCGGCGCTGTTGTGATAGTTGATCATCCGCTGGGAATCTTTCCCAACCCGCACAAGGCCGCGCATGGTCCGGGAGTCGTCGAGGAACAGTTCTTCGCCCAAAACGTTGATAACTGGAATGTAGCGGCCGATCCATTTGCGCCTAGGCTCCAGTATGCTGCCGCCGTTCATGACACAGCGCCAGACTTCCGAGCTATCAATCTCACGCCCCTCGTAGGGTGGATCTGGCGGCTGCATGCCCTCTTGCATGGCCTCTGCGGCCTGATCCCGCACAAGATTTTCCCGCTCTTCGTCGTCCATGTCCGTCACATCGACGATCCGCTGATCGCTCGCCATCCGCCATAGCGTGCGCTTCTTAGGCTTTTTGTAAAAGAGCTCGGCAACCAGCACTTCGTCGCTGCGGTTCCAGTCGCGATACCATTCCTGGCTTACCTGGGTATGCCCGTCCCAGTCCGTCGTCGGCTTGTCAGGGTAAGCAGCGTTGAAAGCTTCCTTGCTCATCCACCGCAGAATCCAGGAACGCCTAGCATCGTTGCGCGTTGGGCTCTGTGCGTCCGAATCCCACAACACCGACAGCGCGCCGCGAATCGGGATGATTTTGATATCCTGATCGAAGCCGTTCTCGTTGGTGTATTCGGTGATGATCCGAAAGGCCCCGCGGCCACAGATCGTAGCGTTCTCCCCGCCCTTGACGTAAGCGTTTTCCGATGCCGTAAAGCTTTGGCGCTCAATGTTGCGGATCAGACCCTCGAAGATCTTGGCCGTCTCTGGATCAGCGGCGCTATCGACAGGGTGAACCTTGCCGGACGGCTTGTTCATGCGCATGTCGTTGGTGATCTGGCGAACGGCTGGCGCCAGGTGGTCTTCGGTGATAACGGGGCGATTCTGGGCCTCTCGAGCCACCCGATCTTCGTTCAGCCACTGATCACCGGCATAGAAGCGGATGTCGTCGCCAGCGTTGCGGATGTTGTCCCGATCGGCCCCGTAGTCGTCCTTGTACCATTGGCGGGCGCAGACGAGGAATTCCTCTTCGCCTTCCGGGATAGATTCCCCTGCGCCTGTGTAGTCAGCCATTAGGAGATCCCCGCGTCGTCGAGGCGCGTCTTAACCGCTTCACTCTCACTGATCAGCAGCTTGATCTGGCCCCGAATGGCCCTCAGCGCTTGGCGGATTTGCTTGATGTCTTCCTTGGGATCGTCTTCGGCCTCGCCGCCCTCGAGCACAACCACGCGCGCCTCGAGCGCCTTCAGCATATCCCGGCCTGTGGTTCCTTCAGCCATGGGGCTTCATCCAAACCTTAACAAAATGATCGCCGTTCCAGCGGTATCCGTAAGGCGTCAAGATCGTCAGTCCACACCAGCGAGATTCTGGATCCCGCCATCGAAGGCCCCAGCCAAAGACGCGGAACCAACGGTTTCCGTAGCGCGATCGACAAAACGCTGGATATTGACTAGCCACCCGCCCAGCTGCCGCGGCCAATGCCGCTGTGATCGTGATACCTGTGCTCAGGCGCCGGCATAGGCCATTGCTTGCCAAGCTTCTCGTCTTCGATCCTTGCCATGGCATCCATCATATCATCATGATCCCCGACGGGGAATGGCAGATATTCTTCGTGCAGCAGGGCGTTAACCAAGTCAACCGTCTTGCCCTCGTAGTTGGTTCGCAGCATTCGCCGCGGCCA
>JAAUYK010155859.1_pt1 | contig 13499 bp, 15 predicted proteins | sample 7278021 | NCBI WGS metagenome assembly JAAUYK01 (sample SAMN14350223, study PRJNA611818) | marine sediment metagenome | isolation source: surface marine sediment (1.8m) | place: French Polynesia: Moorea | collected 2018-08
CTCCCTCAAAAAGCGCCAAAAGATTCGAATCTTCGATTCTCGATACTAAGATTCGTTCCGGCACTAAGGCCAAACAGCGGGAGGGACGCCGACGAAACGAACTGACAGCCAGACGGCTGAGCGAGCGCGAGTAGTGAAAGCAGGCAAGAGGCCTTTGCTAACTTCTCTTTCTCTCTCTCTCTCTCTCGACTCGATCGTCCGTCGCCTCGCTCGCTTCTCTTCTCTCCTTCGTGTTCGTTCGTTCGCCGTCTGTGCGCGTGTCTCCCTCTCCCTCTCTCTCTCATATCACATTATCCGAAATCGACCAGCGAAAGACAGACGGACGAACGGAGCGGACGGACGAACAGACGGACGAGAGGGAGCCGCGGGACGGGGCTGCGTTGTTGCACGCACCTACCGAGGAGAACGAACTGAAGTGAACAGACAGAGAGAAGGCAGAGAAAGACAACGAACGAGAACGTAGCATGCGGGACTGAGGAGGGAGGAAGGAGGGAGCCAGGAAGGAGGCTACCTACCTCTCCAATCCGATCCGACCTGAGGAGGAAAGACAAGGAGGGAGAGAGAGAGCACGCGAGCGAGCGAGCGAGCGAGCGAAGAAGCTCCCCTCCGTCTTTCCTTCCTCCCTGGATTGCTCCGCTGCGTCGATCCTTTCGTCGGAAAATGACAGCGGCGGTGTCGTTGGCGAGTGCGGAGGCAGAGGCTGCCGAGGCGTCTGCGGCCACCGAAGAAGAGTTCATGAAAGTGCTCGACGAGATGGACAAGATCTGCAACGGGGACACGGACGCCGACAGCAGCGCGGCCGGCGGAGACCCCGGGGCCGGCTCCACGGACTCGAGGGAGGTCAGTCCGGCCGCGTCGTCCAACTCTGCCGCGGCCGCCACGGACCACCTGGCTGACGACGACTGCGGGCCAGGGAGCTGCGGGTCGTCGGGAGGAGGCGGAGGAGGCGTCGGGTTCGGCCTCGGCGTCTTCGAGGCCGCTGCCGGAGTCGCCCGCAGAGATCCCCAAGGCCGGCGCGAAGTGTCGGCGCCCTGCTGGAGGCCGAAAGTGAGCGTAATGCATTGAATTAAAACGTCAATACTACTAGGTAGAGCCGGCCGCTTCGCTTCGCTCGCTCATGACCTTGCCCTAGACAGTTGCGGTGGCGCGCGGTGAAAGCCGGTCTCATACCTGTCTCTCGCTCCGTTAATTCCAGCCTCCCGACGCGGCCCACCTGCCTCCGCTGACGGTCCCGCCTCACCTCCAACACCAATACCACCACCACCAACACCCAGAGCAGCACCCTCACGTCTTTCTTCCCCCTCAGTCGATGGCGCGCACCGGCGGCCATCCCCACCCGCACCCTCCTCACCCGCCGCCGCACCCCCTCTACCCGGCTCCGTCGCACGACGCCGAGCTGAACCTGGTCTGCCACGACCTTCTCCGGCGCTACCGCTTCGCGCTGGAGGCGCACCCGAAGCAGTCGGCGTCGGCGGGATGCTCGCTGGCCGGGCCGAGCGTCGACCCCCTGTACGTGACCACGAAGCTCCTGTCGGGCACGCTCGCCAGGCTGAGGACCTTTCTCTTCGGCCTCGAGCCCATGCGGTGGCTCGTCTGGAGGGACAAGCTGGCGCTCTACAACGCCCACCTCTGCACCGTGGCCATTCTAAAGGTGAACATGCTCCGCTCATTCATGGGCGCGTCATATATATGTAAAAGAACCCATTATACCGGACAGTGCATGTATATAGTATGTGTATTTAATCGATTTTCTGCACCTTTATCAGGCGTCCTCCGTGGTGGACCTCGGCAACCTTCCTTCCGCCTACCCGCTGCCGTACGGCGAGTACCTGAGCGAGGTCGAGGCGCTGCACCTGATCCTCGCCCACGACCTCTACAACGAGCTGAAGGAGATCGTGTCGTCGCTGCAGGGCATGGGCACCGCCATCGCCACCAACAACAACGGCAAGGAGCAGCCTGAAGACGGCGGCAGCGGCGGCGCGACCATGACCCTAACCCTCCTCCTCATGGCCGTCGCCTTCTTCACGCCGCTGGCGGGCATGCTGCAGCCGGAGAAGGCGGCCAGGGTGCACGACTACTACGCGCACAAATTGCAGGTAAGAGTATTAAATTTTCTGAAGCCGTTAAACGCACAGCTAGGCGGGCTAGCAATCGTTATTAATGACCACTAGATGCTATTCCGTCCCATCAATCTCGTTTATCATGTCTGGCTGGTTTTCCTTGATGCCTTAACTAAAATCGCCCCTGCCTCAAATAATTAAAACGCCATTTCATGCATTGTCTGAAACTGATCAACAAGGACATAAGAGCCCATTATCCGGCCTCGAGCTCCATTTCGGCTCACTAGCAACTTCAAATTATACGTCAACGTGCCTATAGTGCAGAGCATGGACTTTGTTGTTAAACAGGTGCACAGGTGACCCACATACGTATTACAATAGTTTGCAAAAGTAAGGTCGCCACGTTACGAATTTGACAGATGCTAAAGCTCGATTCCTCACAGCTCTACCTTAACTACCGGCTGGGCCCCGAGGCGGGCGCGACCCAGCTCAACTGTCTACTTCACTGGATCCAGAAGGTCAACTCGTTCAGCGCCCGCCTCCGAGAGTTCCTCGACGACGTGACGCGCTGCGGCCTCCAGAAGCAGTACGAGTCCGTCTGCGAGAACGTCGGGCTCATGGCATTCCTACTGCAGTCAGAGTCGTCGCCGGCATCCGGCAGGTAGCGAAACGACGAAAAAGAAACCGAAGAGATCTGATCTGCCAAAGCGAAAAGAAAGAGAATACGACGACGGCGTCCAAGTCAGGATCGATCCCTAAGCTACTACTATATGTGTATCAACTACTTCATCAGTTCCGCAATTGAGCGGGCGGAAAAATAATCATGCAGGGGGCCAGCAGCCAGAACCGAACCAATCGTGTCATGTCAGAGTAAAGTCCAACGGGGTCCGTCCATATAGATCCGTGCAGCTACTTCGAGTCACGTACGTACGCGCACCTGCCGCACACAAAGTGTACCTACCCCACTATACCTACATACCTACTACTTCTATGATACATATCTACGTGTTGTTTTCGGCGAAGTCGTACGTCCTCCCCGGCCTAAATTATATATCAAGAAATATAATAGGAAATTACCCAGCAGCGAGCACGGTGATTACACTCTCGGGTGGAAAACATGCTGAACTGCCTACGCACGTCGACGACGGTTCCGGTATTGTATAGAAATTTAATTTCTCGTTGGAGTGTTGGTACGTACTACTACGGCGTCCATCTCTCTAGGAGCGAAGGTCAGAACGGAACGCACTCCTTGCATATCTCATATACAGAATAGAACTCTTCTTCATTTCTTTCTTTTCTTCTGCTTTACCCATTGCTGCCTTACTTTCTCACGTACGTCATAAAACTAGGGTGGCCTTTACATCTCTCTTTCGTTACACTTAACTCCGCGGCCTCTCTTGGAATACTCGTATTTAACCGTCGACACTCGCCATTTTCTTGCTGCAGCTCACATTCACACGATCAACTCCTTGATTGACTCGAATCGACACTCACGACTCCAGCACCTCCTTGATGAACGTGTCCAGGCTCCTGGTGGCGTTGTCGCCGCCATTGCCGCCGTCTGCCCCGCCCCCGCCTCCTCCTCCTCCGGCAGCCAGACTGTTGTTGTCCTCCTTGATGAGCTTGTAGAAGAACAGGTGCTCGACGCACTTGAGTCCTATCGACCTGAGTGCGGGCAGCCGGAGCAGCAGCTTGGCGAACCGGCTCGGCTCGTTCTCGTTGTTGAGCCGCGTGTACTCCTCCAGAGTGGCGTACACCTTCTCCCTGTAGGACTCGACCTGGCCGCTCGGACCGGACTCGAGGCCCTTGGCGTCCGGGTTGAAGAGGACGATGGCGCGTAGGCAGCCCAGTTCCGCCTTATCCTAGATGAGAAAGAACCTCATATCCGTACTTAAAATAAATATCTTTCTGTAGCTTCTTACCATTCGCATCTCTTTCATCTTTCCGACGAGTTCGACGAGAACGCGGTCGAAGATCTCGCCGACACCGGCCAGATGGGCGTTGGACCTACATACAAGCATGTTTAATTTCCCATTGAGTGCACGCTGGATTGAAACCATACCTGGTAATGACTTGTCCGTCCGCCCAGAGGATGCCGTCCTCGAGTCTGGTTGAGCGGTACGAGAACCCGGCGATGAGGAGTTCGTTCCAGCCGGCACGGATCAAAGTCAACTAAAATGGATATAGTCGGTAACTCGGTATAGTTTTTGAGAATGGAAAGAATAAGCGCCTTACCTGATCCTCGGTTTTGAGGTCTGTGAAATGGGGAATGTGCTTAGCCCACTCGACCAACTGCCGCAGCATCTTCTCCTTCGTCGTCTTGTTGTCCAGGTCGTTGACGAAGCCCGACCCGCCGGAGCCCTTGTTCTGCGATCCGGCCTCCTCGCCGTTGTTGAACGTCCCCTCCGCGATGTTCTCCGCCTCGATGATCCTTTCGATGGGCATCGAGGAGCCGCTGCGCGATCCAACTCCCCCGCCGCCTCCGCCTCCGGCGGCGTCCAGGTCTCCGTTCTCGCCCGCCTTCCCGCCGGGCCCGCCCCCGTTGGACGACGTGGTCCTGTGCCTCTCCTCCTGCACGGCCTCCCTCCTCATCCCGGTGGACAGGCACTTCATGTACCTGCAGTACTGGCATCGATTCCGCTGGCGTTTGTCGATGATGCAGTCGCGGTTCTCGCGACACGCGTACGTCAGCTCCTTCCGGACCGTCCGCTTGAAGAAGCCCTTGCAGCCCTCGCAACTGGAGACAGAGAAGAGGATATAGAGTGTCAGGTCTGTCATATAATTCGGGTAGGAAAGTGCTGCCTAATTGATACTACGAAGAGGTAATAGCCGAGAAAAATGTTGTCAATCGATCCGTGTATGAGGGGCTTTTTGGTATACCTACAATTGTGGTTGCGTAATTGCGTATAATGACCTGCTGCCGGATGTTTGCGCCGTATCTGTACCTGTACACTCCGTAGTGCTTTCCCGACGCCCTGTCGCCGCAAATGCTGCAGAAATGCTTGGAGCCGCTCAACGGAGGATAATTGGCAGAGGGGGAACCGGGGCGCGGAGGAGGACCGCCGGCGCCGCCACCGGAAGAGCCGCCACTCTGGGGAGATCCGAACTGAAAGGATATTAATTGAGATAACATTGTGTTCACAATTTAGTAGACGCACATGTACGAACTATACCATAAATTCCAACTGCGTAATATACTGTACGTACAGTACACTACATTCATGTCTCGACTGCTGCTATTTGTTAGAACTATGCCATACCCTCTTTGTGACAGTTTCAAATTACCTGCTGGTTAGCCTGTCCCCCCGCGCCCCCGATCTGCAGCAGGCTCGGGTCCGGCTTCATCTCGACGGGGCTCTGCGGACTCCCGAAGTTGGGCGGCGACGTCGCCTCCATCAGGTTCGGGTCCATCACTCAAGACAACAGGGACCGAGGCCCAGCACAGAAGTTAACTTTGGACTAGACCCACGCACACTGCTGTCCGCTGGGCTGGACTCTGGACAGAGGCGTAGGGCAAGGACGTTCTAAATGGCGCCGAGAGACCAGGTGGTTAGGCCGATGACGCTACAATGTCCAACTCCGGCACCAAGCACGTGGAGTCCTCTCCCTCGGACTCTCTTGTCCCTCTCCTCTCCACGGTCCACTTCTCGGTGGGTGAGTGTCGGGGTCCACAGTGGCCGGGGTGTACTGTATAAACCCTGGGTCTGGTACACACCACACACAAGTCTGCTTGTTGTACTACAACTGCTGCTGCTGCTGCTGTGCTGTGGCTGTGGTTGGCTCGCTCCAGTCGAGGCGACGGATATTAAGGTGAGTGAGTGAGTGAGGGAGGGAGCAGCAACAGCCCTGCCACTGCCAGAACGAGAACGAGGGAGCCAGTTGAGCGCCGCCTCGCCTTCTCCCACTGTCCGTCCGTCTGTCGTCGCGCCCCTATATTATCCTTTGCCCAGTGCAGGCGAAACGTCTGTCGGTGTGTAAGGTGTTGCCAGGAGCAAAGATGCGTGGGATTACATAAGATGCTAGGAGAAGGCCGTCATTTAATGTTGGAGTAGGGTATTAAATGTGATATTTCTCTCCATTTAACAAAGCCTTGTACTCTATGCGGGCAACACTGTTGAATTGCATGATTGACTTGATGAGCTGTGGCAACCTAGTTAAAATAGTGTACAAATTTTAACAGTGTTGTTAAGGCAAATGAACTGGAGATCTTTTCGGAGTTAGAATCTGCATAATAGAGCTCCATTAATAAGGTCGGCCATTAGGAGTATTTTCAACTCGGCTCCTCCTTTTGTCCATCCATGCGGTACAGACACCGTACAGACACATCTACAGACTGACAACTGTAGGGAAGCAGCTTGTCCGTCGGTCGCCGAATTGTAACTCTCTTCTCTGGCTTGGCTCGCCAGTCGCACTCGCATATTTGTCTTTTTTGTCCCCTTTGGCCTTGAATCGCGTCAGCCGGGCCGGCAAGGCAAAGCAACGAGACCAGACCGACGCGACGGGGACGGCCATTTGGGCGGATGGGCAGACGAGGCGGGGCGGGGCGAGCAAAATTGCGGCGTCACCGCGTCATACTATCAGGGGGAGTATTGATCTAACAAGATCAATAGGCCCTTTCCATACCTCTGAAACTTAATGTACGGCTATAGATGTAGTGCTAAAAGAATCTTAATTTGAGCAGACGTATTGCCGGCAACCCTACATGCCGACTGCTCCCACTCAGGGGGCACATCATACGACTAAGAAGTATGACATTGCAAGTGCGTAAATGACCAGCATCGTTTGATATTTGCGTATAACGTAAAGTTCGTCGACTTCATACGCATCTCCTTGCAATGTTCTTACCTAAATGAGTTCTTATCAGAATTGATTGCTATAAACAGCACGTCATTTAGTTATCGGTCGCGTATGTTTGGTCTCCCTGGCCGGGCCAATGTTGTGCAAGTCGTAAGAAACTACAATTATACGGCATTCGAACACTGAACGTTGACTACCTTGCGTTTGCGTTTGCGTTGCGCACTTTTGCAAATTGCAACAGCAACAGCATATACATTAGCAAATAGCCGGCAACACAATGTCCAGCAGATAGTCTTCTTACTAACAGCACAAAATGTCGGATCTGCAGATGACGACGGGTACGACGTCGTCGTCGTCGGAGAAGGCCAAGACCGGCGCCGCCTCCGCCTCTTCCTCGGCCGGCGTGGCCACCGGCGTCGAAGGACACCTCCTCGTCCTAGTGTTGGACATCAATCCAAATCAGGTGAGTGGCTGCCAATTTCCTTTCTAGGTCATCTAAGGCTAAATGTATTTTTGCAGCCTTTTTTCGCCCGACGTCCCAAGGAGCTGCTCGACTGGCTGGACGCGGCGCTGTCGTTCGCCAACGCGCACCTGATGCTGCACACCAACAACCGCGTTGCCGCGGTCGCCGCGCACGGACAGGGATGCTCATACCTGTACCCCAGGCCGGAGTCGGACGGCCAAGACGGAGACGGGGCCGTGCTCAGGCAGAGGGACGGACAGTTCGAGGCCTTCTACCGCGTCGAGTCGGGCATCAGGAAGCAGGTGACGGAGATACTCCGGCGAGAGACGTCGCCCGGCGCGCCAGTCAACTCAGACTCATTGTTGTCGGGCGCGTTGTGCCTCGCACTGTCCTACGTCAACCGACAGCGGATGGGAAGCGGGCTCTCGGGAAGCGCCGACGCGGAAGCCGCCGACGCCGCGCTCGTCTCGGCCGACTCCGGCCTCTCGGCCAGCCTGCTCGTCATGTCGGCGTCGGGCGACACCACCTCGCAGTACATGAACTACATGAACGCGTTCTTCAGCGCGCAGAAGATGGGCGTCCACATCGACGCCTGCATGGTGCACAGAGACTCGAGCCTGCTGCAGCAAGGCGCGGACATCACGGGAGGCGTCTACCGCCGGGTCGACGCCGAGAAACACTTCGGGTCCCTCCTCCAGTTCCTCCTCTGGCTCTACCTGCCCGAGTCGAGGCTTCGCGGCTCGCTCAGCCTCCCGTCGGCGGACCGGGTTGACTACCGCGCCGCCTGCTTCTGCCACAGGGAGCTCGTCGACGTCGGGTTCGTCTGCTCCGTCTGCCTGTCCGTCTTCTGCAACTTCATTCCCATCTGCTCCACCTGTCACACCGTCACCAAGTTCAAGCCGCCGATGCTCGGCGGGGGCAAGAAGAAAAAGGCCAAGGTGACCCCCACCGCCCCTAACTGACTTCCTATTATTCTGTGATACGATAAACGAGAATTACAATCTCATTATATGTCGAGCACTTGTACTGGATTTTATTTCTGGACACAGGCAGACGTAGTACATGAATTATTCCCTCGTTCTTCACAACGATGGGGGATTTCGAGACTTCGAAAAGGTGCTTTTGGAGTCTGTCCGGGGGGTATAAAAGGACTTCGGTAATGATGAGTAAGAAATTCGAGCAACGAGGTTGCCAAGGGTTTGGAAAAGGATGCCGAAAAAGGGTGTCTGGGGGGTCGTCTTTAGAAGAGGACTCGGAGGTTGTGCTCTCAATCGATCGCGACGTGGCCGCGCCCGTATTTTACTCGTGGGTACTACACACAATTTGATCAGTACAATTGCATACTCACAGTTGACACTCAGGCAAAAGCTGGCTTCATTTTTTTTGGCTCGTTCACTGGGAAGATTTTTTTTCTTGTTCTTTGTTTAAAGCTCCTTGTACGACAATAGTTACGAATAATACGAAGAAGGAAAGATTGAATTGCAATAGGAAGAGGGAAGTATACTATAACACGTTGAAAGATACAAACCGGCGAGACACGAGGGCCCCTCAGTCAAAGGGCCGTCGCGCTGCCTATACCATATTCGCAGGGATTAATTTTACACGTTAACGAGCGCAGTCGCTTCTGTAACTATATCCGCGGAGGATTGAAGAAGAAGGGGGTATGTGAGAGAGTGAAAATTCTTCGCTATGTAGTCTAGAGCAAATAGGTGAAAAATTGTCTCCTATTGGATCCCCCTCCTTCGAATAGTTTCCCCGCCTCGGATTGTTCCCTCCGTTCCATTTAATCTTCTTTCTTCCTAGCTGACTGACCTCACACGGGGACATCGATTACTTGATTGCTGGTGGAGCCGCTTTTGCTCAGCCACATCCTGGACGACGAAAAGCATTGGCAGGACATTCTTAGATCATAAATGTTTTTGCTTTACCCGATCCCGGCGCCGAGAATAAGTGAGATGAGGTTGGTCAGTAAGAGCGTGTAGAGAAACCTCTTGGAGAACGTGGTCGGGGGCCTCTTCTCCTTCTCGTTGAAGGCCTGGACGCCCGGCTGGAACTTGCATGACGCCGAGTTGTTGGACAGCTTGCTCGACGACGAAGACTTGCGGCTTCTGACAACGCTAGACAGCTTCCACTCCCTGGAGAAGGAGGATTATTAGGAGCTCATGTTATATTAATCGCCATCGCTTGGGGCGAAGGGTCCATTAGGAATATTGATAATTAATGGACGATAGGGCGGCCAGCTAAAATAATACACAGGGTCCTCACTTTGGCGGAACGTTGGGTCTCGAAGTCCAATCCCAAATAAGCTCAGAGGCGGTGACGGTCTGGTTGGGGTTGGCGGCCCCGGCTGCCGTCGGCGTCGACTCCGTGTTCAGCCTGTTGATGTAGACGCCCTTCAGCTCCTCGGGGAAGAGGGAGAGCTCGGGGTTGGGGCTGTTGGGCGGGGACTTGGGCCTGAAAATTAGGGCATACTTAAAACCCAATCAAGAATCAAGTGCTGGTGCTGTAGTACGTACGAGGCGCTGGGGGTGTTCCTCGTCGTCGACGAGACGGACATGAGCGCCGATGAGATCGGCGACACTTTCGTCGACGACCTATTGGACTCCCTCTGCGCCTCGCGCAGCATCCGCAGGTAGTCCTGCTCGCCGGCGAACGGGGGCGGCACGGGCGTGATCCGGATCGGCGAGTGATGCCCGCCTCCGACCTGGCCGGTCAGGTCCACCCAAGAATCTGGAACAATCGTCGTCGTATTATGGAATTTTATCCAACGCAGTAAACGAAACCGGTCCTTATACGAGTACCTGAACTGCCCATCATGTGTTCCGGAGGTGTCGAAGACATGGTGATGAACGAAGAAGTCTGATTGGGTTTCTAATATGTATTCTGACACTGGAGGAGAAAGAGGAGCCGTTGAAGCATTTTCTCTTTTCCTTGGGAAATGCGAGAAATCGGGCAAAGAAAGACGTCTTTGAGGCAGATTGAGGCCAACCGTTAGCTAGCTCGTAGCTGCTTTAATTAGGCGAAAGAGAGACCGGAAAAAACAGACCCACCATACAACTTTCGGACAGCTTGGTTGAGCACGTTACCTTAATTCGAGAACCTGCTCGGACGATCGAGTCATCTACTGCCGGAGATCTACGACGTAGGTACTGCTCTGACCCAGAACCCCTCGAAGACGCGACAAGAAATCGAGAACTGATGTCCCAAAAAAGGGGAGGAGGGAGAGAGATGACCAAAAAATCGTCGCGCGATGAGAGACGAGAGAGAGAGAGAGCGCGCCGCGGCAATAGCTACTGCGGCCTGTTTTCAACCACTACCCGAAGCGATCATTTAGTCCTCGTTATACCGCCGCTTGCTGTCAAATTAGCCTCCTCACTGTATGTCAGTAATCGCTATAAACATTTGATCACGTATTCAGCAGTCGTGACATTATTAATCTCAAACCTTGACAAAAGAAGCAATTACGAAGCTTTGATCTTGCTCTCAGGAGACAAATCAGACCACCCGCAATTATGTCGCTCGCTTCCGTCTACTTTTTTCCCGACGCCAACGGATTCTCTCCTTTTTTATGCGACGCAAAGAAATCAGGGGCAACGAACTGGTGGCGCCGTCTCTCTCCTCTCCCTCTGCCTCTCTCTCTCTCTCTCTCTCTCTCTCTCTCTCTCTCTATTTCCCCTCCTTTTCCGCCTCTCTCTTTTAGCCCACGGAAGTCGCAGTTTGCTCGCAGGTCGGTCAGTCAGTCGGTCGGTCGGCCCAAAGACTATGTATACACGTAATGTCGTTGCAAGCGGGATTCGGCGTTCACACCCTTTGACTAGAGGACGCCTACGTACATAAACTACGTATAGTATTAGCAGAAACTGTGTCATGTTCGAGCGTTATTTTTCGCATATATACGTAGTAGGTCCTCAAAGTTCTAAGCTATAAATGCTTTCGCCCCAATCTGTCAGCCTTCATGCATGCAAGGCAGAGTTGAATGCGCTCTGCACATGCGGCCTGCATGTACCTACGTCTGTCCTCTGGCAAATTTAGGCAAAGGGAACAGGTGTACTCGTGTTGGCGGATCGCAAAATAGCACAAGTGCGTGTTTTTAAAGCGCTCGATCTATCCAGCCAGTTGTTGATCTTTGCGTTCGCGCCCTTGCAAACAGGTTCGCCGATCGGGTCGGATTGGATAGCTAGAATGCGGCCGGGTTTCCGGAGCCTTTATCTGCGTATCGACATTGACGACGACTTAGTTACGGCTCACTGGCTGGAAAGATTAGTATTTAAGTGTCTACTCTTTCGCGACGTACCCCGCCGCCTTGATTGAAAAATCAATACTTGAATTGTGGCTGGCTGGCTGGCTGGCTGGTCGGCTAAGGCCGTCGTATATGGTACATGCATGGAGAATTGTGCTATTGATTTTGCAGAAAGAAATGTTTCTGCGTACTACGTTCTATCTTAGTTCCAGTGATCTTTATAGAGGATTCGTCTTTCTAAATCTTTTTATTGTGTTTTTTCCAGGCATATATGATGGCAATAAAGCCATAAAGGAGCGAAAGGCTGAAACTAAAAGTGACCGTGCGTCGCATTTCGTACAGGAAAACCACTTGATCAGTCGGTCAGTCTTAGCTAGGCCTACCTCGCTGTACGTATGTACGTCGTATGCTGCCGGCGGGTGTTGAACCAGGAAATGGACCTGCCTGCTGCTGGCGCACTTCTCAAGGCTTGCGGAACACTGAGGCCGCGGTACACAATCTGCCTTTGTCCCCGGTCCCTGCAGAGGTCCCACTGGTACTGCTGGCTGGTCTCTCCGCCTCGCTCGGATCCCGAGTAGATCTTGTCGCACACAAAGCGGATTGTTTTTGCACTGCTGTCACTTTTCTTTCTGCGCCAACCCACTCCGCTCAGCTGGCCACGATCGTTGCTTGGACGAGCGAGCGGGCGAGGAGGGGAACGGTGCGGCGGGTACGGGCGGGCGGGCGGAGTATCTGTCAGACTGCTAGCTATAGCTATACGTAGTAGGCCGGACACGTCGCTCGCTTCGTTCGCATGAGGAGCGGAGGAGGCGGTGGCGGTGGCGAAAGGAACGGATGGAGGCGGGCCGGCATGAGTAGCTGGCTTTAGTTTGTTAGAAAGTCCAATGACAGGGCAGGTCATACGATGAATGCAAAGTATACCGTATAGGATGCTTTCTGATGCATAAACCCATCCGCATATCGGCCTACCGTCTTTGTGTTAAACCACTGCTTGAGTCAATGAGGTGCGTATGGGGCTGCTGCCTGCCCACAATCGCTGCCTGCCCGGCCGCCGCCCGCTCGGCCGCCCGGCCGGCCGCCGACGTAGCTTTTGCTTGCTGCGTAGTTGCGCGCTCCCGTCTACGTCGACGTAGAAAACGATAGGGCTAGCTAGTGGCGAGCTCCCCTTCCTACGCACCAAATTGCGGCTCAACTAATGCGGAATTGAGTTGTTTCGTCAGACAGGCAAGTACGCATCCCCTCGTGTCTCGTTGCGTACGTTGTTGTCCAGTGGTCGCATACCTTTTTTGCCCCAAGGGCTATGACAAATTGCGCGGCCACCGCCGACATGCTGCACATGGACCTGCATACGTATGAGACACCTAGACGGACGGACGGATGGACGGACGGACGCGGACGCGGGCCAGCGTCGCGAACGTACGTCACGTCACTCGCTAGCTGTTGCTGCTCGTTCGCGAAAATGCAGTTTTCGTCGTCGTCGCTGTCTGTCTCCAGGGAGGCAGTCGGTCGGCCGGTCGGTCGGACGGCCATGAAAGGAGGGAGATGAAGCGAAAACAGAACTCGTACGTCTCGAATTTGCATTTTACGAGAAAATGCTCGCACTACGTATACGTATTTTACACAAGTCGAGCATAGCCACAGAGAAATATCTACCACGTACAGATGGTTTCTGGCAATGTGAAAATGAATGCTCGAGTCGTGCCTTTCGATAAATGATAAATGATCGGCGACGCGTCTAGAATATTAAAGTTGCACTCCTAGAGAGGTTTCGTGAGCAGCCCCCGAAAATTCCGACTCTCTTCCGTACGCAGGAAAAACGCATTTAATTAAGAAGTCGGTGTTAAAATTTTGCGACCAAACGTAATTACGGCCACGACATTGGCAACCGCGAGTCAGATTCTAGAAATTAGTCTCTTAATCAGCCTGGAAAGTAATTCTA
>JAAUYK010108160.1_pt1 | contig 13485 bp, 9 predicted proteins | sample 7278021 | NCBI WGS metagenome assembly JAAUYK01 (sample SAMN14350223, study PRJNA611818) | marine sediment metagenome | isolation source: surface marine sediment (1.8m) | place: French Polynesia: Moorea | collected 2018-08
AAGGCGCCGGGCAATAAGGGGAGCGTGCGACGAAGAAGGAGCAAGACTGCCAACGCGATAACCCCCAGCACGAGCGTTGGGACATGGCTCTCGTCTACCGTCTGAGTGAACTCCAGTAATCTCGGGAAGAAGCCGCCCACCTCGCTTGTGTAGCCCAACAACTTTGAAAGCTGGCCAGCCACAGTGTAGAGGGCGATACCGTTCAGGAAGCCGACAAGAATCGGTTTGGACAGAAAGTTGGCGATGAACCCCAGCCGCGCGATGCCCGCGAGCACCAATAAAACGCCCGTGAATAGGGTGAGCAGAACCATGAGCGCGATATATCGGTCTGGGTCGCCACCTGCCAGCGGTCCTAGGGCCGCCGCCGCCATGATGCAGGTGGCCGTCTCGGGTCCGGTGATCAACTGGCGCGAGGAACCGAAAAGCGCGTAGGCCAGGAGCGGGAAGACCGCTGAGTACACGCCGACAATAGCCGGCACATCGACGAGTTCCGAGTACGCGATCCCCACGGGAAGGGCGACAGCTGCAACCGACAGCCCTGCCGTGAGGTCGCTGCGAAGCCAGGAGCGGTCGTAGCGGGTCAGGGTGTCAAGGCCAGGCGCGACGCGCCGGGCGACGCCCCAAATTGACCGCTTTTTGTCTTGACGACTGCTCATCAGGCGAAAGCGAAAGGTGGCTAAACCGTTGCCAGAGTTATGAGCAGACGTTGCCGTTAGCCCGGCCACTTGTCCAGCCTCCGTACGACAACCGGAGCGTAAGCATTACCCGCGTATGCAGAGGGGCGACCTGTAGAAGACCCGCCAGGCCCGCGTGTTGGGAGGCAACATTCAGGCGGGAGGGGAGGCAGACCGCCTCGATCCTTTGCGCGGTCTCGATGCTTGCTGGGTGTTCCCGTCAGACAGCAAGTCAGGCCATATCGTCGCCCGGGTTCATGACGAAGTTCCCAGGGCACTCCATTCGCTGCGCCATACCTTTGCGACTGTCGCAGTCGAGTCTGGCATCCCAGAGGAGGTCGTCGGTCGCTTGCTGAATCACGCGTCGAAGCATCCCTCCGGAAAGGGCAGGGCGTCGGTGTCGGCGACCCATGCCCCGCTCGGCATAGCCTCTTTGCGGGCCCTTTCCGCAGCGATCCGAAGACCGGACAGTGGAAGGTCGACGAGCATGACGTCGCAACCTGTCGTCTCGCCCAGGTAGAGACCCGGCCAACCGGAGCCCGCTCCCAGGTCCAAGAGGCGCAGGCCCGGCCGCAGGTCGAGCTGCCCGGCCAGCGGAAGCTTAGCAGCAAGCGTCGTGGTCGTGGAAATCCGGCACCGCTGCGCCCGGCGGGGCCTTCTGCAACGCGAACTCGACGGTTGCGCGGCGGGGCGCTGACCACAGGGAGTCAGGCCCTCGAGGATCGCTTCCGCGGGCCGCTACGCCTTTTCCAAGACCGGCCCGGCCACGCCCGGGAGATCACGGAGGGGGCTTATATTGATGTGCGTCATGTTCCGGCGCCGGCGCCCGCGCTAGGAAAAGTCAGAGCGACCACCTTCTGGTCCTGGACGTCACCTGCAAGCAACCGAGGTGTAGCCGGAATGAGACCAAGCATCCTTGCCGCCAGCGTGCTCGCCTTCCTGGCCCTTGCCCTGCCTGCATCCGCGGGCGATGCGGCGAAGGGGCGCGCGGACTTCGAGGCCAGGTGCACGAAGTGCCACAGCCTCGACCCGACGGCTTCGGGCTATCGTGGGCCGCACCTGGCCCGGCTCTTCGAGCGCAGGTACGGCGCGGTCGAGGGCTTTCCCTATCGGATGGTCTGGACCGACGCCAACCCCCTCTGGACACGCGAACACCTGAACAACTACCTGGAGATCCACGGTGTGTTCGAAGCGGAAGAGCGCGCCAACCTGATCGAATTCCTCGCCGAGGCGACGAAGGAGTAGGGCCGAACGCTCGGCGCTCATTGGTGCAAGGCTCGCGAAGCGGCCGGTGACGCCGACGCTGCAAGTGTCCACCTTTCCCTCAAGATCCGACGGCCGGAACGCGGTCTTCCCAAGGCAAGTCGTGACTTTTTCGAGATATTGACCGACGTGCGAAGACTATTCCATCGGAACGGGAAGCGTTTGTGTTGTCGGGGCAGCGATGGCAGGGTCGCATCTCCTGACTCCCCTGGACTCACGGTAGGCGAGTCCTCCGCGCATATTCCCCAAAAAGGTGTCAATTGGAGAACCCATCCAATCCTCTCGTGCTTACCGACCCACGGCACCGGCCAAAGGTCAGGCACAATGCTTTCGACCGGCTGGCACTCCGACTTATTCACGACGAACGCGACCTGCCTTTCATTCACCTGATGGCGAGCATGGGGCTCGTCCTTGTCCCCTGTGCGATCTACTTGCTGACGCCAGGGACCTTTCGCTGGTGGCTGGCACCTATGTACCTGGCGCTGCTCTTCGGGGTGTACTTCGACCGCTACATCCTGATGCTCCACAACACGAGCCACCGCACGCTGTTCAAGCGCCAATACAGATGGATGAATCAGATCATTCCGTGGGCACTCGGTCCCTTCGTCGGCCAGTCGCCCGAGACCTATTTTTCGCACCACATCGGGATGCACCACCCCGAAGCCAACCTCGAGGACGACCTCAGCTCGACGATGCACTATCAGCGCGATAGCTTGACCAGTTTCCTCGCGTACTGGCTCCGGTTTCTGTTCCTCGGCATGTTCGAGCTGACGCGCTACCACTTTCGGCGCGGCCGCCTCAAGCTGATGCGCTGGGCGTTGCTCGGTGAGCTCAGCTACTTCGCCGTTGTCGGGCTGTTGTTGTGGTTCAACTGGCCCGCTGCGCTGACGGTCTTCGTGATCCCCTTCGTGGCCGCGCGGCTGGGGATGATGACCGGCAACTGGAGCCAGCACGCATTCATCGACTCCGAAGACCCCGGCAACGACTACAAAAACAGCATCGTTTGCGTCAACAGTCGATACAACCGCCGCTGCTTCAATGACGGCTATCACATCGGTCATCACGTCAAGCCGAACAGGCACTGGACGGACATGCCGGCTGACTTCGATGCCAACCGTGCCCGCTATGCTGCAGAGAACGCCGTCGTGTTTCAGGGCACGGACTACCCCATGATCTGGGCGTTGCTGATGTTCAAGCGATACGATGCGCTCGCGCGGCGCTTCGTCGACCTTCGCGAGTCACCGCGAAGTCACGAGGAGATCGTGGCATTGCTTCGCCAGCGCACGCAGCGGCTACCTAGAGCGTGATCGCGTCACGCTGCTGCGGCGTGATGCGTGAATCTTGATCTAGGCCCGAGTGGCCGTCACGAACTTGCTCGACGTGGAACTCGTACCAAGTCGTTGGTATTGGGAACGTCGCCTCCTGGCTGTCCTTTGACCTTAGAGCCAAAGTCGCGGCACGTCTGCATTGCCCCTGGCTTCGGACCTCTGGCCCTTCCAGGGCCGGTCTACCCCGGTTTCCAGGCATGCATGGCGGAAGCTGGTGACGGGGCAAAGCGACCCATAGCAGTCATCGGGGTCTCAACCGAGTTGGCGATCGGCCGGCGCCCGCTTGATCCACCGCATGTCTAGCCTGCAGTCTGAAGTGCTATCGATCGTCGCTGCGGATTGCCGTAGGAGATACTCATGTACCCCGTCCTCGCGATCTTGGCCGCGATCGTGCTGGCATATGGTGCCGTCGCTGCCCGGCTGGAGCGAACACCCGTCAGCGGTGCTCTTGTGTTTCTGCTCGTCGGGCTGTTCCTCGGGTCCGTCGGCTTGGGGGTGCTCGAGCCGAACGTCGACCGCGGCAGGCTTCGTTTGCTGGCGGAGTTGACCCTCGCCTTGGTGTTGTTCGTGGAGGCTGCGGACGCGGACCTCGACGTGCTCAAGCGTAGCTTTCTTATCCCGACCCGCCTGCTGGTGATCGGCCTGCCCCTCTGTATTCTGCTGGGCTTCGCGCTCGCCGTTCCGCTGTTCCCCGAACTATCGCTCCTGGAGGCCGCGCTGCTCGCGATCATACTCGCGCCGACGGATGGCGCGCTGGGCAAGGCCGTGGTCACCAATCCCGACGTGCCATCGAACGTCCGTGAAGACCTCAAGGTGGAGAGCGGGCTGAACGACGGGATTTGCGTGCCGGTGCTGTATGCCTTCCTCGCGCTCGCCGTCGGCAGGGCGCCGAGCGGGGACAGCGCGGTCGAGCTGACCCTGGGGCTGTTCGTCCAGGAGATCGGCATCGGCGCCGTGGTCGGGGTCGTGTCCGCCTTCGCCGCGTTCAAGACGCTCGGCGCCCTGGCTCGGCGCGGTGTCTGGATCGGCGCCACGTGGCATCCGGTCATGGTCCCGGCGTTGGCGCTGCTCTGCTTTGCCACCGCCCAGTCGCTCCACGGCAGCGGGTTGATCGCTGCGTTCTTGGGAGGCATCACGGTGGCGTTCATTCGCCCGGCCGACAAGCACAAGTGGTTGCACGCTGCCGAAGCGGTCGGCGACACTCTGTCGCTCTTGACTTGGGTCGTTTTTGGCGCGGTGGTGATCGGCCGGGTGCTGCCACAGTTTGGCTGGGATCATGTGCTCTACGCAGCTCTCAGCCTGACCGTGATTCGCATGTTGCCCGTGTTCCTGTCGCTCACCGGCCTGCCCATCGGCACCGATGGCAAACTGTTCATCGGATGGTTCGGGCCGCGCGGGCTGGCCAGCGTCGTGTTCGTGATCATCGTGCTCGAAGCAGGGGTGAATGGTGGCGACAGCATGGCCATGACCGTGGCATGCACGGTGGTCCTGAGCATCATTGCCCACGGTCTGAGCGCCGTGCCACTCGCCCGACGCTACGGCACCCGCGCCTTCGAGGTGGCCGCGAACGACCGCAGTTGATGCCAGCATCTCAGCATTGAGATTCTGCCATCTTCAATGCCAGCGGGCCAATGCGCGCGACCAAGGTGATCATTTGTCCCAGATCGAAGTCGAGAGATATTGATGAACTGTGGAAGGGATGCCGACCTTAACGAGGATCACGGCCGACGTCCGAGGTTGGCTATAGCTCGCCCTCCGGGCGATGTCCGTGGCAGGTCCGGTTTGGCTCCAGCTTCAGACATCAAAGTGACTGAGGACCGAGGTGCCTCTGTTTCCGGACGTCTGTGGCGGTGGCCGGCCACGGAGAAAAGTGACCCGTTCCCGTTATTAAGCTGGCCAAAGCGCAAGTGGCGGGAGCCGGCCAGGAGCGGCCGATCGCGTCGGCCCCCTGCGCGGCCGGTTTCGGATCAGAAAGCGGACGTTGCAGGGTGACGATGATGGCAATGAAAGGTGACATGGCGCTGACCTTCGGACGCGCCGAACCTTGCGGGCAACAGCCAATCTATTTGACCGTGACCACGGCACAATTGGCCAGGCTCGAGATCTTTTGCGACACGCTGCCCATGAAGAGACCCTTCAGACCACCAAGGCCGCGCCGGCCCATAATGATCATGTCATACTTACCTGTTTCCGCTGCACGCAATAGTTCTGTGCTAGGGTCACCATCGCGGATTGCCGTGCTTACTTCGCTAACCCCCTTTTTTCTAAGAAATTGTTCCGCGTCCGCCAATATTTCCATGCCTTGATCTTCTCCTGATTCCGACAAGGCGCTACGGACACTCTCGATCTCCGCCTCATGTAAGGCTGGGTTCTTCTCCAAAGCTGTCAAGTAATCCTTGAGTTGCCGGCGGGCCGGCAAATTGTCCAGGACGTGCAGCAACAAGATCGAGGCCTTGAGTTCCGCAGCCAATTCTGCTGCAAAGCTCATCGCTCTTAGGCAAGGTTCAGAACCATCTACAGGCAAGAGAATCCGCTTTAGCATCTCGTTTTCTCCCTATCGCACCCGACTTTCGAGAATCTAGATCGCCATACGTGGCATTCTTCAACAAACTTTCAATGTGAACACATCGTTGGGGGATTCCCAGACTGCCGGCAGCGAAGCCAAACTGGGTCATTTCACCTTTTCCGACAAACGAGGTCCAGGTCGGCCAGGCCCGCTGCGGACGAGGTTCTGAGGTTGGAGCCTAACTTTACCACTACACATTACATGTGGGGCCATTCGTTCCACAAAGCACAACGTGACGCCTGGTACGAGAACCTACTCAGGCGCGCCGGACTGCCAGAGTAAACAGGTTGTGGCAAACAGGCATCGAATAAACTTGCAGTTCCGGTAATGGCTAGTCCTTGCCCTCCAGGCTTAGGCGGCGGCGCGTCCGGTTTGGCCCCAGATCCGGACCTCGTGGCCTGAGAGGGTTGCTCCGCGCCTGATTGCGGACCTCTGCGACGGCAGTGGGTGCAAGGGAGTCTTGGCCTGATCCGGTGGTCCGGATTGCCATGTGCTTTGGCCTTCGCCGTCGCCGCTACACGACGACGGCTTCCAGGTCCTTTGGGTGCGCCGTGAGCGGCTCGTAGCCGTCTTCGGTCACGACGACGCTGTCGCCAACCTGGGCGCGGAAGGTCTTGGCGATGCTGACCGAGCCGTCGACGGCCAGCACCATGCCGGGCCGCAGCTTCGTCTTGTCGCCGTAGACCAGCTGCGGCGTCTCCAGGAAGCTGAACCCGGTCGCGCGGCCGCAGCGGAAGGGGTAGTCGAAGCCGGCGGTCTGGATGACTTCGGCGTAGGCGGCGTGGACCTCCTCGGCGGTGACTCCCGGGCGCAGCCGCCCGAGTGCGGCCGCCTGGCTTTCGACCGCCACGCGATAGACCGCCTCCTGCGACCTGTCCGCGATCTCGCCGATCCAGAAGGTGCGGTCGAAGCCGAGCTTGAAGCGGTGAAAGTTCGTCATGCCGCAGAAACACAGGAACACCGGATCGCCCCGTTTCATGGTGCGCGTCGAGGCGCGGCGATGCGGCATCGTGATGTCCCTGCCCGACGCCATGATCTGCAGGAAATGCGTGTTCGGCGACATCCGCGCGTCCTCGTAGTGCGCCGCGAGCAGTTCGGCCGCCTTGCGCGTGCCCGCCGACGACGTTGCGAGCGCAACTTCGTATTCCGGGACGCCGTCACCGATCGCCGCGCGGCCGGCCTCCATCATCGCCATGGCGACTTGGCCGGCATGCCGGGCCAATTGCAGCTCTTCGGCGGACTTGATCATCCGCATTTCGGCAACGATCGGGGTCACGTCGCCGAGCCGGGAGTCCGCGACGACGAGCCCGATGTAGTTGCGCACGACCGGCGGCATATGGTTCGGCTCGATCGCGACCTGGGCGGCGCCGTTAAGCACGTCCGCCAAGGCTTCGCGCCATTCGTCGCCCAGTCCGTCGTTCCAGGCCGCGATCCGATCGACGACGGCGGCTTCCGCCATGTCCAGCTCCATGCTGGGCGTGATCAGAAGGCTCTCGCCGTCCTTCGGGACCGCAAGGATCGTCGGCCGCCCGAAATCCATGTGGAGGTAATCGTAGTAGCCGGCGTAGTAGTAGACGCTGTCGTCATCGGTGATTAGTGCAAGGTCAAAGCCCGCATCCGCCAGCCTTCCGCGAAGGTCGTTCATTCGGTTCGCAAACATCGCGCGGATCCCCTGCCCCCGCCGGTTTAGGGAAAACGCCGATTGCCAGGCGGCCTGGCGCCCAGGCTCAACTTCGCGCCTTCTGGCCCGTCCAGGGTGCGGTCGAAGAACTCGTAGATGGCGTCGCGCATCCAGTTGAAGTTCAGCGGGGTCATTGCCAGGAAGGCGGCGCCGTGGCCGTCGAGGATGATATGTCGTTCGGGCCGGCCCATCAGCTCCCACAAGGTGTCGCGATTTCCCTCGGTCACGCACTCGTCGTAGTAGGCGTCGAAGAGGATCACCCGCGCCGGATCGGCCCGGCCGGGATAACGTGCCGGGTCGTAGGGTCGGAAGATCGGCTCCAGGAAATCCTCGTACTGCTTCTGGGTCCAGCTGAACTTCTTCAGGACGCTCTTGCGGAGATCGCTCGGCCACTTGGCGATGCAATTGGCGATCACCAGGTGGGGATTGACCAGGCCCACCACCAAGGCGGTCGCCGCGACTCTCGGCTCCTGAACCGCCAGCAGCGCGGCGTAGATGCCGCTGTGACTGAACCCGATCACGCCGATCCGCTCGGCGTCGATCTCGTCGCGCGTTTCCGCCCAGTCGATCAGACGGCGCATGTCGATCAGATTGGCCCGCACCCGCAGCGCCATCCGCTTCATCATCCGGGCCAGGACCTCCTCGCTCCAGGCCTGCTCCATTCCGGCCCAATCGAAGACATGATCCTTGCCGAGGAAGTTGACGACGTGGGTCTCCCCCCGGCCATGCTCGACGAGCCCGGCGGCGATCGTGTCGGAGGGGTAGGTGTAGCTGCCCCAGATCGGCAGGACGATGACCAGCTTCTTCTTCCCTGGGGTCTTGCTCTGGTAGTAGACCGCGTTGACCAGGTTATCCTTCTGGCCATTTTCGCCGATCGACGGGAAGCTCAGGGATCGCACCCAGTAGGCCTCCGTCTCCTCCTCGCTCAGGGTGTGATTGCTGACGGGAATGTCGCGCCGCGGGTACTCGAAGATCGGGTCGGTCTGGATGGCCGGCCGCCCTTCGGCTTCGCGCGCGGGATCCGGCGTATAGGGGACGTGCTCCGTGAAGACGCAGGCCGTCAAGGTCAGGACGGCGAGCGCGCTCGCCCAGGAACCCGCGATGTTCATGGGTTCACCCGCATGGCGACGATCCAAGGCACCGACGCCCTATGGCCCAGCGACGATCCGCCAACCCCTGCCCTCCCGATAGCGACAATACTACGGAATTCCGCGCTCCGGCTCCAGCATCTCAGTGGGCGGGTGCCGGCGCGGAAGGATCGGCGGCACCGGCCTGAGCTTCACAAGACGGCGAGCTGCCAGGCGGCCGGGCATTGCAGGGTGAGCCGAATCGAGAGCCGCCGGAAAGAGCCTCGAAAATCGCAAGTGCGGGCATCAATAGGTCCGATCACCACTGAGAGCGGACATCCATCAATTCGCAGCATTTGGTCCGGGGATGACCCAACCCGGACATGATCACGCCCTTTGCCAAAGAAGACTGTCGCAGCGCCGGGCTCAGTATCATCGCCGAATGGGCCCCAGAAGCTGCCAAGATGACTATGCAACCATCAGATTGAGTCCGAGCATTTACAGCAATCGCAGTTTGTCGTTCCACAATTGGCACTCGGATAAAGCCACCCGAAGAATCCTAGGTGAGTCGTGCCGATTTATGGTCGGATGCTTGTCGACTGCTGAGTGTGCTATCGTTTTGAGCAACCAGGAGTTCAAACCGCTAATCCTGGATTGAGAACGAATGGGTGGGGGCATGCTATGCAGAACTTCAGTCAGCGCATGGTTGTGCTCGGCGCAGTGACGTCGGTACTGACGACAATGCTGGGGCCGCCGGCGCAAGCAGAGACGAATCAGACCCGTGGCTGGAAGACCAGTGTACTTGTCGAGGGCGCTCCCCTCAAAGGCGGCTCGAACGGCCTTGCATTCGATGCCGGCGACGCGCTTTACGTCGCTAATGTCTTCGGGGGAACGATCTCGATCATCGATCCCGACACCGGAGACCTATTGGACCAACTCGGCGCGTCCCAGGGAATAGTTGCGGCAGACGATTTGCATTTCGGGACTGATGGGTCCTTGTTCTGGACTGACATCGCGTTAGGCACCGTAAGCCGACGGTCACCAGGCGCCGATGGCTTCGTGTCATCGGCAGACGGCACGACCACCGTAGTGGCCGTCGACATCCCTGCCGTGAATCCGATCACGATTGCGGACGATGGACGGGTCTTCGTTGCACAATGCTTCGTGCCGGAGACCGGGCTTTTCGAGATCCTTGATCCCTATCGCGTGGTGCCGTCGCCACTGCGCACAGTATTGGATGGCGTCGCCGACTGTGTTTCGAACGGGATGGACCACACGGAGGGGGTGCTGTTCACACCGCGCTGGTTCGAAAACCGAATTCTCGGTATTGACCCCGAGAACGGCGCGACGATGGTCGAGATCTTGACCAATGACGTCCCGGCCGCCGTGAAGGTCCAGAACGGACATCTGTACTGGGTGAGTTCTGAGACCGGAGGCGTCTACAACGCAGACCTGGCCGAGGCATCTCCAGTGCCCAAACTGCTCGCCGAGTTGGAGCGCGGGTTGGACAACTTGGCGTTCGACGGGCAAGGGCGCCTGTTCGTATCTCAGTCGGCGGATGGCTCGATAGTTGAAGTGCTGCAGGACGGCTCCGCCCGGACCGTCAGCGACGGCGGGCTCATTATTCCTATGGGCATCGGCGTTATCGGCGATACCATCTATACCAGCGATCCGTTTTCGGTTTGGGGATTCAATCGGCGCTCGGGCCGGCGCAAGAGCCAAACAACAAGCGTGTTTGGCCTCGGGCCGCTCATATCTGCGAGGGGGCTGTTCGCCGACGGTGAGCACCTCATCCTAACGTCGTGGCCCTTTGGGGAGGTCCAGATCTTCGATCCAGTGAGCGGAGACATAATAGCAGAGGCGTTCTTCGAAGGCGGGCCATTCGGGGCAACGTGGTTCGAGGGCGACTTGATCGTTGCAGAAGGGTTCGCCGGCCAAGTGACGAGAGCCACCGGGGCAAATCTACAGCACCGCGAGATCGTCGGCGAGGTTCCCGGCGCCGCGGGTCTTGCTGCCAATGGCAATGACCTATACGTCACATCGCAAACCGAAGGCGAGGTGTGGCAGATCGTCAGGGACGGCTACGTGCTTGCCAACCCCATTGTCATTGCCACCGGTCTTCAAGGACCTGAAGGTATTGCTGTAATGAGCCGCCACAGGCTTGCCGTCGTCGAGGTCGGGACCGGGAGCGTCAAGGCGATCAATTTGCGCAATGGAAAGGTGAAGACAATTGCGACTGGCCTTGGCTTTACACAGTCACCGGCTGGACTTGTGGCGTTCTGGTTCAACGGCATCGATGTCGACCGCAGAGGTAACCTCTACGTGAACGGAGATGCAGCAAACGTGATTTACAAGATCAGCCGCCGACGACCGGGCGATCATGATGAAGACGATGATGACTGAGCAGTCGCCGGTCGTCAGAGGCTAATTTGAGGAAGGCTTCTCTCGCGGCCCGATCAGCGACCAAGGGAGGACCTTCCGAATCAGCCCCTAGGTCCGAGTTTGGCTATTCCCTCTCGTAGTTCCGCGTTTCCCGATGGGTCGGATTTGGGTCCGAAACCAGTTGTTGTGGTGCCGCGGGCGAACCGGGGTGCAGCGCGGCGATCTTTCCGTTCCTTGGCGCTTCCTAAGGTCGTATCTTCGGCGCGAGAGGATCGGACAGAGCGGAGACGAAAGGGCATGGTCTTAGGAACCCTCGTGCGGCCGATGGCCAAGGCGTCCGCGACGGCATGAGGCGAAGGTGCGTGCCTTCTGCTGCGCTCGCGGCCGCGGTCCTCACGGCTCTCGTGATTTTTCCGGTGATGGCCCGGGCAGAAGAGGAACCGGTCGTCTTTTCCGTGGGCAAGGTCGACCTGCTGGGGCCGGGTCCGCACTATCTGGATCTTGGCATCGGCGTCTTCGACGTCTTCGAGCGCAAGTCCGATTCCAAGCGGTCGGCCGCCGCGCGCGCCGAGTTCCGACTCGGCGACAAGCTCTACGGGCTCGGCCCGGCGGTCGGTGCCGTGGCGAATACCGACCGCGGGGCTTACGGCTACGTCGGGCTCTACGCCGACTTCAAGTACCGCAACCTCGTGGTGACGCCGCTAGCGGGCCTGGGGGCCTATCACCAGGCCGACAGCAGCGACCTCGGCGGAGTCTTCCAGTTCCGCCTGGCGCTGGGCATCACCTACCAGTTCGAGGACCAGTCGCGCCTGGGGATCACCCTGGGCCACATCTCGAACGCCCAGATCCACGACGAGAACCCGGGGCAGGACGAGGTCTACGTGAGCTTCGCGCTGCCGTTCTAGGGCGTCGCTTGGGGCATTGTCAGCGTGGCGGCGAGTCGGGCTCGGCGAGGCCCAGGCCTTCGAACATTTCCCGCGACCGGGTCAGGTGGCGCTTTGCCTCCTCGGCGGAGCCTTCGGAAAGCAAGCTGCCGAGAGCCTGGTGGCACTGCGCCGCCAGGGGTGCCATGCCGAGGGCCTCCGCCTGCGACAGGGCGTTCTCGTAGCACTGCCTGGCATCGCTGCCGTCGTTGCCGGGCGTGTGCGCCGCGATCCCGCCGAGCACGAACAAGCCGAAGGCCTCATGCCCGCGCTCCCGGCGGCTGCGGGCAACCTCGAGCGAATCCTGCAGGCGCTTGGACGCTTCCTCGATCCGTCCGGCGCGCAGGTAGGCGTTGGCCAGCTGCATCCCGACCAGCGACTTGAACAGGCCGAGACCCATGCGCGCGTAGCGCTCGTTTGCTTCCTCGAGAAGCTCGAGGCCGCGCTCGATCTCGCCGGCCTCGACGCAGGCGTGACCCAGGAAGCCCATGGTGAAGGGCGAAAGATAGGTCAGGCTCCACTTCTCGATCAGCCCGAGCGCCTGCTCGAGCGCACGGAGCGCGCCGTCGAGGTTCCCCCGCACGATCTCGAAGTAGCCGACGTCGTAGTAGATGTGCGCCTTGTTGAAGGGCGCGCCGACCTCCTCGGCGAGCTCGATGGCGCGCTCGGCGTGCGCCTGCGCGAGGGCGAACTCGCCGCGCTCGCCGTAGGACCAGACCAGCCAGGATCGCGAGATGATCGAGGGTGCGAAGGGCAGCCCGCACTTCTCCTTGGCGAGGTCGCCGGGCAGGGCCTCGACGACCCGCTCGAAGTAGGCTTCCGCCGTCAGGCACTCGCCGGAGGTCACGTAGGCGCAACCGAGATAGAAGTTGGCCGCCATCTCCAGCGAAAGGTTCCCGGCGCGCTCGCCGATCTCGCGGCCCCGTTCGACCGCGGCCTTGGCATGGTCCGACTGGCCGAGCTGCCAGAGGCTGGCCCCGCGGTAGACCGAGACCCAGCCGAGGCGGACCTCGTCGCGGAGCACCTTCGACAGGCGCTCGGCCTCGTCGAGATGGCTCAGGATCTCCTCGAAGCGCCCCAGCGCCCAGAGCACGTTGCGCAGCTCGAACAGCAGGTCGATCGCGCGTTCCGAGAGCTCCTGGGAGTCCGGCAGGTTCTTCCAGGCGACCAAGGCCTGGGTGAACTGTCCGACCGCCTCGCGCAGGGCCGAGCGGCCGGCCGCGTCCCCGCCCGCTTTCCGGAAGGCGTCGAAGGCACGCTGCCAGTCCTCCGCCTGCAGGGCGTGGTGGCCGATGATGTCGGCGTGCCGGTGCCCGCTGTCGCTCGAGCGGGCCTCCAGCACCGCGACGATCCGGGCGTGCAGGGCCTTGCGCCGGCTCATCAGCAGGGTCGCGTAGGCGGCGTCCTGGACCAGGGCGTGCTTGAAGATGAAGGCCGAATCGGGCGGCAGGCCGCGGCGGATGAGCAGGCCGGCGTCGACCAGCTGCTCAAGCGCGTCGTCGACCGAGATCCCGGCCTCTTCGGCCAGCGTGGCCAGCAGCCTCTGGTCGAACTCGCGGCCGATCACCGAACCGATCTGGGCGATCGCCTTGGCTTCGCCC
>JAAUYK010026035.1_pt1 | contig 13482 bp, 11 predicted proteins | sample 7278021 | NCBI WGS metagenome assembly JAAUYK01 (sample SAMN14350223, study PRJNA611818) | marine sediment metagenome | isolation source: surface marine sediment (1.8m) | place: French Polynesia: Moorea | collected 2018-08
ACCGTGGCGCCATCCTTGGCGTAGACGATGGTGTTGGACTTGACGTGCTTGGCGACCCGGAAGGCGAAGACCAGGTCGGCCAGCTCCTCCGGACTCGGTTGCCGCTTGGTCACGATCCTAAGGTCGTCCACGTCGATCCGCCCGGCGTCGCGGCCCTGCACCAGGTAGCCGCCCGACAGGGCCTTGATGGTCAGGCCCGCGGCGGACGGGTCGGGCAGCCCCTCGGCCAGCAGCAGGCGCAGGTTCTTCTTGCGGGCGAAGACCGCCTTGGCGCCCGCGTCGGCGCCCGGGGCGATGACCACCTCGACGAAAAGCTCGGCGATCTCCGCCGCCGTCGCCTCGTCCAGCGGCCGGTTGGCGGCGACGATGCCGCCATAGGCGCTGACCGGATCGCAGGCCAGGGCCCGGCGGTAGGCCTCGTGCAGGCTCGCCGCCTCGGCCACGCCGCAAGGGTTGGCGTGCTTGATGATCGCGATCGCCGGGGCTTCGAACTCGGCGGCCAGCTCGAAGGCGGCGTCGGTGTCGTTGAGGTTGTTGTAGCTCAGCTCCTTGCCCTGGACCTGGGTCGCGGCGGCGACCCCGGGCCGCGGCGCCACCGGCCCGGAGAGCGCGGCGTAGAAGGCGGCCTCCTGGTGCGGGTTCTCGCCGTAGCGCAGGCTCTGCAGCCGCCGACCCGAGATCAGCAGGCTCTCGGGCAGGGTCTCGCCCCGCTGTTCGGCCAGCCAGTTGGCGATGGCGCTGTCGTAGGCTGCCGTGTGGGCATAGACCTTGCCGGCCAGGCGCCGGCGCAGCGCCTTGGTCGTGGCGCCTTCGTGCTTGGTTAGCTCCGCCAGCAGGAGGTGATAGTCGGCCGGATCGGTCACGACGGTGACCCAGTCGTGGTTCTTGGCCGCGGCGCGCAGCATCGCCGGCCCGCCGATGTCGATGTTCTCGACGCAGGTCGCGAAGTCCGCGCCCGAGGCGACGGTCTGGGTGAAGGGGTAGAGGTTGACCACGACCAGGTCGATGGGGTCGATCTCCTGCGCGGCCATGGCCTCGCCGTGGCTCTCCAGGTCGCGTCTCGCGAGGATACCGCCGTGAATCTTGGGATGCAGGGTCTTGACCCGCCCGTCCATGATCTCCGGAAAGCCGGTGTGCTGAGAAACCTCGGTCACCTCGACCCCCGCCTCCATCAGCGCCTTGGCCGAGCCGCCGGTCGACAGGATCTCGATGCCCCGGGCGGCCAGTTGCCTGCCGAGCTCGGTCAGCCCGGTCTTGTCCGAGACGGAAATCAGGGCGCGGCGGATCGGAAGGTCTTCGGGTGTCTCCGGCATTTCAGGCTCGCGGCTGTTCGACGGGCAATCCTTCACGGCCGCAGGGCGACCGACGCCAGTGCTTTACGGAGCCGGACCGAAGCGGTCAAGGCGCCGCCCGGCTTTCCTCATCCGCCGCGCGGTGCCTCGCGGTGCAGGGCCCACTTGACCGTGGTTGTGCCGGCCTCGGTGGTGCCGCGGGCGACGATCTGCTGGCAGCGCCGGGGATGACCCCGCTCGCCGAGGTAGACGCCGTCCTCCAGGGCCAGCGCCGCACCGCGCAGGCGCAGCCGCCAGCCGCCGCCCTTGGGCAGGCGCAGCAGCACCGCGTCGCCGGTCTGCAGCAGGCTGGCCTGGACGCCGGGGTGCAGGTGGAAGCGCAGGGCGAAGTCCAGACCGCCGGCATCGTTGCCTTCGAGGCGGTCCTCGCCGCGCAGATCCTCGCCGCTGTCGGCCAGGTAGAGCCGGCGGTGATGGATCACCCCGTGAGGTGCGGCGTAGCCGTCGTGGCTGAGCTCCAGCCAGATTCCGCCCTCGCCCTCCTGTCGCCGGCAGATCACGGCGCTCGGCCTGCGGCCCAGGCCGCCGCCGGTCAGCACCGCCGAGGAGTTGGTCTCGGCGACGATCAGGGTGGAATGCGCGGAGGTACCCCGGGCCGCGGTCGCCAGGGCGTCGTCGGCCTCGAAAGTACCGCAGTTGACGATCAGTCGTTCGCGCCCGACGCTCATCTCGAAGGACAGGGTTCCGGCGTGGGCGCGGCGGTCGTGGGCCGGCTCCGGGGGGGCGCCGGCGTCGACCAGGACCAGGCTGCGCCCGGCTTCGAGTCGCTGGAAACCGGTCTGCGGCGCCGACATCAGGGGCTTGCTGCGCCGGCTGGCGCGCTGCAGCAGGCTGTCGATCAGCCAGGACGCTTCCTCGTTGCCGCCGTTGAACAGGCCCAGGCCGCCGTCGCCGTGGCGCAGCAGCCGTAGCACCGCGGCCATGCGCTCGATGGCCAGCTGCAGATCGGGCGGCACCGGCACCTGGGCGACCAGCAGCAAGGCGCGAATGTCGACCAGGTCCCGCAGCACCTGCAACTGCACGCTCGGGCAGCGCTCGGCCTGGCCGCCGTCGACCTGGACCTGGCGGTGAATCTCCTGCAGCAGCAGCTGCTGACCGCGGGCCAACCAGGGCTGACCGTCCGGCAGGCTGATGCCGGCGAAGATCAGGCCCTTGGCCGCGGAGATCAGCTCGGCGCCGCAGAGCCCGGCCGGTAGTACCCGGGCCAGGTGCTGGGCCTGGCGGCCGGCCGACTGCAGTAGGGTCTGGCGGAACAGGATATCGGCGCTGGCGGCGAAGAACTCGTAGAGCCCGAACCAGGAGGACAGGCGCTGGCCGATGGCCTCGGGATGCCAGGCCAGGGGGTGCCAGTCACGGTGCTCCGCGATCCAGGACGCCGTCAGTTCCCGGGCCCGGCGCCGCGCGGCGTCGCCGCCGGCGGTGCGCAGGTCGCGCAGCCAGTCGAAGCCGTGCAGGGCGAGCAAGACCGTCTGGCCCAGTCCGGAGGGGTGCCAGGGCGGCGCGATCTCCGGATAGGGCCGGCCCTTGACCACCAGGCCGCCCTCCAGGATCCGGCGGCCGGCCTCGGCGCTGCCCGGCCAGGGGTCGCTGAACACGATCCGCGGCGCGACCACGGCGCGGCCGTTCAAGGTCCAGCGGTAGAGCGGCAGCGCGAAGAAGGGAGTCTTGGCGGCGTAGAGCAGGGCGCCGATCTTGATCTCGCCGGACAGGCGGCGGAACCCGTGTCTCGGCCGCGCCCGGGTGGAACCTCGGCTCGGGTGCTGTGCGGGCGGCCGACCGCTGTTGACGGCGTCGGCCATCACGGACCCCGCAGCCGGCGAATGTTCTCGGCGTAGGCCGAGGCGCCGCCCTTGAAGGTCGCGGTGCCGGCGACCAGGACGTCGGCACCGGCGGTGACGGCCTGGGGTGCGGTCTCGAAGTTGATGCCGCCGTCGACCTCCAGGTCGATGGTCAATCCCAGGGCGTCGATTCGTTCGCGCAGCGCGGTCAGCTTCTCGAGCGCGCCGGGGATGAAGGACTGGCCGCCGAAGCCCGGGTTGACGCTCATCACCAGGATCAGGTCGACGTCCTCCAGCACGTGCTCGATGGCCGAGAGCGGCGTCGCCGGGTTCAGCGAAACCCCGGCCTTCTTGCCCAGGGTGCGGATCGCCTGCAAGCTGCGGTGCAGGTGCGGCCCGGCTTCCGGATGGATCGTGATCACGTCGGACCCGGCCTCGGCGAAGGCCTCGAGGAAGGGATCGGCCGGCGCGATCATCAGGTGGGTGTCGAAGGTCAGGGCCGAGAGCGGCCTGAGCGCGCGCACCGTATCGGGCCCGAAGGTCAGATTGGGGACAAAGTGCCCGTCCATGACGTCGAGGTGGATCCAGTCCGCCCCGGCCTCGGTGACCGCCTTGACCTCCTCGCCGAGCCGCGCGAAGTCGGCAGCGAGGATCGACGGTGCGATTCGCACCTTTCCTGCCATGTCAAGCTAGGTATCAGCATGCCTGGAGTCGCGCAAGCCGCGGCGCGGCCGGGCGAGTCACAATGTGTGCTCGAGGATGAATTGCCGCATAATGCCCTACTCTCCGCCGCGCCGCCGACGGGCGGTGCCAAGCATGCAAGGAACGCGATGACCGATACGGACCTGGACTACAGCCTGGCGCTGTTCTGCGACTTCGAGAACGTCGCCCTCGGCGTGCGCGACGCCAAAATTCCGAAGTTCGACATGCAGTTGGTCCTCGAGCGCCTGCTGTTGAAGGGCAGCATCGTGGTCAAGAAGGCCTACTGCGACTGGGAGCGCTACAAGCAATTCAAGCCGACCATGCACGAGGCCGCCTTCGAGCTGATCGAGATCCCGCACACCCGGCAGTCCGGCAAGAACTCGGCCGACATCCGCATGGTCGTCGACGCCCTCGACCTCTGCTACACCAAGGAACACATCGACACCTTCGTGATCATCAGCGGCGATTCGGACTTCTCGCCCCTGGTCAGCAAGCTGCGCGAGAACGACAAGACGGTGATCGGCGTCGGTGTGAAGAACAGCACCTCTGACCTGCTGATGAACAACTGCGACGAGTTCATCTTCTACGACGACCTGGTCCGTGCCAGCGCCTCGACCAAGTCGCGCCGCCGCCGTCCATCCAAGAAAAAGGCAGCGACTGAAAAGAAGCCCGACAAGAAGGCCGAGAAGAAGGAGGCGACCGGCAAGAACGGCGACCGGCAGGACGAAGCCATCGATTTGGTCTTGGAGACCGTCGAGGCCCTCTTCGCCGAGCGGGGCGACCCGGTCTGGGGCTCGATGATCAAGCAGACATTGAAGCGTCGCCGGCCAGGCTTCAACGAGAGCTATTATGGCTTTCAGTCCTTCAGCGATCTCCTGGAGGAGGCAGAGGACCGCGGCTTTCTGCATCTTGAGCCGGACGAACGTTCCGGCGGCTACGTCGTGCGATCCCTGCAGCGCGATGACTGATGCGGCGTGCTGACGTTGTGGCGGTGACCCGATGATCGATGCGCTCATGCTAACCTCGACCCGCGTCCTCACCTTCGACGGCGCGCGCCAGCTGACCAACGCCAGCGGCTTCTTCTTCGCGCGGGACGGTCGCCTGTTCCTGGTGACCAGCCGTCACGTGCTGCTCGACGAAGCGAGCCAGCATACGCCGGATCGCATCGAGATCGAGCTGCACGACGATCCCGGGAATCTCGCCCAGTCCACAGGTTTCTCGATCCCTCTCTACCGCGATGCCACGAGAGTCTGGCGCCAGGGCGTCGACCGCGCCGGCGACGTCGACGTTGCAGTGATCGAAATCAATGCCGGGGCCCTGCCCGAAACCACGCTCTACCGCGCCTTCATGCCTGAGCACCTGCTGGGACCCAAGGAGCAGCCCGAGGTCGGCAGCGCGTTGCTGGTGGTCGGCTTCCCGCTTGGCTTCCACGACACCCTGCACCACATGCCGGTCGCGCGCCATGCGGTCATCGCCTCGTCCTTCGGTCTGCGCTTTCAGGGCGAAGGTTACTTCCTGACCGATGCACGTACCCACCGGGGCACAAGCGGCGCGCCGGTCGTAATGCGTGCGGCCGAGGCGAACTCGCCGGCGCAGGACCTGCCCTGGATGCTCCTCGGCATCCATTCGGCCCGGCTCGACGTCGGAACCCGGGACCTGGAGCTGGACGAGGCGCTCGGGCTGAACTGCGCCTGGTACGCCGACATCCTCTTGACCCTGACCGAAGGCTGAGACCGCCCCGGCGCAGCCGGATCACATCATGCCGGTCTCTCGGAAGTACCTCAGGGCTCCTGGGTGCCAGGGGGCGGCGTGGTAGGGCGCCAGCATGAACTCCTTGTCGAGGTCGGCGAAGACCGGCAGCAGCGTCTTGAACTTATCCAGGTTCTCGAAGACCGTCTTGACCACCGTGTAGACAGTCTCGGTTGAGATCGCGCTGGTCGTGACGACGGTCGCGATAACGCCGAAGCTCGGCACAGGCTCGGAGTTGGAGGGGTAGACGCCACCGGGCACCGACAGGGGGACGAATTGCGGGTTTTCGGCAACAAAGGATTTGATCTTGGGACCCGCCACCGGCACCAGGTAGGCCTCGCAAGACGCGACCGTTTCCTGCAGAGACAGATTCGGATGCGCGACCACGAAAACGCCGGCGTCGATTTTGCCGGCGCAGATCCTCTCGGCCTGGAGTGACGTCCTGATCTCCGTCACCTCTCTGAAGTCCTCGAGCGTCCAACCCATGTGCTGCATCAGGGCGTCGAAGACGATTCGGCCGCCGGATCCGGGAAGGCCGACATTGACCCGCTTACCGTCGATCAGATCCTCAAAGCCGACGATACCGGAATTCTTACCGGCGACGACCGTGAAGGTCTCCGGCACGACCGAAAACAAGGCACGTAACTCGGGGTTAGGTCCGTCGTCCGCGAACTCAGCGGTGCCCTTAAAGGCATGAAACTGCACGTCCGACTGAACGACCGCTAGCTCCAGGTCGCCCTCGCGCAGCGCTCTTACATTGTAGACGGATCCTTCGGTCGCCTTGGTCTGGCAGCGCAGGCCGTGCTCTTCGGGGTTCTTCTTGAGGAAGCGGCAGACCGAGGCCCCGATCTGGTTGTAGATCCCGGCGACGCCACCGGCGCCGATTCTGAGCTGGCTGTCGGCCGTGGCGCCGAAGCTCGCCATCGAAACGCCGACGACCACGACGGCTCGAAGCGTTCCTCGTAACCTAAGATGCATTGGGGGCTCCCTCTTTGCGCCGCGTTTCCCGAGACCAAGATAGCAACGGGACCATTCACTTGTCTCCTACATACCTTTCCCGCTGCCTCGTCATATCGGCACCGACTCGATAAGGCGGCCGATCGCCGTGGCGCCCCATTCGGACGGCTCGCAGAGGAGACGCACGCAATCATGTTACTTAAATCACAGTAACCCGTCTCGAATGACGCCACTGTAGATCTCGCTTGTGAGACGAAGGCCGAAGCAAGGCAGGTACTCGCGTTCCGATCTCCGGCAGATTGGTCGCCGCGTCGGGCAGGGATCCCGTCGCTGAGACAGGGTGCAGCGCAGGCGGTGCTGCCAGTCGTGCTCTTCACCCGTATCCGAGCCTTGCGCTGCTGCCCGGCCTCGGAGAGCGCAGCCACGAAATCGGAGTTCACGAGATGAACAATCCAAGCAACCTCGGTCCGAAGAAGCCGCGCAGCCAGCTGATCTCGGGCATTGGCGGCGCCCTGGTTTTTCTGCTCGCGGCCCCGCAGGCGGCCTGCGCCAACGCCTATACGCTTGGTCCGCAACGAGCCGACCTACCTGGGGTCGGCGAAGTGGCCTTCGTCGAGCCTGACGTCGTCGAAGCGAAGGGCGGCAGTCTGGATACCGAGCTCGAGGTCGTTTTGGTCGATCAGAACGGCAAGCCAGTCGACTGCGAGGCCTACCGAAGTGAAGGCGCGAGATACTATCGGGCGTATATGGCAGAAGGCCAGACCGAGCCGAAGCCGACCGGCCCGACCCTGAAGTTCGCGCGGGGCGACCGGCTTCGGATCCTGCTGAAGAACCGCATGTGCAAGACGGACGACGAAGGGTCCTCGGCGGGATTTGCCGGCAACCCGCCTCAGGTCTCGATCAACCGCAACAAAGAGCACGGCATCAACCACACCAACCTGCACACCCACGGGCTCTGGGTCTCGCCCGCCGGCAACTCCGACAACGTGCTGATCAGCGTCGGGCCCGGCAAAGACTTCCAGTTCGAGTATCTGAGCCCCGAAGACCACGTCCCGGGTACCCATTGGTACCACCCGCACAAGCACGGTTCGGTGGCGACCCAGGTCCAGACCGGGATGTCCGGCGCCCTCATCATGACAGGCGGCATCGACGAAATCCCAGCGGTCAAGCAGGCCCGCGAACGGGTGATGGTGATCCAAAGATTCGAGGCCTCCGACAGGATTGCGGCGAAACCGGCGGCGGTGACCGCCGACAGGCTGCGCTTTCCAGAAGACCAGATCACGACCGTGAACGGCCTGAGGGCTCCGACCATCAAGGGTGTGGCGCCCGGCCAGACGGAGCGTTGGCGTATCGTCTCTGCTATGGCCGCCGCACGGCTGAACATCTGGGTAGAGAAGCTCCAATCCCGGCCCGGCCAATGCGGCGCTACCCAAGCGCCAGCCGGCACCGTCCCGCTTCACCCCATCGCCTACGACGGCATCCCGGTTGCCAAGGTTCACGCCTGGCGGGAGATCCGCCTCTATCCCGGGAACCGCGCCGATCTCATCCTGCGCTTCGACGAACCGGGTACTTATGTCATCTGCAACAATCCCCGAAGCGGGAAGCCGGATTTCGGTCCGATCGGATACCTTCAGGTCGACCAAGCCCGCGTCGAGCCGCCGATGCCGATTCCGGACGCCTTCGGCCCGAAGTACCGCTATCCCAGCCTGCTCGACGACGGGCAGGTCGCAAAGCTGCAGCGACAGATCCTGTTCTCGGAGGACTACGGAGAGGGATTCCCCGACAGCGTTCGCATCGACAACAAGCAGTTCGATCCGAATCGGGTCGATCAGCGGGTCCCGCTCGGCGCCAAGCAAGAATGGGTTCTCAAGAACGATAGCGAGACGGAAGGAGACTTTCACCCCTACCACATCCATGTGAACCCGTTTCAGCTGGTGGACAGCAGCGACCCGATCTACAGCGATGACCGGATGAAGGGCGTCTGGCTCGATGTCGTCGGCATTCCCGGGTCGACGGGGACGGGCGAGGGTCGGGGCCCGGGCTACGTCAAGATCCGATCCCACTTCAAGCGCTTCATCGGCCTCTACGTTATCCACTGCCACATCCTCAGCCACGAGGATGGCGGCATGATGCAGATCGTCGAGGTCTATTGACCTGAGGCGACGCGCTCGGCAGTCATCGCCGGCGCAGGCGGCAGGCGTAGAAGCCGTCCATGCCGCCCAGCTCCGCCAGGTGGCAGGGCAGGCTGCGCAGGTCGCCTTCGGGCGTGACCAGCTCGGCAAGGCCGTACAACTCCTCCGACTGAAGTGGCACCCGGGCCAACCCGGGCGCCTCGTCGAGCAGCCGGGCGATCCGCTCGGGGCCTTCCTCGGGCTGCAGGGAACAGACCGCGTAGACCAGGGTGCCGCCGGGCGCCAGCATCTCGGCAGCGCTGCGCAGCAGTTCGTCCTGCACCTCGGTCAAGGCGCTCACGTCCTGGGGCCGGCGCAGGCGGGCGATGTCGGGATGTCGTCGCAGGGTGCCGGTCGCCGTGCAGGGCGCGTCGAGGAGGAGCGCTTCGACCGGGCTCGGCGGCCGCCAGGCCGCCGCGTCGGCGACCAAGGTCGCGGCGCTGAGGCCGAGCCGCTCGAGGTTGCCGCGCAGGCGCTCCAGGCGGCTCTCGCTCAGGTCGAGGGCGATGACCTCGGCCCCGGCCGCGGCCAGCTGCGCGGTCTTGCCGCCGGGCGCAGCGCAAAGATCCAGGACCGTCTTGCCGGCCAGGGCACCGAAGAGCCGGACCGGGAGACCGGCGGCGAAATCCTGGACCCACCACGCACCCTCACGGTAGCCGGGCAGGCGGCCGACCTCGCCGGTCCCGGGCGCCAGGCGCAAGGCGCCGCCCGGCAGCACCCGGGCGTCGAGCCGCAGGGCCCAGAGTTCCGGATCCTCGCCTTGGCGTAGGCTCAGGTCGAGCGGCGGATCGCGTAGCTGCACCTCGGCGCTCTGCCGTGCCGCGGCTTCGCCATAGGCCGCACTCCAGCTGCGCCAGAGCCAGTCCGGTGTGTTCAGCCGCGCGGCGTCCTGCACGGCGACCAGCGATTCGCCGCTTTCCGTCAGGCGGCGCAGAACGGCGTTGATCAGACCCCGGAAGGGCCGCTCGCCCTGCCCCAGGGCCAGGGCGACCGTGGTGCTGACCGCGGCGTGGGGTGGCACCGCCAGGAAGCAGACCTGGGCGACGCCCAGGCGGAGGATCGCCCGAACCCGCGCCTTGGAGGGCTTCAACGGCCGCTCCATGCGAGCGTCGATCAGGGCGTCGATTTGGCCCTGCCGGCGCAGGCAGGTGCCGACCAGGGCGCGGACGAAGGCGCGGTCCCGGGGCGTCAGCTTGTCCAAGCCGCGATGCCCCGCGATGGCCTCGTCGAGCGGTCGGCCGCGCTGCCACACCGCCTCCAGCAGGTCGAGGGCGATCGCGCGGCTGGAAGGCGGGTGCCCTTCTTGTCGGGTCGGCATACCTTGTTGTGCCCGGCTGGACCGGGCACTGGCAAGCCGTGTCAGCGGTTCAGGCGTGTTTCGTCAGCCCCAGGGACCGCTGCCGGCGTGCCCGCCAGCCATCGACCGCAGCCGGGCGACCCGCTCGGCGGTCCTGGGATGGGTTCGGAACAAGCCGTCGACGGCGTGGGCGTGCAGCGGGTTGATGATGAACATGTGCGCCGTCGCGGGATTGCCCTCGGCGCGGTGGTTGTCGATGCCCTGCGCCATGTGCTCGATCTTCTCCAGCGCCGAGGCCAGCCAGAGCGGCCGGCCGCAGATCTCTGCACCGACCCGGTCGGCCTCGTACTCGCGCGAGCGGCTGATCGCCATCTGCACCAGGGAGGCGGCAAGCGGCGCCAGGATCGCGACCAGGATCACGCCGACGATTCCCAGCGGGCTATTGCGATTGCCGCCGAAGAACAGGCCGAAGCTGGCCAGCATGGAGATCGCGCCGGCGATCGTGGCGGTGACCGTCATGGTCAGGGTGTCGCGGTTCTTGATGTGCGCCAGCTCGTGCGCCACGACGCCGGCGACTTCCTCGTCGTTCAGCCGGCTCATCAGGCCGCGGGTCACCGCGACCGCGGCGTTGTCCGGGTTGCGGCCGGTGGCGAAGGCGTTTGGCTGGTCGCTGTCGATGATGTAGACCGCCGGCATCGGCAGTCCGGCGTTGCCGGCCAGGGTCTCGACCATACGGTGGAGCCCCGGCGCACTGGTCGCGTCGACTGGCCGCGCCCGGTACATGCGCAGCACCAGCTTGTCCGAGTTCCAGTAGGCGAAGCCGTTGCTCGCCACCGCGAAGATCAAGGCGAAAAGCATGCCGCCGGTCCCGCCGAGCAGGTAGCCGATGACGAGGAACAAGGCGGTCATCGCCGCCATCAGCATGAAGGTGCGCGTGTGATTCATCATGGGTCTTGGCTCTCAAACCCTCCGTAAAGGCCACTTGGGCATTGCCCGAAGCCGCTTCAAGGCTTGCTGCCGGCCCCTCGGCGGGCCATATCGATGGAATGAGCAAAGAGTTCAAAGCCCACATCCCGGCCCCGGTGCGCGCCCCGGGCAAATCGGCTCGCCAGGCGCCCGCAACGCCCGAGACACCGCCCCGGCGGATCGGTCCGGGGGACCTGGCGGCCGCAGCCAAGGCCAAGGCTGAGGCCGGGAACAAGGCGAACGAGAAGGGCCGCCAAGACAAGCCGCAGGAGATCGGCGGCCCCGAGGGTCCTGAGCCGACCCGCTACGGCGACTGGGAGCGAAAGGGCATCTGTGTCGATTTCTGAGCTCCGGGACAGAACTGGCGACAGCGGACAAAGCGCTTTCTGCCACGCGCGCTGGCGCGATCTCGTGTCCGCGCTCGGGCTCGGCGAGCAAGATGAGACTTACGCCGCTCTGGATTCCGCCTACGGCGCGCGTGGGCGCCACTACCACAACCGTGACCACATCGCCGCCTGCCTCGCCCTGCTCGACGAGCACGCCGACCTCGCCGCGCAGCCGGCCGAGGTCGAGCTGGCGCTTTGGTTCCACGACGCGGTCTACAGCACCAGGGCCTCGGACAACGAGGCGAAGAGCGCGGACTGGGCCGTCGCGTTCCTGACCGAGGCCGGCGCCGAGGCGGCGGCCGCATCGCGGGTCCGCGGGCACATCCTTGCGACGACGCACGATGCCGCGCCGCCGTCGGGGGATTCGGCCCTGGTGGTCGACATCGACCTTTCGATCCTTGGCCGCGAGCCTGCGGTCTTCGACGCCTTCGACCGGGCGATCCGCAAGGAATACGCCTGGGTCCCCGGCTTCCTCTACCGCCAGAAGCGCCGCCAGCTCCTGCGGTATCTGCTGGAGCGTCCGGTTCTCTTCGCGACCCCGGGCCTGCGCGAGCGCTTCGAGGCCCCGGCCCGCGCCAACCTCCAACGCGCCTTGGGCCGGCTGGCCTCCTAGACGGTCGATCTCCGCCGCCGCCAACACCACTCCGCATCTCGTTCTCCACCAAATGCAAGCGAGCGAGACGGCGTCGCTCGGCCGCGGTTAGACTGCGGGTCCACTTTCCGGCTCGGAGGCGCCCAATGCTCGAGATGTTCGAACGTTATCCGCTGATGTTCGGTCCGACGCCGATCGAGAAGCTGAGCCGCCTGTCCGAGCACCTGGGCGGCCAGGTCGAGATCTACGCCAAGCGGGAAGACTGCAATTCCGGTCTCGCCTTCGGCGGCAACAAGATCCGCAAGCTCGAGTACATCGTGCCGGATGCCATCGCCTCCAACGCCGACACCCTGGTCACCATCGGCGGCGTGCAGTCGAACCACACCCGCCAGGTCGCGGCGGTCGCGGCCAAGCTCGGAATGAAGTGCCGCCTGGTCCAGGAGAGCTGGGTGCCCTTCCCCGACGCGGTCTACGACCGGGTCGGCAACATCCTGATGAGCCGGGTGATGGGCGCGGAGATCGAGTTCGTCGACGAAGGCTTCGACATCGGCATCCGCGAGAGCTGGGAGCGGGCGCTGGAGGACGTCAAGGCCAAGGGCGGCAAGCCCTACGCCATTCCGGCCGGTGCCTCGGTGCACAAGTACGGCGGCCTCGGCTACGTCGGCTTTGCAGAGGAGGTCCGGGCCCAGGAGGCCGAGACCGGGATCCGCTTCGACTACGTCATCGTCTGCTCCGTCACCGGCTCGACCCAGGCCGGCATGGTGGTCGGCTTCGCCCCGGACGGCCGCACCCGAAACGTCATCGGCATCGACGCCTCGGCGGCGCCCGCGCAGACCCGGGCGCAGATTCTGCAGATCGCCCGCAACACGGCCGAACTGGTCGGCCTCGGCCAGGAGATCGAGGACTCGGACGTGGTCCTGGAAGAAGACTACGCCTATCCCGCCTACGGCCTTCCCTCGGAGGAGACCAACCAGGCGATCCGGCTCGGCGCGCGCCTGGAAGGCATGATGACCGACCCGGTCTACGAGGGGAAATCCCTGCAGGGCCTGATCGACCTGGTCCGCAAGGGACGCTTCCCGGCGGGCTCGAAGATCCTCTACGCCCACCTCGGCGGCGTCCCGGCGATCAACGCCTACAGCTACGTCTACAGGAACGGCTGAGGAGCGCCCTCGAGTGCAGAGGCCTGGAAGCGGGTAGTCTCCGAAAGCGGCAGCTCAGTCGACCGGGACGCGCCACCTCTTGAGAAATGCGGCGATCAGCAGGTAGGAGAGCCAGCTGACGTTCCAGGCGGTGATCGAAACGAAAGCGAAAGGCAAGGTGACCACCGCGCAGATCGGTTCCGCCAGGACGCCGACCCGTTGGTTGCGAACCTCCGCCTCGGTGACGACCGGCAGCAGCAAGCGGTGAGCTTGGCTCGCGTACCACCAGCCGATGGCGCCCAATGATCCGAGGACGGCGGCGAGAACACTCATGATCGCGAGCGATAGCGGATCGCCGTCGAAGACGACCACGAAGTCCTGCCAGATGACGAG
>JAAUYK010057946.1_pt1 | contig 13478 bp, 13 predicted proteins | sample 7278021 | NCBI WGS metagenome assembly JAAUYK01 (sample SAMN14350223, study PRJNA611818) | marine sediment metagenome | isolation source: surface marine sediment (1.8m) | place: French Polynesia: Moorea | collected 2018-08
CGCTCGCCACCCGTAATCGGCTTGCCGCCATCAAGCGGCTTGCCGCGTCCATCGAGCACCCGTCCCAGCAATTCCCGACCGACAACTACTTCGGGCGAAGCCGCCACGGGAACAACCCGGGCGTTGGGGACGACGCCACGCATATCGCCAATCGGCATCAGGTAAAGTCGCTCACCCGCAAAGCCGACAACTTCCGTCTCGATTCTCGCGCCGTCCGACGCGATCACGTCGCATCGGCCACCGAGGGCCGCCTGGCATCCTTCCGCTTCCATCGCCAGGCCCACCGTGCGTTTCAGGATGCCCTCGACGACGAGCCCGGGCTGATAGTCACTGGCCCGATCAACGTATGCCCCGATGCGCAGCGCTCTCTCGAGATTACGGTCCGGGTCCGGTCCGACGAATAGCGTGGGTACTTCCGACATCACTTGCGCTCGTTGCCGGAGATGGCGGCGATCGCGGCCTGCAGGCGCGCCTCGTTGGTCGCATCAATTCGCGAGTTGTCCGTCGTAACGGTGCAGCCACCGCGTGAAATCAGGGGATCTTCGACAATGCTCCAGGCTGGATCTTCGTCGGCCGACACGAGCGACTCGCGCACCAGCGCCGCATCTTCGGGATGCAAGTGCAGCCGCACGTTGCGGCTCGCGGCGGGCAAGAGTTGAATGGCCTCACGAACCACGCCGATGACATGGCTCGGGTCGATACGGACTTCCCGTCGAAAAAGCTGCCTCGCAACAGCCATTGCGAGCTCGACCAGCTGTTTCTCGATCTGCTCGTCCAGCTCGTCGAAAGGATGCGCGAGTCCCTTGAGCAGCGTGTTGTAGCGCTCGGCGCGCGCCTTGACCTCGGCCTCGCCGGCGGCGAGACCCTCGGCCTGGCCTTTCTGAAACGCCTCGTCGTACGCCTGCCGCTGCAGCTCCTCGAGCCGGCCGGCCGTCAAGTAGCCATCGCCACTCTCGGTATCAATTACGGGCACGTCCCAACGCGCCGCTTCAACCGTCTTGTCAGACATATTCCTCGCCGCCCTGTCCGAGGTCGATGTCGCCACTGTCGGCAAGTCGCCTCGCGATATCGAGAATTTCCTTCTGTGCCGTTTCGACCTCACTCAGTTTCGTGGGTCCCTTGGCCTCCATGTCTTCGCGCAGCAACGTTGCGGCCCGTTTCGACATGTTGCCCAGGATCTTGTCGCTGATTTCCGGATCGCAGCCTTTCAGCGCGACGACCAGGAGATCGTTGGAGATTTCTCGCAGCAGTGCCTGGATGCCGCGATCGTCCACTTTCAGGAGCGTCTCGAAGACGAACATCATTTCCTCGATGCGTACCGAGAGTTCCTCGTTCTTCTCCTTGATTTTCTCGAGCAGCTCTTCGCCGCGCTCGGGTTTGAGCGCATTGATAATCTCGGCAGCGACTTTTTCGCCGCCTACCTTGCGTGACGAGCCGCGGCTCGACTTCTCCGATTTGCTCGCGATGAGGCTCTCGATTTCGGCAAGCGCGCTTTGCTGAACGTCGCTCAGGCGGGCCACGCGCATGATGATTTCATGGCGAATTTCCTCGGGAAGCAACTCGATAACCTCGCCGGCCTGGGCACTTTCCAGGTATGCCAGCACAATAGCGATGATCTGCGGGTGTTCGTCTTCGACAATGTTGGCAACCTCGCGCGAACTCATCCACTTCAATGCGTCCAGCCCCTGCGCCCCGTCGCCAACCAGGATGCGATCCAGGAAGGCCTCGGCCTTGGTCTCGCCAAAGGCGTTGCCCAACAAGTTGCGCACATAGTTCTCGTTGTTGACGCCAAATGCCGTTTGTCCCTCGACATCGGTAATGAACACGTCGAGGACAGTGCCGGCTTCATCGCGCGACACGTTCTGCAGGGACGCCATGGCCGTGCCGAGTTCCTGCACTTCCTTGGCGCCCATGTATTTGAGCACCTCGGCCGCTTCCTCCTCACCGAGCGTCATCAGCAACAGGGCCGCCCGCTGGGTGCCGGACATGGAATCGGACTCACTCATCGCTGTTCACCCACTGCTTGACGACCTGGGCGACCCGCGCGGGGTCGTGCCCTGTAATGTTCTTTGCCGCGACAACCTTGTCCTCGTACATTGGCGCCGGAATCGCGCCGACACCGCCGCCCGCAAGTTGACCGCCACCGGCAGCGCCGGCTGCGCCGCCAGCGACCAGCGGCGCCGCGGCGCCACCATGCTCTACCGGCAGGCCGCCGCCATGGCTATGACTGGCAAGCACGCCCCTCATCATTGGCCGGACAACGCCGAACAAGAGCGCCAGCGCCACGGCAGCGCCGAGTACCTGTTTCAGAACATCGCGGACCATCGGCTGCTGCCAGATCGGCGGCGCCTCGGCCTCGGCCATCGGTTCCGCTTTTCGGAAAGCGGCGCTGACCACCGCAACCGTGTCTCCACGCGCCTCATCGAAACCCACAGCCTCCTTGACCAGCGCCGTGAAGCGAGCGATATCTTCATCGCTAAGCGTGCTGGGCTGTCCTTCTTCAACCGGGCTGTCGTCGACGAGCACGGCCACGGAAAGCCGCTTGATCGTTCCGGTCTGAGGACGAACCCGGCTGATCGTCCGGTCGACCTCGTAGTTGCGCAGACTCGACCGCGACGTATTTCGCGGAACGCCATCTGTGGCTTCTGCAACCTCGCCCTCGGCCGGCGCCTGCGCGCCGGTTTCCGGCGGCTGGTTGCTCAGCGCACCCGGGATGCCCGCGGCGTTGGCCGAATTGCCACTGCTGTTCTCCTGGGTCTGCTCGCTGCGCACGACGGAATTGGCCGGATCGAAGGACTCGCGCGTCTCCTCCTGCACTGTGAAATCGACATCGGCATCCACCTGGGCGCGAACGCGTCCGGGACCAACAAGCGGAACCAGCAATTCTTCGATTCGTGTCCGGTAGGTTTCCTCCAGGCGGCGCGAGTAGCGGAACTGTGTTGCGGCCTGGACCTCGGCCGCTTCCTCGTTGGCCGAACTGAGCATACGGCCGAACTGGTCAACAACCGTGACGTCCTGTGCCGCCAGGTTCGGGATACTCGACGCGACCAGGTTGACGACGGCGGTCGCCTGGCCGGTTTCCAGCGTCTGGCCGGAGTAAAGCTGTAACAAGACGGACGCACTGGCGCTTTCCTGGTCCCGGATAAACGACGTCTGTTTGGGTAAGGCCAGGTGCACCCGGGCTTCGCGAACCGGGCCAAGGCTGCTGATCGTGCGTGCCAGCTCGGCCTCGAGCGCGTGTTGATAGCGGGCGTTCTCCATGAACTGGCTGACACCGAAGTTCGACTGTTCATCGAGCATGCTCATGCCGGCCGTGACGTTCTGTGGCAATCCCTGGGAAGCAAGATGCATCCGCGCTTCGTGTACCCGGGCCTCGGGAACCAGGACGCTGCCGGAGTTCGGGTCGATCTTGAAGCGGATGTCACTACTGCGCAGCGCGTCAGCGACCTCGGCAGATTCCAGTCCACTGAGACTGGGGTCCACCGGCGCGTAGCCGGGCTCCCTTGACCACAGCACGATGGCGAAGCCGATCGCAATGGCCATCGCGACGCCGGCGAGCAAAGTGACCTGCCGCACGGCCGGAATCTGCAGTACGCCGGCGAGGTTCATCTGGCTCCTCGGTATGACGGTGCCGTCAATAACGTTGTTGTTTTCCATGGTCTACTAGTCAGTCCTGTTAGCTGCTAAACCAATGCCTCAAACCGGCATGTTCATGATGTCCTGGTAAGCCGTTACCAGCTTGTTGCGTACCTCGGTCACCGCCCTGAATGACAGGTTGGCTTTCTGGGAAGCAATCATTACCTCGGCAAGGGTTGCGTTGGTGTTCCCGGTCTCGAAACCCACTTTCAGATCGCTGGAAGCCTTCTGGGCCTCGTTGACCGAGTCGAGCGACGACTTGAACATGTCGCCGAACGACGCGCCCGACGCGGCCTCTTTTGCTGGCGCGGACTCGAGCTGCTGATTGAGCGTCCGAATCTGGCTCAGCAATTGTTGCGGGCTGATCTCATTCATTCTTCTCTCCTGGTATTTCGAAACCGGCTTCGCGCATGCGCGCCAGTTTGTACCGAAGCGTTCTCGGGCTGATTCCGAGCGATTCCGCAGCCGCACCGCGCTTGCCGCCGCTCGCCCGCAGCGCGTCAACAATCAACTGGAATTCACGATCCCGCAGGCCGCAACGCAGTTCGCCACTGTCGTCCGTGGCAGGTAGTGTTTTGGCCTCGGTCTCGAAGGCGAGATCCGCCGCCCGAATGGTTGCGTCGCGAGCCAGGATCGCCGTGCGTTGCAGCAGGTTCTCCAGTTCACGGACATTGCCCGGCCAATCGTGAGCCAGCAGCCGGTCACGCGCATCGTCGGCCAGCACCAGGCGCTCTGCGCCCGCGGGACGATGTCGCTGTAACAGCATGTCGGCCAGCGGAAGAATGTCCAATGGCCTGTCGCGCAGTGGCGGAATATTCAATGGGAAGACGTTCAGTCGATAGTACAGGTCCTCCCGGAACAGCCCATCGACAACGTGTTCGCGCAGGTTGCGGTTGGTCGTAGCCAGCACGCGAACATCCAGTGGCAGAGTCTTGCGCCCGCCGATGCGCTCAACCTCGCGCTCCTGCAAGACGCGCAATAGCTTGGCCTGAAGCCCGAGGTCCATTTCGGAGATTTCGTCGAGCAGCAGCGTACCGTGGTCGGCCTGCTCGAACTTGCCCGCATGCGCTGCCGTTGCGCCGGTGAATGCCCCTTTCTCGTAACCGAACAGAACGGCCTCGAGCATGTTTTCGGGAATCGCCGCACAGTTGATGGCAACAAAGGGCCGCTCCCGGCGAGGTGACTGCTCGTGGAGGAAGCGCGCAATCACTTCCTTACCGCTGCCACTCTCGCCACTGATGGTGACGGTCGCCTCGGTGGCGGCAACCCGCTTTGCGACCGTAAGCAATTCGACCGATGCCGGGTCAGCGGCGATCGGTGCGTCGGTGCTCTCCGCCGGTGTCATGTACTTGTCGACCAGTCTGCGGAGTTCGTCGGCCTCGAATGGCTTCTCCAGGTAATCCGCCGCGCCGTTGCGCATGCTGGCGACAGCGTTTTCGATGGTGCCGTAGGCCGTCATCAGCACGGCCGGAATGAGGGGATACTGGTCGCGAATCCGGCGGAGCAGCGTGGCGCCGTCCATTGGCTGCATCTGCAGGTCGCTGATGACGAGGCCGACCGATTCACGGTTCAGAATATCCAGCGCTGTCACGCCATTGTCGGCTGTGAGCACCGGCTGCTCATCACATTGCAGTGTTTCCAGCAGGGCCTCGCGGAGGTTGGCGTCGTCTTCGACGATAAGTACGGCTGGGTTAGACATTGCCTGCCCCTTTCTCGGTCATCGCCGCAATGGGCAGACGCAGCGTGAAAACGGACCCGTGGGACGATGAATCGACGTTGATCTCGCCACCCTGGGCGGTCGCCACGGCTTTTACCACGGCGAGGCCCAGGCCCGTCCCCTGCGGCCGAGTCGTGAAAAAGGGCTCGAACAGCCTGGGCAGTACTTCGGGATCGATTCCGTGGCCGTCATCGCTGACTTCAATGATGACGTCCTCGCCACTTTGGCGTGCCGCGAGCCAGACCTGGCCTGCATCGCCACACGCCTGGCAGGCGTTGGTAACCAGGTTGAGCACGGCGCCTTTCAGCGCGTCGGGATTTCCGGCAGCGCGTACAGATGGCGACGCGGTGTCGACGTTGAGCGTGACGCTTGCACTCAGCTGCGGCTCGATGGTCTGCCTGACGCCATCGAGGAGCGCGCGCACGTCCGCGGACTCTTCAGAATTCCTCGATCCGGCAGCGAACCCGAGCATGTCGTTGACCATGCGGCCCACGTCCTGCAGTCGCGCCGTGACCTTTTGCGCTACGCGCCGGTGCTCATCACCGCCGCTCTCCAGTTTGGCGGCATAGAGCAGCGCCGAGGCCAGCGGAGTTCGCACCTGGTGTGCGAATGTCGCCGTCATTTCGCCAATGGCCGTCAACCGTTCCTGCCGCTGGCGCATGTGCAGAATTTCGCGGCTTTCCGTCACGTCGGCGAGAAGCAGAATCTCGCCCTGCTCCTCGGTCAGCGGACGCCGGGACAAACTCACCCAGCGCCCGTCGCGCAGCCGAAGATTGCCATCCTGGCCGCTGTCATCGCCGGCTTCGCGACGCACAATCGCCGACCAGGCGCAGCCCAGCAACGGTTGGTTCAGCAGTGACCGCGCTTCGCTGTTGCATTCCCGAATCACGCCGGCGCCGTCGATCACGAGAATGGCCCCCGGCATCGACTCCAGAAGATTGGCCAGGTGGCGGCTCAGGTGTTCCTTGTCTTCTAGTTCCTGCAGGCGTTGCGACCGGGCGTCGTGCAGCTGCCGGGTCAGCAACTCGACCTTGTCCTGCAACTGCCGATAGGAAGCTTCCAACAGAGTGCTCTGTTGGTTGAATGCTTCAAAGGCGGTGCGCAGTTCTTCCGCTTGCATTGCCGTGGCCGCCAAAATTTGACCTCCTGCGTCAAACCAGTTTCGTACCTAGATACAAGCAATTTGCATGCCAAAATATTTTTGGCAATAAAAACAATAGTTTGTGGGTTTTCTTAGCGTGTCGGCGCGTCAGATTTCTGACGGTGCCGCCAAATCGACGCGAACGCGCCTACTGGATATCGTACTTGCGGATCTTCTCGGCAAGGGTCGTGCGCTGCATATTGAGCATTCTTGCCGCGTTGGCGACGACGCCATCCGATGCCGAGAGCGCCTGCCCGATCAGGTCTTGCTCAATGGCCTGCACGTGCTCTTTGAGATTCTGGCTGCTCATCTGCAGCGCCTGGGAAACAGCGTTGGACTCGCCGGCCACCGGCGCCGCCTCACAGTACTTGGCCGGCAGGTCATCCGGTTCGATAACGCCCTCCGGCTTGAGGATGGCCAGGCGCTCCACTAGGTTGCTCAATTCGCGGATATTGCCGGGCCAGTTGTAGTTCGCCAGGATTTGCAGGGCGGCGGCACTGACCCTGAGATTGCGGGCATCGTCGCCAATGTGCTGAACCAGCAGTTCGTCGAGCAGCATTGGCAAGTCCGACGCACGCTTGTAGAGCGGTGGCATTTCGATGGGGAAAACGTTGAGGCGGTAGAAGAGATCCTCTCGGAATTTGCCGTCTTTCACGGCGGCAGGCAGATCGCAGTGGGTTGCCGCGATGATGCGCACGTTGCAACGCTGCAGCTTGTTGCTGCCAACCTTCTCGAAAACCCGTTCCTGCAGCACCCGCAGCAACTTGACCTGCATATCGAGCGGCATATCGCCAATCTCGTCGAGGAACAGCGTGCCGCCCTCAGCCAGTTCAAACCTGCCGACGCGATCGCTGATCGCGCCGGTGAATGCGCCTTTCTTGTGGCCGAACAGCTCGCTTTCCATGAGTTCGCCGGGCACCGCGCCACAGTTGATGGGGACAAACGGCTTGTCCGATCGGTCCGAAAGGTCATGAATCGTGCGCGCGACGAGTTCCTTGCCGGTTCCCGAAGGCCCGGTGATGAGGACGTTGGTGTCGAAATCGGCGACCTGTTCGATGAGTCGGCGCACTGTCCGTATCGACGGCGACTGGCCCGTTATCCTGTGTCGCCGTTCGCACCCGTTATAACGGCTGGCGCGGTTCAACAAATGGGACAACTGGGACCTGCGCAAGGGGGTCTCGAGCTGCCAGCTCGGGGATTCTGCTGATGGATTACCGGTGAGACTGTTCTCGCCCACGCTCAGGCAAGGAAGGTCCGGGCGCTGGGCGATCAGGTCAGAGAACGTGCTTTCAATTGACGCATCGCCTGCAGTATCGCCGACAACGACGGCGATGCCGTCGCGCTCGAAATCCTGCCCGGTATAAGCGTCATCGTTGGGCGTCAGCGGTTCATAATCAAGGAATCGCAGGCACTCGCACAAATCTCTCGCCCTGCCCTCGTCGGCATCGAGAATCAGGACTTTTTGCGAGCTTGCGATCATTGCTGGCCCCCCAAAGTTCACGCTACGTTACGTTAAATCATAGCGGGACTCGGGCACCAGATTTGTGACGATTATCACAAATACTGGAAAACAGCTTAATCTTCTGCCGTATATGCTCTTGCGGCATTTTTGCCGCGGCGCAGCACTTCCAGCCTGTCAGCGACGTCGTCGCGCGCCGACTGCGCCTGATTACGGGCTCGATCCACGCTGCGCTTGGCGGCCAGCAGTATTCCGCGCCGATGCTCAACGGGGACACGGTCTACCATGCGGCGGATCCTAGCGGCGAGCTCTTCCGTGTGTTCCCAATCGCCGTCGGTAACGAGGCGTTCCAGACGCGAGATAGCATCCAGGGCTTCTGCCTCGGGACTCGCTGCCAGTTCTTCCGTGCTCATGGCCATCGGTGCACCACCTGTCATTCGTCTTGCGCTGCTTCTGCCAGCGTGGAGTCGGCCTTGTCCGCGATCGCGTCCCAGGCTTCCTTGAGTTCCTTCAGGAGGCCCGTGACTTCGTCGAGCATCTGCACATCATCCCGCAGATTGGCCTCCAGCAGACGGCGCATCATGTAGGCATACAGTGCGTCGAAATTCGCGGCCATGTTCTCATCCGCCTTGTGGTTGAGACTGGCCTGCAGCCCGTTGATGATGCTGATCGCCTTACCGATCTGCACGCCCTTTTCATACACTTCTTCGTTCTGCATGTGGCGCCGTGCAATGCTGATTCTCGCCACAGCCTGTTCCATCATCAGCTGGGTAATCTGGTGTGGCGTGGCGGTCGCAATCCGGCTCTGGGTATCGAGTTGCTGGTACTTGCGAACAGCGGCACCGCTTGAAGTAGTCGTCAGGTTCATAGCGCTATCCTGATTGACCCGGGTTTGTATAGCCGGGCAGGTTGTTGAGTTGTTGCGCCAGGAAGTTACTTGTCGAAGACAATTCGGCAAGCAGCGAATCCAGCGCATTGAACTGCCGCAGCAGTCGGGTTTCCAGTGAAGCGAGCCTCTCCGTCAGTGCCGTACGGTCATCGGCAAGGCCGTCGATAGTCTCGGTCAGCCCTTTCGTTCGGGCCTCGATAATGCCATCGGAGTCCAGGAAGCTGTCCGTAAGGTCGAACAGTCGCGTCGCGAAACCACTGCTCGTGTCCGCAAACAGCTGCCCCACCTTCGTGAATTCGCTGGCGAGCACGTCTGACACTTCGTCATCGTTGACCTTCATGCTGCCATCGAGCTGCACCTCGATACCGATATCACGGAGCACCGAGAACGGCAGGTTCGGGTTGTCGACGGCATTGCTCATTTCCCGGCGAATCTGGTCGCGAATACTGCGGATCGTGGCGTCACCGACCAGCGCCGCGGCGACTTCGGTCTCCGCATCGTAATTCGTGATGCTGTCGAACGTGTCGATCAACTGGTTATAGGACTCGACGAAATCGTCCAGAAGGTCCCGGACGGCTTCAACGTCATTCTCGACCCGAATGGTTTCGGACGAACCGGACGTTTGCTGGAAGATATCGATCGCGACTCCCGGTATCGCTCCGGAAAAGCTGTTCGTATCGCTACCCACCTCGAATCCGTCGATGCGGATCAGTGCGTCCTGGGCCGCGATTGACTCGGTGAGTGCCGTCAGACCCATGCCCGGGTCATACTCGAGCGCGCTCAAACCACCGTCGCCGCCGGCCTGCGTCACTGTGATGCCGTTTGCCGCCCCGGTCGATTCCGCCGTAAGGATCAGGTAACTGCCGCTGTCGGCGTTAACGATCGTCGCCGCCACGCCCGGGTTGTCAGGCGCCGCGTTGATCGCTGCCTGGATACCCGCAAGCGTGTTGTTTTCCGAAGTAATCTCGATATCGGCGGAAGTCGTGCCGATGGTTAGAGTCAGCGTCCCGGTGCCGACCGCCGTCTCGGTGTCGGCAAATGCGGAAGATGTGAGTTTCTGGGCCTGCGCCAACTGCACAATGTCGAGCGAATAGCTCGCCGGCAGCGCGTCGCTGCCCGCCGTCACCGAGAAAAACTCGCTGTTGCTGGACTCCGCCCGACGACTCAGGAACTTGTCGAGGTCTTTCATGACCTCCAGCTTGTCGCGGAAATCGGCAAGCGACGACTTGATGCTGCCGAATGCCGAGAGCTTCGCTGTCGCCCGGGCTTCCTGTTGGCTGATTCTCGATTCCACCGGCTGGCCCTCCGCCGCAACCAGTTGCTGGACGATACCCGCAATATCGAGACCGGAGCCTATTCCGCTGGAAATTATGCTAGCCATACCCGATTAGTCAGCAAGATCCGTGCCACATCGTCGATCGACGCCGCCAGGCGTCTCTCAGACGAGCGCGTCATAGAGCCGCAGCTCGATCCAGCCTTCCTTGGTCAGTACGACATCGGCCTTGTCAGGCGGGATCTGGCGAATAACCTCGCCGGTTTCGCGATCCAGGACCTGAATGACCGACTTGCCACTTTCCATGTCCACCTCGAAACGCAGATCGCGCCCGATGCTCTGACTTGCCAGGTTTAAACCACGCGCGAGTTCCTTAGCATCCGGGCCTTCCTGTTCCGCTTGCGGCACGGTGTTGCCGGGCGCGGGCCGACCATTGCCGGCCGAGTCATCGCCGGCGGCCCGGGGACGCAGCGCTGCAACAACGCCGGTCGCGGAACTCGCAATCTTGATGTCTTGGTCGCCCATTTGCTTTCTCCCGATGTGCCAGGAGCAGGCGGCCTCTCAGCCGCCTGCTCTTAGCGTCTTACGCGGTCTCTACTCCCTGTTACTGCAGCAGACTCAGCGCCAGCTGGGGCTGTGCATTAGCCTGGGAGAGAACTGCCACGCCTGCCTGCTGCAGAATCTGCGCCTTCGTAAGGGCGGCAGTTTCAGCGGCAAAGTCGGCGTCCTGGATCCGGCCGCGAGAAGCCGACAGGTTCTCACTTACCGTCTGCAGGTTGACAATCGTCGACTCGAAGCGGTTCTGGATAGCGCCGAGGTTACCGCGCAGGCCGTTCACGTCCGACAGTGCAGAGTCGATGCGAGCGATGGCGAAGTTAGCGTTGGCAACGGTGTCAACGCCGACACCTGACAGCGTCGTCGTGGCGCCAGCTGTCTCGGCCGCGGTAGCGACACCCGACAGACCGGTTGCGTTCGTACCACCGGCAACCGTTTCAGTGACGGTCACGTTCGTAGCGTTGTCGTTCAGGATCTGCAGCGTGCCACCAGCGTTGACGAAGGCAGAAACGCCCTCGACATTGGCGCTGTTGATCGCGTCAGCAGCTTCCTGGATCGTGGCGCCGGCCGCAACCGTAGCAGTGCCGTAGGCATCAACCGTCGTGCCATCTCCGAACTGGAGCTGCGCGAAGTTGGCCGGGTCCGTATCGGTCATGTCGAAGGCAGCGCCTGCGCCCGTGTTAACGGTGCCGATAGCGGCCGCGGTGACGTCCGTGGTCAGAGAGACTGAAATCGTCTCGCCAACGTTGGCGCCGACCTGGAAGACAGCGGTACCGAACGAACCGTCGAGGACCCGTACGCCGTTGAAGCTGGTCTGCTTGGCGATACGGTCGACCTCGGCGAGGCGCTCGGTGACTTCAGCGTCGAGTGCCGCGCGGTCGGATGCCGAGTTCGTGGCGTTGACCGACTGAACGGCGAGTTCGCGAATTCGCTGCAGGTTGTTCGTCAACTCACCCAGAGCGCTCTCGGCCGTCTGCGACAGCGAGATGCCATCCGAAGCGTTGCGAACGGCCTGGTTGAGGCCGCGAATCTGCGTGGTGAAGCGCTCGGAGATCGCGAGACCTGCCGCATCGTCCTTCGCGCTGTTAATCCGCAGGCCCGTTGACAGCCTTTCCAGAGACTGGTTAAGCAAACCCTGCGAACGATTCAAGTTCCGTTGCGCATTAAGCGAAGCAACGTTTGTATTGATCGTCTGTGCCATTTCAATTTACTCCATAAGTTTCAAGTTTCGCCCGGTCTGCTAATGCCGCCGGAAGTTTGCAACTGGCCAGATATCAATTTCTTGACCACCGTACGATGTGGTTATCGGTCGACCGCCGACAAACTTGAGGAGTGTTTCGGGAATGACGTCCGGCGCGACCGACAGGCGGCCGGAGATCTTTAGCCGAGAGTGGCGAAACTGTGACGCAGGTCGCTCAGGCGCCTACAGGTAGTTGAACAGGGAGAGCTGCTGCGTGTAGGTGAATGTCTTCTGGGCTGCTTCGAGCGACGCGGTCTCCGCCGACAGCCGCGAGATCGCCTCGGCATAGTCCAGGTCGCGAATCTCGGCCAGCGTAGATTGCATCGTCAGAATCATCGCGCCGTTGCTGTCGACCTGGTTCTCGATTGCCGCCAGGCGGGAACCCACCCGCGTCCGGACATCGAGGACGTTGCCGAGCGCCTGGTCAAGGTTCAACAGCCCCTCGTTGAGCAGGTTGGTGATTGCCGCTCGCGACTGATCGTCAACGACGTCGGATTCCATGGCCGAGGCCAGTCTGTCGATGGTCTCGAACATGTTCTGGGTCTGGCTGGGCTCGACCGTGAACACATCATTCGCGGCCGGCGCACCGGTTATCGTGAGCTCAACGCCGCGGAAACTGATGTTATCGCCAGAGGCAAACGTGCCGCTCGCCACAACGCCGCCGCCGGAATCCAGTACTTCGTAGTTACTGGGATCGATGAACCTGACCTGGTAGGTGTCCGCATCGTATTGCGTCGGATCCGTCACGCTGTACGTGCCGAACATCCCGGTACCCGCATTCGCTCCCGCTGCCGACACGCTGATGCTGCCGGTGCCGGTGCGCACGCGGAAGAACACCTCGGATCCGGGATCGCCATCCGCCAGTTCCCGTCCTTCACCAATCTGGATGAGGCGCGTGCTCTGGTCACCGTTGTACGTGAACACCGAGCCGGCGCGAGTGACGGGGCGAGTTTCGACCTGGTTACCCGCAAACAGGTAGTTGCCGTTGCCGTCCTTCTGGTTGGCGAGCTGCTGCAGGTGGTCGAGATGCTCGCGAACCTCGACTGCGATCAGCTTGCGTGTCTCGTTACTCTGCGTGGCGTTGTTCGCCTGCAGCGTGAGCTCCCGTATCCGTTGCAGCACGTTATTGACCGAGCCCAGCGCCGCTTCTTCCTGGCTGAGCCGGTTCTTGGCGATGCCCGCATTGCGATCGAACTGTTCGATGCGGGATATCGATTCGCGCAGCTCGATGGCGCGCGCGGAGCCGATCGGGTCGTCGGACGGATTCAGGATACGCCTGCCGCTGGAAATCTGCCGCTGGGTCACGTCGAGCGCCTGTTGCAGGCGCTGCATGGCCTGCAGGCCGGTGAGGAAACTACCCTGGTTGGAGACTCGCATAGCTATCGACTCGTCGCTGCCAGCAGGGTATCGAACAGCGTCTTGGTGACGTTGACGACCTGGGCCGCGGCCTGGTAGGCCTGCTGGAAGCGAATTAGGTTGGCGGCCTCTTCATCGAGATTGACGGCCGACTTGGAAAGCACTTCGTTCTGGGCATTCGAGTGCATGACGGTTTGCGCATCGAGACTGGA
>JAAUYK010181298.1_pt1 | contig 13473 bp, 10 predicted proteins | sample 7278021 | NCBI WGS metagenome assembly JAAUYK01 (sample SAMN14350223, study PRJNA611818) | marine sediment metagenome | isolation source: surface marine sediment (1.8m) | place: French Polynesia: Moorea | collected 2018-08
GACCGGCAGATGGCGGCTGGTCTCCGGCTTCTCCCTGGCCACCTCCACGCCCTCGCTGAAGGCAGTCACGGTGCAGGAGGACTTCGGCCCAACCTGCTAGTTGTTATTCTCTCATCTCCTTCCTTCGACTTACGCGTACCTACCCGATCGATCTTATCATCCGGCTGGCGTCGGCGAGCAGCTCGGTATCGACGACCAATGAGATTTCTTCCTCCACCGCCTCCAATAACCCCCTTTCATCTTCGCCCTCCTTTGGCCAGCAGCCCAATAATCTCATGCCGGCCGGCCGGCCGGCCGGCCAGCTATACATACACACCACTCCTTCCTCACGACCCCCTGCCGAAGTCGTTCTCGGCACTGGAGGAGAATCACGACGAAAGAATATAACACGTAGTACATCAGAGAGGTCTAGCTCGATCTTTGAGCTTGGGTCGGACTGACTACCACAATGCATGTGAGACAAAAAATGCGGCACGTATCGAACGTAGTACAATGTACGTTGTTTTGTTGTCTCCGGCCGTCGAGCGCATGTCGATCGAACTGGTCGATGAAACGGAACGAATTGATGGTTCAGCGCGCGGCACAAAAAACCGCGAGCGTGCATAACGTGGTCAACGTACAGATGCGACACGGTACCGCTGGTCAGTTTCTCCATGGCGGCCAAATCCATAATGGAGCCAGCTACGAACGATCGCGCTGATGTCATTTCGCTCGCTCGCTTGCTGACCAACCCTCTCTGATTGACTAGCTGCCAGCATTTCGCGGCTCAGTGAGGAAAAATATCCTGACGCTCGGGGATAGTTGGCTATTCCGTTCCGCACAGGGAGACTAGAGACTGCTGACTGCTGACACAGATAGCTTCATTTGGCGCCCGACCGACGTCTCCTCTGAAAGCCAGCAGGGAGAGAAGAGTGAGTCGGTAATTACTCCTCGTTCATCGGCGGCAGCAGCAGAAAGAGAAAGTCAATGTTGGCTGTAGCTTAGCTCAGCTAGACAGCGAACGAAGAGAGAGAGAGAGAGAGAGAGGCAACGAGCAGAAAATGGGGGAAGAAGAGAGAGGGTAGTAATCAGAGGAGATGAGCTGGCTAATGCCCAGAATCGATCGCTAATTGGCTTCTTGCTAAATACGTATACCGCTGAAGACCTCTGTAGGGCGAGGTATCAGTTATATTTTCTGTAGTTCTGTAGTGAACAAATCTGTTGAGGAGTAAGTCACTCTCTCGCTCACCATTTCTCTTGTTCTCCGTTGCGTGGAGCGCCTGTGGCAAGAAACAATTAACCCAAGTCGTTTTCCAATCGTCGAATCCCGCCTACTATTAACTTACCACTCTCCTCGGAGGGAGCTAGGCACGTACACTGAACCAGCCTCTTAAGCGTTTCGAACGAGAGAGAGAGAGAGAAAATAGGGACAAGTGAGCGAGCGAGCGGGCCGGGCCATAATTGCCTGGTCGACAAACGGGCACATGTTAAGGCAACCGTCAGCCAGAGCAACCATCGTACAAAGAAATGAAATCTAAGTAAAAGTTGACGTGAGTTACGGTTAAGTGGATTTAAATCTTGGTTCGACCGACCGGCTTCGATTTGGCCCGTGGCAAGCAGGCAATTGAAAAAAGTGAGCCCCGCCGGGCGGCCTCTCTTCCTTCTCGACCGCAAGCACGAAAAATCGTTTGCCTCGGGTCAAAAGCGCTGCTGCTGCTAACTGACTGACAGATCACCGGTCGATCGGCCGGGGCGAAATCTTGACGAGGAGGATCGAGTCTTACGGTCTTTAGCTGGCTCGCTCGCTCGCTCGGCATCCGACGCTTAATTACAGAGAACTGTAGTACGTAGGGGTCGGGCTAGTCATAGAGGCGGGCACGTATGACGCTCGGATATTGACAACTTAAGAACTATACACACCACAATATGAACTTCCAATGCATTGACGAACAAACTTTTTCAAACAACTCAAAGTGAACTTTTGATGTGACGAGATTGTTTTTTTTAACCTCGCCGTCTACTGTCCGTCTGTCTGTCTGTCTATGGTCCTCTTCTCTTTATGACCAGAGGCGATTTAATCTGGCTGCCTAGCTCGATAGAGCCGCTTTTTTGCCATGCCTAGCTGCCTCACTCTCTCTCTCTCTTCCTCGCGTGTGAGTTATGGCTCTTATCTTGTATAAACAGCTTTTGGATCGGAGGTAGGAGAGAGAGAGACAGCCGGCTTGGCCACCCCATTGTCAGACCAATGTAGCATTCATCGAACTCTGATACAGCAAGTTGAAATGCGACTCGTATTAAGAAATTAGCTTTGTGCATCAACTACCTCACGTACATGTTCGATGCAAGCACTGCATTCCCATTCTGTCTGTCTGCTTCCAGCCAGCCTGCTTCCCAGTCGAAAGATTGATTCTCCTCCTTCGCCTTTTCTCTTTCTCTCTTCTCTCGATCTCTCCAGGCCGGGCCGTTTTCCATCTGCTGCATTGTTAGAGAGGCGGAACAGTTTATAGGGCCACAATTCTTTCTCTGCAATTACTGCTAGCAGCCACTCCTCTTTCTTTCCGCGCGCCCCAGTTCAGTTCCATACATATATGGAGCTGGCCGGCAATGAGAGAGCGTTTAGCCCGCCGGCCGGCCGGCCGGCCGGGGTATATTTGTCATCAGTCTCTTTTTTGACGCCGCGTCCATTGTCGTGTATTTAGCGCAGTCAGCCAGCCATCCACCCAGTACCCTTTGTACGCCCACCACAGGGCGATGCTATACAGCCTCCCAAATCATGAGCTGTACTAGTATATGAGAGAGGTATACTGCTTTTGCCACCCTGTGAACCGGTTGCAGATGAAAACTGACTGATCCCGTGGCACCCTAATGGCAACGAACGGGGCGGTCGCTGTTATTGATACACGCGACCGACGCGACGCCAGAACGACCGACCCGTTTTATACTACGTATAGCTGGATCATCACACGCTCACTGCTAATGGCAGCTACAGTACTATATAGCACAACCAAACAACAGCTCGTGTTTGATATTGCTATGTAAAGTTCACAGGAACGCATAAATAGACGAGTCGCGCGATTGGCGATCGCTCAAGGCTGAACAATGGTGGCGACGAAAACAGATTTGACGAGAGTAAAAAGTCAACCGACAGAAGCCGCTAGCTCGACCCTCTCCGCCGTCCGTTGGATTTGTCAGATGGAATCAAAACAGATCCGGCTTCCAACCGGCCGACCGGCCGGCCGGCCGGTCGGCTCGATCCATCCGCACTAAGGGCATAAATAAATCACTGCCGCGTATGCGTCGTGTCGGGACCGCACACGTACCCATCGTCTCTGTTTAATCTCGGAGCGAGCAAAGAGCAAATATTTGTCCTCAAAGAAGAAAAGGATCCGGCGAGAAAATCATTAGCTCCCCTAATGAATTTGATCTGTTGAAGATTATTGTTGGGCTAGCCGATCGATCGATCCAGGCATTTATATATTTCCCCCAACTGCAAATCCTAACGAGCTGCTCGTCAAATATAATTTCCTTCTTCTTGCATTCGGCCGGCCGGCCGGCAGTATTGACTCAATGGCGTGAAAGCAATAAGCCTCCGGGCGGGGAGCGGAAATAAGAGAATCTGCCCCGAGGACATTTCACTTTGCTCCCGACGACATTCGAGTTGACGTGGCGAAAGAAAGGAGGGTGTAGGAGGGGCGGGTTCAAAACCGCCCAATTTACACGCAGTATTACGTACGTAGTTAATGGATTGATGCAACATTAATCGCTGTTTCTGTACGCAATCGAACTTCATCTGGCAATCCTGGCTTTTGAGCTGGCGAGCGAGGGCTGCCATTATCATTAGCTACGGAAACGATCGAGTCCGCTTCCTTCCGCTCCCCTGGGTCCGCCAGCCCCGCGTTAGAGCCGAGTCGAGTTGGAAAGATCGGCGGCTCTAATTGGCTGGGGTAGGCAGGCAGGAAAAAATTAGCAAGACTACTGTGTTTTCCGCTCAACAATCTACGTAGCACCTCAAAGATGTTTGTAGCTACGTACAGAGTTAGTAATGGAAGAAAGCCCGCAGCTACCGACACGCACACTTGACACGGGGCTGAGCGAAGAAGGCATGTAGTGAAGAAACCTCAAAACTTACGTCTTGTAACAAATTCGCATGCTCGTCTGGAAGATACCTAACCCAGACGAACCACATTTTCTTCTGTCTTGGCATGCGTGCGAATGTCAACTTCTAGTCTCTGCGTCTTTTCTCCCTCCTTCTTCCTTCCGTCTCGATCCCCATGCAGCTTCGTTCCCTTCCTCCCTCCCTCTTTCCTTCTTTCCTTCCATCCTCGGTGGCATCGAAGAGGGGGAGCGAGGGAGTGAGGGAGGAAGGAAGAGAACGCAAGACGGAGAAGAGGAGACGGGATGTTGTCAGAATACCAATGACTTTCTAGAGATGTTCCACTAGCTACGTACTCCCTGCCTCCCTCCCTCCCTCCGTTCAAGCTAGCTAGCTCGGTCGACCAGACAGAGCTGGGATCGCAGGGGTACTTTTCCTCTAGCACGTACATAGTAGTAGTGTCTTGAATTAAGAACATATTTAAACAATTGGAGTCTTAAATGTGCGTAGAAATGTTTCTTTGATGCAGTTTTCGACGTTTTTAGAGTTTGAAGCCATCTCGTTCATTCCCTGCATCTCGCTCCTACAATCCTCCTCCTACTAGACGACGGTGTCCCACTACTGAAGTGGGTTTTGTGGCGGGCGCCTTAAAATAGGAAGAAACTTAGAAATCTCCTCCACAGTAGCGGAAGTGCAAATTATTTGTGGCCATAATTTGTGCGTTCATCTTTCATTTGGCCACTCTGGAAGCGTACATGTTCAAGGAGCAAGCGAAAGACGAACGAACGAACGTACAGGATTGGGGAGGGGAAACGAAGCTAGATGCTGGTTGCCTAACTGCCTCAAGAGAAATTTCTTCCTCGCCCGCATCTTATATAACAAGCGATATGCCGGCCCGAAGAACTAGGCGGACGAACGAACGAGCGAACAAGGCTTACGAGTTATTGGGTGTAAAATATTCGCCGGTCGGTCGGGGAAATTTGTGGTAACGTCGCTCGCTCGCCGCGAGTAGTTGGGAAATGAGCGATCACTTTTAGCGCCCACGGATTTCTTGCAGCAGTTGCCACCGACGTAGGATATTTTCAGACTATTTTTTCTCCGACTCTCGTCGATAATCGGTCCAGCGCACTTTTTCCATCTCTCCATAGCTATAGCTGGCTCCCTGTTCGGGCACATATTTTTCGAACTTTTGGATCGATTTGTGCCTCCTCCTCCCTCCTTATTAATTCAGCAGCGGGACTGATTTGGGCCAAGCGGGAGGTAGCGAGAGAGCGAGAGAGAGGAGAACGAAACGGACGGAGCTAGGACGGACGAACAGTCAGTCAGTTGGTCGGTCGGCGAACGTTACGTGCACTACCAAACGTATCTCTCTCTCCGCAGTCTTGGAAACTGTGAACACCTCCGGGTACGGGGTGGCCCAATAACACGCGTTCATTCGTTATGGGTTTGCTTTATATATGATTCGGGGTTCGAACGTCCCTGTGGGGGCTTCAAAGTCGTCAGCGGGCGATGATACGTCGGGCGGGCGGCGGCGGCGGTTTGGCAGGTCTCTCTCGAGCAACGGGGTGCGTGCGTCAGACAGACAGACAGACAGACAGACAGTACGTAGCTAGGGCAACTCCTTTTGAGAAAAACTAACGACGTGTGTACGAATATTCTCTGCGGGCGGTTGAGAAGTCAGCCAGACGAACGGGAGCAGCAGTGGGCATGCAGACGCAAGGAAAAGAAACTGCAGTCAAAAGTTACGGCCAGACATCGCCGTAACTCGAGCGAACGAACGCAGCAGCTAGTCTTTTATTCTTTCCTTTCTCCTACTGCCAATCATTCAACGTCCACTCGACCTTTTTGCGCCCCGATCGAGGCGTCCAACCGACCTGTCAGCGAACCGACCAAGATTGAAACTTATTCCACTTTGAAATGCTGCCCTTCAATCCATTCTCTTAGGTTTTGCCCATTTCTTCGATGCCGCCTCTCTGATCGACCCGAATCGGTTCGTTCGCCATATGAGGAGTAGTGAGTGTTGAGTGTACGTACCAAGCTGCGTTCATAGTGCGTGGGCAGGGAGAGGAGAGGAGCTGCAGTAAGTCTACCTTAGGAGAGAAATTGATGCCGTAAGAGGAGAAGGAAGGAAGGGAGGGAGGGACGGAGGAACGAACGTACTCTAGCCACCGACTGAAGATTGAAGACTGTGCTTTCAATCAATCGGCCGCGCAAATTTCCCATCGCATTTTGACCAATCCCCTGAGAATACTTGCACGTACATCCGTCCCATATTTCCTCACCTACGTATACCACCTCCCTTCGCTGCGGTCTCCGGTAATCCGGAATGATGTATCAGGCGCTAGGGCTCAATCTCCCTCTCTGGCAAGCGAGCGAGCGAGCGACGTACGGCGTCTCAGCGGGGATTCCCCCAGCTAGCTAGTACGTCGGCCTCGCTCGCTTGCTATCTCGGCGCTCACCTCGCCTCGTTCGGAAAGTGAAGAAAAATGCAAGGAATCAAAGTGGTGGAATGCGCCGTGTGAGAGTTGGCCGGTCGGCTGGCGATCGATTGGTTCTCGCTGTTGGAACGAGCGCCGGGGCGCCACCTTAGGTGTGCTATAGCGCCATACACGACCAGACATTAAATGACGAACATAAAATCAAATCTCAAAAAATGTACGTCTGACACTATATCATATTGTTGTAGTACATACTATGCCATAGTAAGACCTAGTCGGGTACGTATTGAAGAGTGGGGACGCGGACGGGAGCAGCCAGCGGGGGCAGTCAGTCAGCGGATGAGTTATCGCCGAAGGGGTCGAGGGGTTAAATTCACCTCGCCAGTCTAGAGCCGGCAACCTAGCTAGCTGCCATGGGCCCGACCCGTCTTACGGCCAACCGGGCTATACCCACGTCACAAGCAATGAGCCGACCGAAGGAAGGGGCAATTCAGAAAAGGCGTTTTCGACGGTAAATCTAACGCCGCGGACGAGACGCCATTACTCAACGCCTAAGAGCAATCTTCTTTTTTTTCCCGGCCAAAACATCCTCTCAGTCTTCCCATATCGGCAGCAGACGCGCGTAACAGATTCCGCATGACGATGTCAAGTGCAGAGATCATTTAGTGCACGTACATACACAGCTAGCTAGGAAGAAGGGAAAACGTTTGTACGTAGTACCGCGTGTGCCCGCCATCCATCCATCCATTCGTTCTGTTGGCTCGCGAACTCCGTGACTAAGTAGGCGTGGATAAAGGAATTAGCGAGCTAGCGAGCGAGCGAGCGAGCGAGAGAGCGGGTTAGCTCTAGCCTGCATGCATCGCTGCTCGATTCATCCACCGCACACACCACACAGACCGCAAATTAATTGAAAACGGAGACGAATGGTTGAAAATAAATCGGCGCAGATGCTCACTTGCTTTTTTGAGCCAGTCGAAATGAGCTCCGAAATCGATTCTTGGGCGTGACCTTATCCAGCCGCTTCTCTTTGACACCGACTTGAGCGAGCTAGCTAATTTCTCTCCGATTGTCTAGCAGTGAATTTGTGGCCTGCCTGTCTGCCTGGCGATCTGGCCAACCTCTTCTCTCTCTCTCTCTCCGTTTTCTGGCACCGTCTTAAAGGAGGTGTTGGGCAAGAAATCATCCCCGCTGATTTTCTCCGCAGGACACGAGCCCCCACACCGACCGGATAGGTGCCGACTTGCCGACCGACCACATCTTGCTAAGGCTTTTTTCTAACAGTGTGCACAGTACGTTCTATTCGTAATCCGAATCCGGTCGCACTTTTCCTAAACCCAAGCAGACAGGACACGGGGATCGAGAGCTAAAGCTATGCCAGGCGGGTAGCCTACCTATCCGGACGCCCTCCCGACCCCATGATGTGACGTATGTCCAAACAGCCAATGACTTCTTGTAGACTTTTTGGCGCCCGCTCCAATTTCTGATCGCGGCGGGGAGCTTCGAGAAAGGAAGGGAGGGAGGAGAAGAGAGGAGAGAGCTAGGCGAGGTGCGCTCGAAGAAGGAGAGGAGAGAGAGACGGCCACGGCGCCCTATAACTCACCGGGCTCACAAAAGTAGAGACCAACAGCTAGGCGTATAAATAAATGGCAGAAAAGGTTTTCATTGGCGTAAAAAATCCGGCACGTCCTGGAAGCCTGCAGCCCCCTGTGAGCCGGCCCGTGCGGGGAACATGTGAACAAGATACAAATAGACCGGGGAGAACGATATTTCATGCAAATGGCCGAGGGAGCGAGCGCGCGTCTTCTTCTTCTTCTTCTTCTCCGTCTTGGTCTTCTCGGCGAATTCGTAAATCATTGTCCCGATTTGTTCACGCCCTACCGTACAAGCCAACCAGGGGACTCATAGTATAATCTACTAAAAGCATATGGATAAGTCTCCAAATGACAATTCTGTTCTAGCATCCAATATATACTATTGTGTTTAGCGGCTTAAAGTGGCCTCCACCCTAAGCTGGAGAAACTGATCAGTATTCCAGATTCATTTATAACTCGTAGCTGCCACCACCGTGAGCGAGCAGGTCGACCAACGAACGAACGAACGAGCGAACGTCGATCGTCAGACGGAACGGAACCACTGCTGCTTCATGGCAGTTGTAGCAACTCATCGTGCGTCCATCCACCAGCCAGAAGACCAGATGCATAAGGACAATTATTTAGAAAGAGAATGGGGTGCTATACATTAAATGCGCGTTTGGTTCGAAAAAGAGCTCTCGAATTCGTAAACCATGCATGATCTAGCCTCTCTAGAAAAATATTCAATCAAAACGGAATAGTAATTTAGAGCATTACGTACGTGCGTGGTTTCATTTCTTTCCTCTTACTTTCATAGCTGGCGTCCTATGCCCCAACTTTCTTTCCCTACTTCCTGTACTTTCCTTCCTTATCCTCCTCCTCCTCTTCCCTTCCCTCTCCAAGACCCGGCCGGTCTCTCCGTTGCCGCCGCCGCCTCCGCCGCCGAAATGAGTCTCCTTGCTGAATTGTATTACCATCATCGCCGAAATGCCTACAGAATTTTCTATAAGTTGCACTGAATAAAGAGGGTCAAGGTCGCTGGCCCGCCGCCGTCCAGGGGCGGGTTTCCCCTTTTTGCCCTTTTCCGCGGTGGCCTTTTTTTCCGAGTGCGAAAACTGCATCTTAAGTTATTCCAAAGGAGGAAGGTGCGGCGGGTACGAGGGGAATGCAGTGCATAACGGTCTCGCCGCCCGGGCCGGCAACAGTGGCGGCAAATAAAGTTCTCTCCCAGCTGATTTTCATTAACATATGTAAAGAGATTGCATGCATAAACGCGGCGGCGGCGGCAGAGGAGGAGGAGGAGAGAGTTGAACGTATAGTGCGTCTGGCCGGCCGTCGCTGCTGCGTCGGCGCTCTTGAATAGTAATAAGTCTTGACGCAAAAACTGCGTAAAGCGCAACGTGGCCCAAACCATTTCCTAGTAGGCGCCGAGGAAGGACATATCAGGAATTAAGTGGTACTAATTGCTTGGACATTCGTGTACGATGTTAGTAGAACTCGGGAACGTTTACCTCTGACTCGTGGAGGTTCTCGTGGTCCTCCCCAAAAGTTTATCTATGTCATTCGCGTACGCCATTATGATGCCGGTGTCACTGACCTGGCCTGCCATGCCGGGTGCAACGTCGGCGGCATCGGCCCCGGGCGTTGCAGCGGCGACGGCAACGGGACATGAATAAGTCATGAGGCCATTTCGACCAGACGAAGAAGATGAAGACGGCAAGAAGGGAGGTAGGAAGGAAGGAAGGAAGGAGCCAGCCGAACGGGGAATGGCCGCAGGAGGAGGAAGTGCAGCGGCAAGAAAGTAAGAGAAATTTTGCGAACAGGTAATGGGCCTTGATTAACTTAGAACATCAGAAGGCGGATGGCGACGATCGTACGTTCGTCCGTCTGTCTTGAAGAAAGAAAACGGCGGCGACGAGAGTGGCGGCAACGGCGGCGGAGACGGCGGAGGGAGGGAGGGAGGCGGCGAGAGGGAAGGGAACTGGCTTGGGGAGGAGAATAGAGGAGAGGAGAGAGGAGGGGAGGCAGTACATGCGGCGGCGGCGGCGGCGTGCTAGCAGTCACGGCCGAGGCGACCAATGAGATGGTTCCGAAAAGGAGAAAGAAAGAGAGAGACTTGGATGGACCGCGCAGAGATGCTGCTGTCGGCTGGCACTGATGCCGGCCTGTCCGCCCGCCTGGCCAGGCTGCCTGCCTGATGCTTACGTGCGTGCGTACGTTCGGGTTTGGTTGTATGGTATAAGGAAAGGAACTGCTACGTTCAACTGTCAGCATGCTACGTATACTAATCTTGAAAATGCGTGCAATAATTCTCGGGTAACGGATCGTCCGTCCTGTAGACACTACTACGTATATCAGTGCAAATGATCGAATTTCACGCGCAACCCGGCGTAAAACCAACATTGACTGATGTGGACTGGCGCGGCGGGCGTACAGCCCTAAATAGATCCAAATCTCCCCCATTTTAATTCCCCCCTCCCTCCAAACGCACCCTATTTTGGCTACCAGTGCCAAGCAGGCCAGGGTGTTCATATATTCTGATGGAGCATTTAGAGTTGGGTACGCATCGGTATTCGTACCCGGCCCCTTACTAGCTCCGAAATTAGTTGCTTGAATAAAGGTTGTCTATCTCTGGCTGCTTCGACCGTTTCAACTTTCAAACGATCGATCTTTCCCTTCCTTCCTTCCTTCCTTCCTTTCTCTCTAGCTCGACCCGAGCCGCTCGTCTCGACGTCCGTCCGTCCGTTCGGCTGAATCGCTGCTCGCTCTTTCTTTATCCTCGTCCGTCCGTCCGTCCGTCAGGGTAGGTGGCCAAATTAGATGCAAAATGGGCGAAGAGAAAGCGGACGGTACAGCAGGTAGTGTTCGGGGTCGGAATGGAAGGAAGACAGATCTGATTCGAGAATATGGTCTTGGCCCATTCAAGTCCACGTAGCAGACTCCCTACCCAGTTTTTTTATCGTCGCTCAGATCTTCTCTCGCTCTCTCGGTTCCGCTGTCATCGGCCATTTCCATCTCATCCATCCATCGTGATGGGCGCCAGGGTAACTTTTTCTTGGCAATGATTTAGGAATTAAGAACACTGTTTGTTCACACACATGAGCTCTTTTGAGGGCATTATATATTCCGGCTCCCCTCCCTATTCTACGCTGCATACAACTATACAGTGTGTGCGGCTCCCGCTGGCTGTCTGAATGGATAGATGGAGGATGCTCATTCATTTGAGAGAAGAAAGAGCCATTTTGTTGCGACGTCGACACGCGCCGACCGAGAGGGCGAGATCGTTTGAGCGGAGTCAATTTGCAACCGGCAATGACGCCGCGCCGCGCCGCGCCGCGGCCGGTTGTTCGATCGTTCAAAAGGATAAAAGTGGGAGGAATATCTAAATGGCCGTCTCAGGATTTCGTCACGGCCCGTGGTGTACTTGCACCAAATCCCCTGCCGGCTAAAAAGGGGTGGTGCTCCGGCCATGGCAACTGGTTATTACGCAGAGAGCTACTACTACAATACAAAAAGCGCCGGCCGTTTATGTCATGGCCATCTGTTTGGTTGTCCGTCCGTCCGTACGAAACTGCCGATGCCAAATGTTGCCACATATTTAGCGCGAGACCCCCTCCATATTTCTTCCAATATAACCAGAGTTGCCGATTGCGTTTAAGCATGAATTCAAGCAATTAACCATTTGCCGTTTCTGATTACGAGATGGCCCCTTCAAGCTGGACGAAAGCCTCAAGCTTCATCCAGTTTAGTGGTCTGATGCTTTCCGCATGATTTGATCTCGCCAGCAGCTAGCCGGCCGGACTATAGCCAGATAAATAGCGCGCACCATCCACCGAAAAGAAGGAGGGAGGGGAGCTGGCTAGCTAGGATGCCATAAAGAACTCCGCAAAATAGCATCGGGCAATTTGTTAGATTGGATTGGCCAGTCAGCAACAGCAACGGCAACGGCACTGCCCGCCGCTACCATAGTACAGCTAGCTGCAAGATGCCTTCCATGATAGCCACCGAAAAAGCCACTGGAAAAGAGAACGATACTAGCTGGTGCAGCATCAACGACCGCACCGTAAGTAAAAGGCAGGCGAACTTTTTTCGAAATAAAAGAGCAGTGCATCGAGCATGGGATGGATCTAGCTAGCACGTGCGGCAGTTGCACAAACAGAGATAGAAAACGAAGATTGCATCTAAGCTGAGCCGATCGTACCGTACCATTCGATGAGAGAAACAAAGCAACGCACAGCAAGCGAGGGGATTACTCGCTAGATCAATATGGATTTGGAAACTATTATCTCTGTGAGCGAGAGGGCGTACATCACCGGCTCAGACTGCAATTTTATTCACGGCGGCCGAATTTTAGCAGCGCTGCAGATTCCAACCATGAACGGACGTCGAATCATTCGCTTCATCGCCTAGTTGTGAGCAAGCTCACTCCGTCCACACGTCCGTCACTCCTCCTCTTCCGATATCTAACTAGACTGCCACATTGTCTGCGATAGACGTCTACAGGGTTTTGCAGCTGAGGAAACATTATGAAAACATCCAATAAAAGTGTCTAACAAGAAACTACTGAGATTAAAATCATTGAACTGTATGTATGTTTGAAGACAATGCGGCGACCCTACGGTGTCAGACTAAATAATCCGAGTGACTGAGTGACAAAGCAAGCATCAGACAGTCGCGGAGGCAGAAAAGCGGAAGGGAAGAGAAGAGCCATAGAACAGAGCCAACGATAGTATGGCGGTGACAGGCGGAAACCGAAATAGCCGGCTCAGCACACTATTCGAGATTAAATTCACCGCTAGGCAAGAAATCAGTCAGCAACGAGAGCGTCTGGAGCGATCTTTCGTCTTGCGGCGTACTTTATCGGACAGAGTGCGAGAGAGTGAGCCACTACTATAGACGGTCGATACTGAATACATTTACATTATTTGCCGCGCAGCTAGACTGTTGGTCGGACGCGTTCTCCCTCCCTGCCTCTGGCTGTCGATCTCACTCCGATGCTGCTGCTGTGCAAACTTTCTCAGCTCAGATCGCGCGCTCGCTTGCTCGCTTATCCGCATCCCAATAGTTGGCGAAAGCAGCAGCGGCCGGCAGCGACTTATCCGAAACCGAGCTGCAAACACGATGACAAATATTGCACAGCCTCGGGGAGGGAGGCAGAGAGTGGCCTTCCTTCATCCTCACACTTTATAAGAGCCTCAACCGCGGAGAGAGAAAGAGAGAGAGAGAGCTGATGTAAACCTTGAACGAACGGGCGTGATCAAACTGGCGAGAGAGCCGGTAGAGGATTACCGTTTGGGCGGCTTTCTTGCCTGCTTGCTTTTGTGGCTGCTAATCTGTTAATGGCATTACTCCTGCCTGCCTGCCCGCCTGCCTGCCGCGCCGGCCTTCCTCC